>ERZ772921.1522-NODE-1522-length-13232-cov-11.494043_pt1 | contig 13232 bp, 14 predicted proteins | sample MGYA00512117_ERZ772921 | MGnify/ENA primary metagenome ERZ772921 (study PRJEB29015, sample SAMEA2737944) | human oral metagenome | biome: human oral; feature: human-associated habitat; material: dental | place: China | collected 2150 ... | reverse complement strand
TGGATTGAGAGAAGATATTATTATGATATAATTAAAAAGCGGATTTTTCTGACTGGTCTTCTTTGGGAAATGGGGAATCATTATGCAAAAGCAAAAGAATACGCGGTCCTGCGAAATATCAGAGCAACGATATCTCGCTCATATAGATAAGGCAACAAGTCGAGAACAGTACCTATACAATCATCTTGAGAATGTTGCCGAGCGTTCAGCTCGTTTTGCTGCTGCTTTTGGAGAGGAAGCAGTCGGACGTGCGCTTGGCAGGTATCATGATATTGGAAAATATTCAAATGAGTTTCAAGACTATATTCGTGCACCTAAAGAAGAACAGCAAAAGAAACGTGGTACGATTGACCACTCGACTGCTGGAGCTAAGGAGATGGCGCAGCTGGGGACTGCGGCAGGTGTGTTGGCATTCTGTATTGCGGGGCATCATGGAGGAATCCCGAATCGCGGAACGAGGGCGGACACTGCGGTAAAGCCTACACTCATCGGACGGCTGAAGAAGGTGGTGCCGGACTACCACACCTACCGTAAGGAGAACCCAGTACCGCTTCTTCCAACATCGTCTCTGTTGTCCAAGGTAGTGCGTGTGCCACTTTGGGTGATGCTTTATACACGTATGATCTTCTCCTGCCTCGTCGATGGAGATTTTCTGGATACGGAGTATTTTATGTTTGACGGAGCGGTTGAACGCGATGACTTCCCACCAATAAAGGTGCTCCTTGAACGATTGGAGAAGAGTATCGCAGAGCGTTTCTTTGCGCCGAGATCTGCAGAGGAACAGAAGCGGATGAGCGAACCCCTCAATCAAAAACGTATGGAGCTGCTTCGCGAGGCTATTGCGGCAGGGAAGGGAGCTAAGGGGAATCTGTACCGTATGAATATTCCGACGGGAGGAGGGAAGACGATTTCATCCCTTGCATTCGCGCTGCACTACGCTGTGCAGGTGCAGCGCAGACGAATTATCTACGTCATACCGTACACAAGCATTATCGAGCAGACTGCTGCGGTGTTTCGCGGGATTTTGGGAGAGGAGTGTGTCGTTGAGCATCATCAGAATGTGGACTATGACGATGCCGGCGAGGAGATGAATCGCAAGAGACTTGCTTCCGAGAATTGGGATGCACCGATTATCGTCACTACGAATGTACAGTTTTTTGAATCCCTCTTTGCTAATCGTCCCTCGAAATGCCGTAAGCTCCACAATATTGCGGAGAGTGTTGTGATCTTTGATGAGGCGCAGATGATTCCGCTCGACTACCTCTGTCCTTGCATGGAAGCCATACAGGAGCTTGTACGTCACTATGCCTGCACAGCCGTTCTATGTACGGCGACACAGCCCCCACTGGAACAATTCTTTGCTGCGGATATGCAGCTAATTGAGATCTGTCCTGCTGTCATGGAGAATGCCGCATTTTTTCGACGAACAAAGATTGAGCTGCGTGAGCATCCAATGTCGCGAGAGACTCTGGCGGCGGAATTGGAGAAATATGCGCAGGTACTCTGCATCGTCAATGGGAAAAGAACAGCACAGAAGCTTTTTGATCGGATAGAGTCGAAGGATGGTGTTTATCATCTGTCTACAAATCTCTATCCTGTACATCGTGAACGAGTTTTAGAGGAAATTCGTTCACGGTTGAAAGCTGGACAGCCCTGCCGTGTGATCTCAACCAGCCTTGTGGAGGCAGGAGTCGATCTTGATTTTCCGTGTGTCTATCGAGAGCTGAATGGGATCGACAGCATCGTGCAGGCGTCAGGACGATGCAATCGTGAGAATCGGCAGGGAATCGAGGATAGCCCCGTATATGTATTTTCCTTTGAGGATACTAAGAAGAAAAACTTCCTTGCTGCCGATACAACGCAGATCGTCGCTCGAAAATATAGGGAAAATCTCGCGAACCCCGCAGCGATTCGGATGTATTTTAACGAACTTTATGACTTGGGCGGAGAGAAACGATTGGATTGCAAAGATATTATGGGAGGCTATGTCACAACAAACAGTTGATAAATAGCCATTTTTATAGGGGAGTATCAGAACTCCCCTACAAACTGTTATTTGCAGTTATCTATACTCATTTGGAATTTCGATATGAAGTGTCTCACACAATAACTTCACATCATGTGCATCATTTTCATCAAACTCGTATCCCAGATGGAACATTACTTGACTATATGGTTCAATACAGGAAACCTCTATTTCCTCAATTCTTCCTTTACCCGAAAAAGTTTCTACCGGAAAACAATCCCCATCATAAAGAATTTCACCTTCGTCCGTATATTCAAAACAATGCAAATCAATAATTCTGTTTTTCAAATCTTCCCATACAGTATGGTTCAATGTTGTATATTCCATCTTAATCTCATAAAAGCCATTAGCTTTCATTATTTCTATAAAGTTCTGATAATCGTTCTTTTCTACAAAAATGTCAATATCATTATGGGCTCTTGACTGATATCCAAGAAGAGCATCTACACCCCAGCCACCATCAAGAAAGACTTTAATCTCCGCATCTATTGCAAATTGAAGAATCTGTTTTACATCTGTTATATTGACCATCTTATCATCTCCACAAATTCTAATTAGGCGACCAGAGGAACTGCTGGTCTGTTTGATAAATCTCTGCATTTAGCAGTTTTCAATGTTGCCAAAACGAAAGTTAAGAAGATGTTCCTTTTCTCCATGTCGCTTTCTTTGGCGTAATTTACAAGGTTATTCCACACAAGATAGTTGTTCAGATACTTGGTAGAAACACCGTTAAAGCCACGCATAAACCTCTTTAGCTGGCTATGGTAGCTATTGATATGTTGGATATTATAAATGCCTTTCTTGGCTTTGCCAGTCTTTAACTGCACAAGGTCAATGCCATTGGCATTTGTAAATCTCACATAGGAGTTCATCTTGTCCGTAACAAGAGTGGAATTGGTCTTAATCCTACCATCATAAATATGATGTAAATCTCTTGTAGAAACTCTACCAGTATTCGTAATCTTGGAGATAGACAAGCCATTCCTATTAACCGCACAAGGAACACATACCTTTTCTTGGGACAAGCCTCTGATATGTGTAGAATGACCACGCTTATGAGCCTTGCGTGGCATAGCAAATGTCTTACTCTTGCTATGATTGCCCTTGTACGAGATGGCGAAAAAAGTTTCGTCAGCCTCAATAATGCCGTCAAGGGTAACATCGTCTGCCATATTCTGAAGTGCATCCAAAATCTTGTGTCTCCAAAGGAATGCGGTGTTTCTGTGAATCCCACAAGCAACAGCAGTCTTACGAATGGATAAGCCATTCATCATACAATCAATGTACTGCTCCCACACGGACAAGTCTTTTCTTGTACCAGACACAATGGAGTTCGTAGCAATCACGAAGGACTTGCCACAATCCTTACATACATATCGCTGTGTGCCATCTTTACGATGACCATTGCGAACCACATGGATACAGCCACAAAGAGGGCATACACGACCATTTGCAAAGCGTTCCTTTGCTACGAAATCTTCAATATTCAAAGACTTTACAAAGGCAGGACTTAAAAGCATTGTTTTAAGGCTTTCCTGCTCTGCGACAGTCAACTTACCGATAATATCTAATGCGTCTTTGATAGTAGGCATATCCAATTACCTCCTTCGGTGGTACTGTTTCTTACTATTATTATACGCTATTTCTCGTCAAAATCAACCATTTGTTGTGACAGAGCCTTATGGGAAAGTCGCGAGAACTTGCATTTGCGAAAATCGCCGAAGAGTTTCGCTTGATTGAGGAACAGACCATATCCGTTTTGATTCCACTGGAAGATGAGGCCAAGGAATTGCTCCGGCATCTCGAAGCGGGGGAACGCTCACGCAGTCTCCTGCGAAAGGCTGCACGTTATATGGCTTCTGCTCGGTCGAATATAGCAGAAGAGCTTCTGATGCACGGAGCGCTTTACAAGATGGATGAAGAAATTACTGTTCTTGTCGATTTGTCGGCTTATGACATGAAGAAAGGCTTGATAGAAAATGAGGCGGAAGAAGAGCGGAAAAAATAGAGTGGGGAGATTTTGCAATCTCCCCACTCATGGTACAAATATGACAAAGCACAAATTTCAATCCCCACATAGTATTTGTATCTACGCGACAATGGCATTTTATTATGAATGAACGTTCCTGTCAAATTTTGATTTCTAATTTGGCGTTGACATAAGCATTATTTTATAATAAAATTTAATATAACAAAACACAAGAATATAATGGAGGTGAGAATATGTCTTATGGAGTTCGACTCGAAGTATGGGGAGATTTTGCTTGCTTTACGCGACCAGAACTTAAGGTAGAGCGCTTTTCGTATCCTATCATAACCCCAAGTGCAGCACGCGGTATATTGGAAGCCCTGTTTTGGCACCCCGGATTAAGATGGATTATAGACAAAATCTATATTTTGTCTGAAATACAGTATACTAACATTCGCCGTAATGAACTCAAGGCGAAGATATCAGCAAGTAATGTACTGAGCTTTGCAGCCAAAGGAGAAGGGGAGTTGTATCAGTCGACCAAAGATGACATTCAGCAGCGTGCATCTACCGTACTCAAAGAACCACACTACATCATCGAGGCACATTTTGAGATGACGGAGCATGCGAATCCATCCGATAATCCGGGGAAATTTCGAGAAATCTTCTTGCGGCGTGCACGAAAAGGCCAGTGCTACCACATGCCCTACCTTGGATGCCGAGAGTTTCCTGCGCATTTTCGCCTGTATGAGGAGGAGTCAATTGCAGCAGCATATCATGGTGAAACGAGAGACCTTGGGCTTATGCTCTATGACATCGACTACAGTGATTCAAATAATCTTCGGCCGATTTTCTTTCATGCACAACTGACCAACGGCGTTCTTGATCTGCGCGATTGCGAGGTGTATTGCTGATGCTGGAGACCTTGGTACAGAGATATGAAGATGAATGCAGAGAGGGGCGTCTGCCAAGAGACGGTTGGGAGAAACGGAATGTTTCGTTTGCCCTCGTGATTGGGAAAGACGGAGAATTGCTTCAGGTGATTTCGATTCGTCAGGAAGTACTGCGCGGAAAGAAAACTGTGCTGCGTCCGCAGGAACTCCTTGTTCCTATTGGTGAGACACGTGCAAGTGGAATTTGTCCGTTCTTTCTCTGTGATAACGCATCGTATTTTTTGGGGGTGGATACCAAGGGGAAGCCGAAACGGACGGCAGATTGTTTTGCTGCTGCCGTAAAGTTGCATGAGAATATTTTAGCAGATGTCAGCAGCGAAACGGCAGAAGCCGTTATTTCCTTTTTTCGTCGTTGGAAGTCGGGAGAGGATGCGGTTCGTGCACATCCGGTACTTGCATCCCATGCCGATGATATTCTTGCGGGCGCGAATCTCGTGTTTCGCTATGAGGGGCGCTACGCTCATGAGGATCCGGAGATTCGGGCAGCATGGGAGCGGTATCGACAGAAAAGTGACGGAGAAGATTTGCAGCGCTGTCTCGTGACAGGGGAACTGGCTCCGGTTGCCGTCAAGCATCCGGCACTCAAGGGTATAAGCGGCGCACAACCGACAGGGGCGATGCTTATATCGTTTAACGCAAATGCCTTTGAATCCTATGGGCATGTCGACGATCAGGGGAGAAATGCTCCTGTATCGAAGTATGCGGCGTTTGCCTATGGAACGGCACTCAACGCTCTGATTGCTGACGACGCACACAAGAAAATGATCGGTGATACGACAGTGGTCTACTGGGCGGCTGAGAAGAGCAGCGAGGCACAGGATGTATTTGCGGGCGTACTCGGTGATGGCGATTTGATGACAGATGATCTGCTGGATGAAATCCTGCGGAGAATAGAGGCAGGAGAGGACATCGACTATAACGGTGTATCTATCCCGTACGAGAATCCCTTTTATATTTTGGGACTGGCCCCAAATGCGGCGCGGATTTCCGTGCGCTTCTTTTTGCAGGATTCCTTTGGCACATTTTTGAAGAATCTTGCTCTGCATATTGAGCAGATGGACATCGTTCGTCCTGCCTGGGTGAGGGATCGAAATGTTCCTCTATGGAAACTGCTCCTAGAGACAGTGAATCCAAATGTCAAGATGATGATGGCATCGCCTGTCATGGCAGGTGCGATGATGCGTGCTGTACTGACAGGCAGGAAGTATCCTGCCTCCGTATTCCAAAACATCATGCTCCGTATCCGTGCACAACAAGGGAAAGAGAAGGTCAACCCCAGGCGTGCCGGTTTTTTGAAGGCGTATTTACTGCGCAATAAAGAGAGGAGAATTACCGTGGCACTTAATGAAAACGAAACAGATGTCGCCTACTTGCTGGGACGGTGGTTTGCTATTTTGGAGAAAGCGCAGGAACTGGCTCTTCCGGAGATCAAAGCAACGATTCGTGATCGTTTCTTTAACTCTGCTTGTGCGACACCAGCTTATATATTTCCCCTTTTGCAGAAGCTTTCGCTCCATCATATGAAAAAGCTGGAGGGACCGGATAAGATACGTGTTGACAAGGCATTGACGGAGATTCTTGCAAAGTTGGAGGCGGGAGGGATTCCCCGTCATTTGACACTTGAGGAGCAGGGGGTATTTATCCTCGGATATTATCATCAGCAGCAGAACTGGTATCAAAAGAAGGAGGACAAATAAAATGTCTGATGCAATCAAGAACCGATATGATTTCGTTGTCCTGTTCGATGTGGAGAACGGTAACCCCAATGGAGATCCGGATGCAGGGAATATGCCTCGTGTGGATCAGGAAACAGGGCATGGCCTTGTCACCGATGTCTGTCTCAAACGTAAGATTCGTAATTATGTAGAAGCAGTAGAGGAGGGAGTACCCGGCTACCGTATCTATATCAAGGATGATGTGCCGCTTACGCAACGTGATCAAGAAGCCTGTGAACATTTTGGCATTGAGGACATCAAGAACGTTAAAAAGGACAATCCGGATATCGACAAGAAAATACGCGACTTCATGTGCGAAAACTTCTTTGACATCCGCACTTTTGGCGCAGTTATGACGACATTTGTGCAGGGGGCACTGAACTGTGGTCAGGTGCGCGGACCTGTGCAGCTCGGATTTGCACGCAGCATTGAGCCGATTGTTCCACAGGAAATCACCATCACGCGAACTGCAATCACAACAGTCAAGGATTCACAGGGAAAAAGAACAACAATGGGGCATAAATTCATTGTTCCCTATGCGCTTTATAAAGTCGAGGGCTATGTCTCAGCGAACCTTGCGCGTAAAGCAACAGGGTTTTCGGAGGAAGATCTCGAACTTTTGTGGAAAGCTATCCTGCAAATGTTTGAACTCGATCGTTCGGCGGCACGCGGCAATATGGCAACGCGGGAGTTAATTGTCTTCCGCCATGAAAGTGAACTCGGCAATGCACCTGCCTATCAGCTATTTGACCGAATCTGTATCAACAAAAAAACGCCAGAGGTTCCTGCACGGAGTTATCATGACTATGATGTTCATGTAGACACGGAGAATCTGCCCGAGGGGGTGACCTGTACACGCATGAACTGAGGAGGTAAAATAGAAGGAGGAAGTGATCCAGCCTCTATGGAAAATAGTGAGTGCGAAGATGAAGTGAACAGAATAATATATGCTAAAACAATGTCTAAAAATCAAGCTGTATCAAGTTTGTGGAGGTGAACATCAAGAAAAAACACATATGTGGCGAATAATCGTTATGGATGCATCGCAAAAGAGCCCTTTTATGTCCACTTTTGCTGTCGCGCTCCCTGCGGAGCGCGTGGATTGAAATTCTCCTGCCTTTTGGAGTGTCTTAGAGTGCTTGGGTCGCGCTCCCTGCGGAGCGCGTGGATTGAAATAAATATCCCAATTCGGACGCGGGTCTTTTCGCCCGTCGCGCTCCCTGCGGAGCGCGTGGATTGAAATTAGGTGTCGCACTAAGATGCGTTGCACGCACATGGTCGCGCTCCCTGCGGAGCGCGTGGATTGAAATAGTCTCCCGACCGTACGTCAGGGCATAAGTGTCCGGTCGCGCTCCCTGCGGAGCGCGTGGATTGAAATACCTTGCAAAAAAATCAAGCCTCTCACGGTCTTAGTCGCGCTCCCTGCGGAGCGCGTGGATTGAAATTATTCTCTTGAACCCTCCATTACGCGGGAGACGGTCGCGCTCCCTGCGGAGCGCGTGGATTGAAATATTCGGTACGGTGTACATGCGGTCATTGGATTGAGTCGCGCTCCCTGCGGAGCGCGTGGATTGAAATAAACAGGCGCATCCGCAGACTTAGAGGATTACATGTCGCGCTCCCTGCGGAGCGCGTGGATTGAAATCTGCATATGTTTGACTACTTTGCCCGTAAGACCTGTCGCGCTCCCTGCGGAGCGCGTGGATTGAAATATGTCAGAAAGGAGGCATAACATGTGCGTCCCACGTGTCGCGCTCCCTGCGGAGCGCGTGGATTGAAATTGCAAGGTTTTCGTGGCAGCATGGACCGGGGGCGTCGCGCTCCCTGCGGAGCGCGTGGATTGAAATCTTCTGCGCGATCCTGTGATTCTATGCCTTGTCTGTCGCGCTCCCTGCGGAGCGCGTGGATTGAAATTTCGATTGCCTCGGGATCGTCCGAGCTGATACCGGTCGCGCTCCCTGCGGAGCGCGTGGATTGAAATCTGTATAGGGCTGTGTCTCCGGTGATCTACTGAGTCGCGCTCCCTGCGGAGCGCGTGGATTGAAACGATGTCTCGCTTTTGTATCTCGATGCGATTGGTGGTCGCGCCCCACACGGGGCGCGTGGATTGAAACTTGATGGGGAGATTACCTCCGGTGGAAGTCGCAAGGTCGCGCCCCACACGGGGCGCGTGGATTGAAACAGCGTGCAGGACGGCTCCTACATGGGGCGCAAGAGTCGCGCCCCACACGGGGCGCGTGGATTGAAACGCGTAATACCACACTAATCCCTGTCTGCGATCGGGTCGCGCCCCACACGGGGCGCGTGGATTGAAACCGTTCTAGGCACAAAGCTGCCCTTCCACATGAAGTCGCGCCCCACACGGGGCGCGTGGATTGAAACGCGTTGTCATCACCACCGCGCGTGATGTGCGGGCGTCGCGCCCCACACGGGGCGCGTGGATTGAAACAAGCGCATGGATGAAATCAGCAACAAGTACGGCGTCGCGCCCCGCATGGGGCGCGTGGATTGAAACTGCGGGATTCGCCGGGCACGCCGTATGGGGTACAGTCGCGCCCCGCATGGGGCGCGTGGATTGAAACCCGTCTGCACTGCCGGGGTATACGCAGGTCTCCGGTCGCGCCCCGCATGGGGCGCGTGGATTGAAACTCTATACCGTTGTTTTTACGGAGCATATTCGTGGTCGCGCCCCGCATGGGGCGCGTGGATTGAAACATGAATGCTTCGGGACCTGCGAGGTCGTCGCGGAGTCGCGCCCCGCATGGGGCGCGTGGATTGAAACGGTCATGTTGCCGGGGATTTGCCACGCCCCAGAGGTCGCGCCCCATACGGGGCGCGTGGATTGAAACGAGCGTCAGGCTGTGCCGTATATGGTCGATCGTCCGTCGCGCCCCACACGGGGCGCGTGGATTGAAACTTGATGGGGAGATTACCTCCGGTGGAAGTCGCAAGGTCGCGCCCCACACGGGGCGCGTGGATTGAAACCTTGCCGTTCGGTTAATAGACTGCTCCGACTTCGTCGCGCCCCGCATGGGGCGCGTGGATTGAAACTGTGCCACCACATCCACACGCCCCTGATATTTACCCTTCAGGAACGAGGAGAGAGCGCCGCCGCTGATGCCTGCCATCTTTGCAAACTGCTCGCGGCTGACCTCCTCATGCGCAGCAAGGTAATCCTCCACGCGGCGAATCACATCTGCCGCCGCTACATCCATGTTGACTGTTTCTGCTGTCATTAGGGTTTCCTCCTCTTTTCGATCTTCGCCTTTGCCATGATTGCAAAGGGATTCACATCATCCGTTCCCGTTGCCTGCATTGCCTGTACGGATTCTTTGCCCGTCTTCGGCAGAGCCACGAGTTCCACGACCTTTGAGGGTCTCACGTCAGCGGCACTTCCGCCACAGACGCGGTACAGCTCCGTAATATCTGCGGGTGTGAGTGGCTGCGCACTCTTTGCCGCTTGATACGACGGATGCGCAACGACCGCTTTGCGTTCGCGCGCCTTGCGCGCCTGCTCGGCGTCAAGTTCCTCTGCCGTCGCTGCGATTGCAGGGAGGGCAGAGATACGCTCCGCTTCGCCGAGATAACGGTCATCCGTGTCATAGAGCCAGATATGCTCCGGGTCTTCCTCGCGATAGCGGACGTATACCCGCTTTCCTTTGAGAAGCGCCATGTCCGGATGATAGTATTCGACCTTGCGGAACGTGATGCCGTTGCGGCCGATCCGGAACGGATTCGTCGAACGCATGAAGTAGAGCCGCATCACATCCGCATCGGCCGTTCGTACCGGCAGGGCATTCGCCCGCACGCCCCGCACCTTGCGAAGCGGTCTTGTTGAACACCGTCCGAATCCAGTCATCGAAGATGACACGGAACTCAGCGAGATTCATGGCGTACTTCTTCGGATTCTTCATTCGCTCCTCGAGCACGTCGGGACGCTCGTCTTGATTGCGTCCACAGTAGAGCGGGAATGCCTTTGAAAACCGCTCGACAACCTCCTTGAATGCCCGTTCAATGACCTTTGCACGAGCGTTTTCAACGATTGCCCAGTGTGTCTTGATGTCAAGACGATCCATCAGCGAGCGTGCCATCTTGCCCTCGGCGATCAGCACCTCCTTGTCCTCATCGGTGAGCGGATTGCCGCGATGCCCCCGCCCCGCGAACTTCGCCGAACAGTAGTCGCGCCCGTTGTCGATGTAGATGTGACGCGGCAGCCCGATCGCAGGATCAAGGGCTGCACTTGCAAAAGCCGCGATAATCTCATCCGTACACGGCGAGAGATTCACCGTCCACCCGACAAACTTGCGGCTGCGCATATCCAGCCATGCCGTCATCCACGGACGCGTCCATTTCGGCTTTTGCACCGTCCCCGCGTTGATGAAAACGTCGAGAATGTGATGATCGCCGACGAACACCTCGCCCGCGCGGATGCTCTCGGGATCGCGCCGCGTAAAGGTCTGAATATCGTCCATGTATGCCTTCGCCCCGAGCCGTCGGAGCGTCCGTACAGCGGCGGGGATATCCTCCTTCACCATCCGCGCAACCGTCGCACGCGAGGGGATCTGCCACCCCTCTATTTTTGCCTTGCGCGATAGGAGGATATAACAGTCGCCGACGCTCGGCTGCGATTCCTGTAAATACTGTGCCTGAAAGAACTCCCACGCGGGCGCGTCGATCGTGCGCTCGCCCTTTCGTTTCCCATACTGCGGCAAAAGACCCGAAAGACCGTCTGCGCGGAGCTTCGCTTGCCAGTTGTAGAGAGTTGACTGCGAGAGCCGCGCCTCAGGGTGCGCCGCGTTCCATGTAGCGAGGAAGGCACGCGTCAGTTCCGTGCGCTTGCCGGGCGTTGCGATGAACGCCTCATACTCCTTCAGCGTTCGGTACCGCTCGTTTGCCGTCTCCCGTGCCGCAGCGTCCGCACGGTCATAGGCGGATGCGGCGGGACGCTCCGGTTCCTCGATGATATTGTGCCGCCGATAGTACGCCGACTGCACCGCCTCGGGGAGTGCCGAAAGGCGGATCATAATCATCTTGCCGCCGCGTCCATATCGACCGTCTACAAAATGTAATTCCCCGTAACGCCCTGCCATCGCATTTTTCCGCACCGCACGCTCGCCGATCGACAGCAGCTGCGCCGCCTCCTTTACGCTGAGAAGATGCTCGCTATTCTGCATCGCGTCACCTGCTTCCCCTGCGGCGCGGTGATCTCGTGCACTTCGCCCCGCCCGATCTGGTACGTTACCCGCTCCGCGTTCCCCGTCAGACGAACGACCTGCCCGCCAACCAAACAACGGATCTTCTGCACGCCGCCGATGCGCGACTCAATGTATCTCATCATCGTTATACCCCTGTACCTTTCTCAGCTCCCGCGTAAGCGCGAGATGCTTTTTCCGCGCTGCCTTCTCTACGGCTCGCAGTCGTCCGATCTCGAGAAAATACACATCCTCCGATTTTATCATCCGACACCCTGCCGCAGCCGTCAGCACCTCCAGCGGCGTGTAGTCCTTCACGATCCGGCAGAACGTCGGCAGATACTCGGCGGGCATACGGTAGCCCTCCTTACTCTCTGCCGTGTACGCGTTCAGCATCGACTCCGTGATCTCCGTGCCGAGCATCTCGCTCATCTGCCCCGCAATCGCGTACCGCTTCAGCCCGCTGCCCTTGATCGCCTCCGCGATCGCCTCCTTCATCCGCAGCGGCAGCGGCTTCGTCTCCGCCGCATAATCCGGACGACTGAACTTTTGCGGATTGATTTCCTCGATCATATCAAAAAGGCTCATCTGATTTTCATTGGCCTCGGCAGTCTTTTGTCTGCGTTTTGCCATTGCCACACCTCACAAAAAACGGTATACTGAATGTAAGTTACTTTTTAAGTCCCCGATTCATAATGGGGACGAGGAAAGTTACTGTAGCATGAGCCGGCGACTAGTCGCCAAACTTTCGCGCCGCTCATGCTGCCTTAAAAACCTGATCCATCGGCCGCCCGATGATCTCCGCGATCCGCTCCTGAATCCTGCGGCTCTTGCTCTTACCGTAGATGATATAGTGCACCGCAGGATGGGACACACCCAGCTCCCGCGCAATGCGGATCTGCGTATACCCCTTCTTTCGCAGGAGACGAATAATCCGATCTCCCGTCACCCCTCTCACCTCCTTAAAGGACTGTTGCTTTTGCTTGCAAAATTAGGTTTAAGCCGCATAGTGAGCGGTCTTGTTACAATCACCTCCTTTCTGCTTTCAAACATAGAGGATGCGCCCTCTTACCTTCCACGTATCAATCCGTTCTTTTGGTACACGATGACGGCTCTCGGCGTGTTATGGTTCATTGGGATTCTCGTCCGGAACCGCAAGCAAGCCATTTCCTCATGGATCCCAGAGGACTCTTCCGTTCCTAGTCATCCAAGTCATGTGCCAGAAGAACGACATTTCATCAAATACAATGGCATACTATGGAAAATTTGGACTCCCATGCTTGATCCACTCGAGAGCCTTCATCGTATGGGAATGAACCCTAAACCATATGATATCCCCGTAGTGGGAGGACGCCCCTTTTGCCCTCTATGTCGCAC
>ERZ772921.1520-NODE-1520-length-13247-cov-3.612568_pt1 | contig 13247 bp, 17 predicted proteins | sample MGYA00512117_ERZ772921 | MGnify/ENA primary metagenome ERZ772921 (study PRJEB29015, sample SAMEA2737944) | human oral metagenome | biome: human oral; feature: human-associated habitat; material: dental | place: China | collected 2150 ... | reverse complement strand
TATACCAAAAGCCACCGAAAGTGAGACAGATGACTTAATTAGCTATGCAAAAAGTCGGCACAATACAGAACTTGGTAAATTGGCATTAGACTTTAATCAGGCACATTTTTTTACGTTTGTGGCAAGCGATAAAGTGCCAGATCATCATGCAATTATAAATAATGGAATAACAGGAGCAGTTGTAAATGGTCATGAATACAATGATAAGGAATTTGCGTTGGCTATTGCAAGTATGGAAGCAGGATGCCCAATTTCAAGAAGTATTACAAATATGAAAATGGGATTCTTGGATAAATGTGATATTCCAGCAAAACCAGGTGAAATTACAAAAAAAGGTAAAATTGCGGTTAGTGTACAACGTGATGATAGTGGGATTAGCTACTATGTAATTAATCGTGGAGTTACTTCATTTATAACACCTGACACCAAAAAACAACGTAGATTTAGTAAAGTTAAAGTTGTGAGAAGTTTATTTATAATTACTGAAGACTTGAAAAAATCTTGGAATGACTATAAAGGCGCAAGATTAAACGGTTATTTAAATAAAATAGCTTTTTTGAATGCGGTTAATGCTTACACTCAAAGTCTTATGAATCAAGGAATACTTGACCCAGATTATTCAAATACTTTTGATATTGATATGGAGCAGCATAAACTGTATTTAATGACAGAAAAAGGAATATCAAGAGATGAAGTTGATAAAATGAGTGAAGCAAGATTGCGTAGAATTAATACGGTTGATGTTGTTTATGCCAAATGTGATGAGCTGATGCCGCTTGACTGTATGGAAGACTTTTATGGAAAAGCAATAATTCAAAGTTAGGAAAGGAATGATAAAGAATGGATATATTTAAGGCAAATCAGGTAATTTCTGGCTCGCACGGTACTCTTATGATTGATGGGCAGGTATTTGCAGAAGTATCTGAGGTGAAAATAGAAACAAAAATAGAAAGAAAAGAAGTATGGCTTCCTGGAGGACAAAAAGGAGAAAAAATTGTTGGAGCTAGTGGAGAAGGTACTATTAAAAGATATAAATTAAATTCAAACTGGTTTAAAAAGTTTACGAAATTAGCTAAAGGAAATGAAGTGTATTTTGAATTATATTTCCAAATAGATGATCCTGATGTAGCAGGAGCAGAAGCTATAAGAATTACGGATTGCTGGAATAAAGATGGATTTTCTTTAGAAGCTAAACGAGGAGAAGAAATGAATGAAGAACTGAAAATTGGATATCTTCCAATAAATCTTAAAGCTGTTGAGTTAATTTAAAAGAGAAAGGAGTAAGTTATGGATTTAAAAGAATTGTTGAAAAAACGTGAAGAAGCAAGTAAATATAGAGAAGAAAAGTCAACAATAGAATTTACTTTAAAAAGTTATAGAGATACAAAATTTAAATTAAAAGTTCCTGATTTTCAGGGATTTGTAAGTTTTTGCTCCAAAATAGGTATTGACTTTAATGCCAGTAAAAAAGAGATGCAACAGATATTTGTTGAAAAAGTTACTAAGTCGAACTCTGCTATATGCGAATATCTATTTGATGCTTTTATTGATCCAAACTTTACAGAACTTGCAGGCGAACTGATGGCAGAATTGCATGCTCAAAGCCGAATATCTGTATTTAAAGATTTCTTTGATGATAAGGAAATTTTAGAAATATTTATATTAATTGTGAATAAGCAAACTGAATTATTTAATGAAAATAAAAACCCTAATGTTGTTGCACTAAAAAAAAAATAGATGAAAATAAGGCGGATGTTGAACTTAATGCAATAATTTATTATATGCAAAAAGGATGGACACCAAAAGACTTTTTAAATGTAGAAGATGAATATTTATGGAATTATTACGTAGTCGCTTATGAAATAGCACAGGAGCAGAAACATGAAGAATTTAATGAATATGCAAGGTTGGGAGTGATGGCATATGGCGGATAATGTTATAGCTATACAGGTAAATGTAGATGGAATAGAAAATGCCATTTCTCATTTCAATTCATTGGCTGAAAGTTTCGGGAAACTTGCACAAGGAGCACAGGAAGGCACAAGTGGCAGCGAAACTTTGCAAAACAGTTTAGAAAATGTAGCAAATGCCGTTAAAGAAGCATCTAGTGGCAACGATGAGTTAGGAAATAGTTTAAGCGAAATTGCGGACGCTGCAAATGAAGCTGGAGATGATGTAGAAAAATTAGGAGATAGTAATACTAAGGCTTCTGAAAGTGCTGATAAATTGTCTGAAAGTTCTGAAAAAGCGGCAGATAGTGCTGAAAATTTGGGGGAAAGCAGTGATAAAACAGCAGAAGCCTTTGAAAAATTGAACACGCTTGGGAAAGATGTGGGAGAAACCTTATCAAAATCACTAGGTAATAAAATACCAGATAGCATAAGCAAAATCGGAAGTAAATTTAGTGGCTTAGTTGCTCCATTAAAAAAAGTAGGAGAAGCTGGTAAAAAGGCTTTTTCGTTTTTAGGAAATAGTATCGGCGGGAAAATCAGTGATTTGAGTTCTAAATTGAAAAACCTTTTCAATATTGTATCATCAGCCAGTGCCAATGGTGGTGGACTTGGAGCGATTGGTGGAGCAATTAGTGGACTTGCGGGACTTGCAACAGGTCCTGTTGGAGCGGCTGTTATTGCGATTGGTGCAGTTACTGCTGCGACAGCTGCATTTAGTGTAAAGGCATTAAAAGCTTCATCAGAATTTCAACAAGGAATGAATAAAGTTTTTACAATGCTTCCGGGAATTTCAAAACAAGCGATGGAATCAATGGGAAATGATGTTATTGATTTATCAAACAAATATGGTAAAAGTGCAAATGAAATATCTGAAGCCATGTATCAGGCATTATCAGCAGGAGTTTCGAAAGAAAAAGTTAGAGAGTTTTTAGAAGTTGCTCAAAAAGGTGCAACTGCTGGAGTGAGTGATATTACTACGGCAGTAGATGGACTTAGTTCGATTGTAAATGCTTGGGGAGAAAATGCTATCAGTGCAGCACAGGCAAGTGATTTAATATTCACAGCAGTTAAGAATGGTAAAACAAGTTTTGATGAAATTGCCTCAAGCATTGCCCAAGTATCGCCTATTGCCAGTGCGTTGGGTGTTAATTTTAGCGATGTTTCAGCTGCAATAGGAACTTTAACTGCAAAAGGTACTCCAACAAGTGTAGTTATGACACAAATGAAAGCCGCATTTAGTGAATTTTCAAAAGGTTCAACAACGGCATCTAAGGAATTTAAAGCGGCGACAGGACAATCTTTTCAGGAATTTATAGCAAAGGGCGGAAATCTGCAGACTGCTATGCAAGCACTGGAAACTCACGCTAAGAAAACAGGAAAAAATATTAATGAATTTTTTGGAAGTGTAGAGGCGGGGTCTTTTGCATTATCACTGACAGGAGAAAATACAAAATCATTTACTAAAAATATGCAAGATATGAAAAATTCTAAGGGTGCTACTGATAAGGCGTTTGCACAAATGGACCAGGGAATAACTGCAAATATGGGAAAAATAAAAGAAAGAATACATAATACAATGATACAGGCTGGACAAGCTATTAGTCCGATGACTTCTCAAATGTTACAGGGGTTTACAGGAATAATGCCTGCTTTGATATCAGCATTTTCTTCCATAGGTAGTTCCGTAATGCCGCTTATGAGTGGCTGGGCTAGTTTGTTTAATGGTTTTTTTCAAACGATACAGACAAATGCAAACCAGTTTGGTGCAGTTTTTCAGGGAATAGGAACGTTAACGACAGTTGTCTGGGCTGCAGTAGGGGCAACGATATCGAACATAGGAACTGTATTTAATGCTGTTTTTGGAATTATCATTAATTTGTTAGGTAGTTTTATGAGCGCTGCTGGACTTGCTGGCTCACAAGGGCAAACTTTTGCAAGTACAATATCAGGAGCATTTAGCACAATCGCCAGCGTTGTGGGCGGTGCATTGCAATTTATAATGCCTCTTTTGATAGGATTGGCACAAATAATTGGGGGAGTTCTCGGTGGAGCAGTAAAAGGAATTATAGATACTTTTTTATTCTTTGGGAAAATTGTTTCAAAAGTTGGCGGATTTTTCAAAAAATTATTTGGAAAAGATGATGCAGAACAAGCCACAGCAGCAATAAATGAAGTGAAAAAGGGAATGGAAGAATTGAATGCTGAAGCTGCAAAACCAGCTGCAAAACAAGTCGATATAAATGCGCAGATTAACACTCAAATGGCTCAAATGGGCGCTAATGGTCAATTTGCAGGTATGAGTATGCAACAAGTATCACAACCATCAGTTCCTGCACAACCTCAAACTGTAAAACTTGATCCAACAGCAAAAGTTTCAGTTGATCCTGCTTCACTTGCAAATACTCAAATGAAGATAGATACGTCATCATTCAACGAAATGCAAATGAAAGTAGACCCTAGTTCATTTTCAAACACTCAAATGAAAATAGACCCTGCGGCTTTTAATAATTTACAGCAAGCGGTAAAACAAGTAAGTGCTGATATAAAAGGCAATCCGCTTGACACAACTAGAAACAGCATTTTAGGAGAGATTAAAGGTCAAATTAGTGCATTGAAAGGTGAAATTGCTTCTACCAGAAGTGCAATAGTAGGAAAACTTGGAGAAGTAGTAGGAGCTGTGAGAGCCATTAAGATTAATGTGAATGTGCCTGCTGCTCCAAGTGGTGATGCAATAGCAAATAAAATTGCAGCAAGTTTGCAGAAAGGATAGATTATGGGATTATTGAATTATAAAGTGTACATAAAATTTGACGAAAGTGTAAACTATGAGGATTTGAATTTTTTAGGGAGCAATTCTTTTAATACTGTTGATTTTTTATCGGAAAAATTGGGAGATGATAATTTTATTGAGAAAGCTAAAAAAATGCTATCAGATAAAGTGAGCAGTGTAAGTGAACAAAATCCAATTTTCTCTCAAATAAATGACAAAATAGCAGAATTGAAAGAGTTTTATTTATTTCCCGTTCCGCCAAGTGAACTGAAATTTAAAAGTATCGGCGGATGGGAAAGCATTGATACTGTAAACGGTATATTAAAGCTTAAAAATAAAAATAAATTGCAGTCTTTGGCTTTTTCTTCTATTATTCCAGAACAAAAATATAATTTTGCAACACACCATTTGCTAGATCCTTTTACCACTTTTTTGTTATTTAAATCATTAGAAATGTCGGATAAGCCGATACGATTAATTTTAGTTGGAAAATTAGGTAAAGGGACTCTTAGTTCGATTTTAAATCCTGTGGACTTAAATTTTATGGCAACTGTAAATAAATTTGAAGCTAATTTTGATGCTACAGGAACATTGAATTTTGAAATTGAATTTGAAGAATATCCAGAGTTCAGTGATATTGCAGAAGTTAATAATCCAGAAGAAAAATTATTTTATAAGGTAGTGGATAAAATATGAAAATAATTGTAACAGATCCTGATGGGAAAAGATATGATTTGACGAGCATTGTAAAAGACAATATTCAGCTCTCGAGCAGTATTGAAAATATTACAGCACAAATGGAGTTTGAACTAGCTTACAATTATAGAGAAAATATGCCATATCATACAATTGATTTAGATAAGGGAGCTTATTTTGTGGAACTCTATGACGATATTAGAACATTAATATTTCAAGGAATCGTTCCTAAAATTAGTGTTAATAGCAAAGGTCCTAAGTTTACGGCGTATGATCCAGGTTTTTATATATCACGTATTTCTGAAATATTTCAATTTGATAAACTTCCGGCAGGAGAATGTGTAACAAAAATACTAAAAGAATTTGATATGCCTGTTGGAACTATAGAAAGTTGTGATGTGAAAATAGATGAGTATTATTATAAAGAAACTATTGCGGATATAATTAAAAAAATTATAGAAACAATAAAAGAGGATAAAGGGGAAAACTGGCATTTTTATTTCAAAGATAACGCTTTTCATTTTGTTAAAAGAAATAGTGATAAATACTTGGATGGACAAGTACAGCCTAAAGAATATCAAATATATGTTGGCAATGGATATGTGAATGTTTTTAACTTTATCAAGGATGCAAGCTGTACATCAAGTTTTGAAAATATGAAAAATAGCATAATCGTTGTTGACGGGGATGACGAAAAAATGAATAAAGTTGATACAGCAAAAGACAATGATAATATCAAGAAATACGGATTATTGCAATATATTGTCAAGCAGGAGAAAAATAATCAGGAAAAATCAGCTAAAAAGGGAAGAAGTAAGGATAAAAACAGTAAAAAGGGTAGCAAGAATAAAGATAAAACTAAAAAAAGTAGCAAAGAAAAAAATAATAAAAATTCAAAGCGTAATAAAAATACAGCTAAGAAAGGTAAAAAATAATGGCTGGAAAAACTAGGAATTCAAAACGTAACAAAAACAGCTTAAAAAGTGATAAAGACCCAAAAAACAATAAAAAGAGTTCTGGTAAAAACAAAAAATCCAAAGGAACTAAAACGTCTAAAAAAGGTCCAAAAAAACAAAAAGAGAAAAAACCGATAAAGGCAGCAAATGTCTTAAAGGAGAAAAATAAACTTGAGAAAACTTTTACTTTAACTGTTCCAGGAGTACCTATTTTACGTGCTGGAGATTTAGTAAATATTCCTAAAAATAGCACAGGAATTTCTGGGATATTTGAAGTTAAAAGTGTTAATCATAATTTCAACAAAAAATATAGTTTTTATGGGATAAATATTTATTTTATGAGTTTAACTTTAGAATTAGTAAAAGAATTAGAAAGCGAGGAATAAATATGGAAGATGAAGTATTACAGCCTGATGAGGCAAAACACTCTGAACCTGACAAGGCTTTTGATAATCTAGCAAGGGTATTACAAAAAAACTTTGGAAATCCTGATTGGAATGGTCCTTTTTTAGGAAAAGTTGTAAAAGCACCTCCGAATTTGGAAGTTCAAATTGACGAAAGAATAATATTGAAAGCAGATAGAATTATTGTAGCTTGGGAGAAAGTGGCTGGGTATACAAGAAAATTTGAAGTTGATGGAAATATTGAAATAGATGTAACTGATAGTGAAAATCAAGATTCTGGTGGAAATATTCACAATAAAATAAAAGCAAAGGGAACATATAAAGCTAGTGGAACGAATAAATGGACTGATGAGTTAAAAGTTGGGGATGAAGTCATCTTGAATGAATTTAAAAATCAGAAAAAGTTTTATTTGGTAGACAAAGCTTATTATTATAAGGCAGGTGGATAAGATGTTACCTAATTCAGCGATTACAGCTCTTGATGTGTATTCTAGTACTAAAAATTTGGAATACGACAATTCTGAAGTTTATTTTGATTTGAAATGGGATTTTAAAAAAGGTGATTTTGTTTATGAAAAAGGAACCCCAGTTCTTTTAACAACAAAAAAGGAAATTGTTAAACAATGGGTTATTAAATGTTTGATTGTTACTAAAAATGCTTGGAGGGTGTATTATAAGGATATATTTCCATTTGGTGTAGGAATTAACAAATACAAAGGCATAAATCCTCTGTATCAAGATTATGCTCAAAGTGAGATTAAAAGAGAGATAATATCTGCATTGAAAGAACATGATTATATAAAATCAATTATAAATTATTATTCTGAATTTAAAGAAGATAAATTAAGTTTTGAGTTCGATGTTGTATTAAAAGGTGGAGAAAAAGAAACGTTGAACATTTCTGAAACATTTGAATTTAAGGATTTTTAATCGGAAGAAGGTGAAGAAATGGTAACTAGAAAAGATATAGATGTCTATGAAAATGATATAAATAGCTTGGTATCAGATATATTTAATGGCGATTTTATGATTAAGTACAATGACACTCCTGGAAGTTTTACGGCAGATATTGTGAGAGCATTTTCCACGGAATTAATTGTGCAACAGAAATTATATAATGAAATGTCAAAGAACTACAATGCCGATACGGCTGAAGGCATTTATCTTGACAGCATTTGTAAAGAAGACTATATCTTTAGGAAAAAAGCAACTACGGCGACTGGAACAGTTAGAATTTATGGGACAAGTGGAGCATTGATTCAAAAAGGAATGCTAGTAGCAAGTAATAATTGTACATACACTATTGCTGAATCGAAAATAGTAGCATACAAAGAAACTGGAATAGTTGGATATAGCGATGTTAATGTTGTTGCAAATATTGCTGGAGAAATTGGTAATTGCGGAATTGGAGAAATAAATAAATTTTCTGAAAGTTATGTCGGACTTGAAAAAGTAGAAAATCTTAATATTATTTCAGATGGAACAGATGAAGAGAATGACGCAGAGTTACGCGAGAGAAGAAAAAAAATATTATCGGTTCCAAGTGTAAATTACAATGCAAATATGATTAAAGAAATAATACTAAATAAATTTAAGAATGTGAAGAAATTAAGAGTAATTCCAAGATGGAATGGTAAAGGGACAGTTAAAATTATTGGAATTGGCGAAGCTGGGATGAAATTAAAAGATGAAGAGCTGAACGATATAAAAACATATTTGGATAATGAAATTATAACAGACGCGGAATTTACGGTAAAAACTATCAAAGAGAAAAGTATAAGTCTTACATTTGAAGCTATATTAAACAAGGAATACAATGAGCAAAGTGCGGTTGAACTTACAAAAAGTACTTTAAATCAAGTGTTTTTAGATAAATTATTTGAAGAGAATAGAATTTATTATGCGGAGGTAATTGATAAGTTGTTAGAAATAAAAGCATTTAAGAAAATTTCAAATATAGATATTAATAACACTAAAGAGGATATTATATTAGAAGATGAAGATTTAATAAGTGTTTTAAATATAACGTTAAAAACTTTAGATTAATTTTAGGAGGAAAAAATGAGCGGATTCACATTAGGGGCAAAAGCTAAAATATTGAATACACTGTTTGAAGGCAAAACATATTATGCTGGGCTTTTGACAGCAGTTACAATAGGAGAAAATGGAAAAGAAAATGCTACAGAGCTTGTTTCAGCTTCGTATGCAAGAAGAGCTATAAATTTTGGGTCAACAACATCGAATGAAACAAGCAACTTGGCTTCAGTAAAATTTCCTGAAGCAAGGGAAGACTGGGGGCGTGTAATAGGAATTGGAATTTATGATTCAATAACTGGTGGAAATTTAATAAATTATGCTACTTTTGACGCAAGAGATGAAGTTATAATTTATGCTTTAATGCAATATGAAATAGCCAAAAGTTTTTATGTGATTGGATTTAGAAACTAATGACAAAAAACGTACACCAAAAGTCAACCGAATATATTAAAGATAATTTTAGTGAAAATGAATTATCAAATTTCTATGTGAGGGATTTTGTAAATGATGGTAGAGATAAAGAGTTTGCTATGATTAAAAGTAATCCTAAAACAGCAAATTTTGTTAAACATACCAAAAAATTATCTGAAATGACGGCGTTAGAGTTATTGAATTATACAGTAAGTGATTTTTCATTCTTTGTAGGATTAGATGACTATGTAAATTTTAAGCAAAAGATTACTGAAAAGCAATTTCCAATACTCTTCGTATATGATGATGATTATGCGGATGTTATGTATAATCTTGCTAAAAATGATTATTACAACAGTATGATAAAATCACTTCCAGGAATATTCAGAAATTCATCTCTCATTCAGGATATATTTCATTTTGCAGATGTCGAGCTAAAATCATTGGAATTTAAAATAGGAACTTTAATAAAAAACAGAAGATTTACAACGGCAAGAAGTGAAATTTTGGAAAAATTAGAGGAAAAATATGGATTAGTCTCAAGTAAAAATTTGGTAACAATATTTAAAATAAACAGAATTATAGCAAAAAGAATTTTAAGGCGATCGACCACTCTAAAGTATTTTGAAGATACAATGAAGCTGTATTTTATTTTCAATGATAGCGTAACAATAACAAACGATAAGAATAATTTCCAATATATAGTAAATTTCCATTCATCCATTGTAGATAAAGAATATTTGGAATACTGGCTAGAATTGATTTATGAAGTCATTCCAGTTTGGTATGATGTAAAAATTGTTTATTAATTGAAAGGAGATAAAATGAAACAAGCAACATTAGATTTAATAAAAAATATAGATGAAAATACTTTTATACCGCCAAGTACTAAAAACGAACTTTTTGAGCTATTTCAGTTAGACACGGTTGCTGATTTGAGAAAAGTATCAAGGAATTTTATGAAGTTGTATGAGATATTGGAACATCTCGATGATCAAACTTCGAGTGCAACAACAGAAAAAGCAGGAATTGTTAAATTCGGTACAGAAACAGGAAATGCGATAGATGCAGAAAGTTGGAAACAGGCAATAGGACAATCTTTAGGTGGGTATATAAGTAAAGTTGAAAACAAAGAAGCTGGGAAATGGTACATAAATGATTTAACAGATAGGAAAATATATAAATGTATACAGAATCATAAGAGTACGAGTTTTGACATTACTAAATTTGTGGATATTACGAATGTTGGACTTTCGGACAAAGTGGAAAAATTATCCAATGTTGAAACTTACGTAATAGACCCGAGACTTACAGTCGGATTAATTTACAAAATCGGGAACATTTGTATCTTAATTTTAGATACAAACGAAGTGTATAACGGTCGGAGTTATGGAGATGTCCTTTTTAACATCCCTGAAAAATTTCGTCCAATTTCTAGAATACCAGTTCCAGCTGGATTAATCAATTCCACAAGTGGCGGGGCGGCTCACATTGAGACAGATGGTAATGTTATATGGCGTGGTGGTTCAAAAACGATTTCTGCGTTGTATATTAACGCTATTTATTTAGCTAAGTAGTTAATCTATAAATTCGTGCAAATTCATAAGTTAGCACAGGATAAAATTAAAGAAATGGAGTGATAAGAATGGAAGGATTTAGAATATATTTATACGATAAAAATGGGAATATAATAGGAATATTTCTAGCACCATCACAGAAAAAATTTGAGGCTGATAAATTGAAATATTGTAGTGAATATATAGAAGGGGAAAATTTTATATCCTACACGGAAATTAAAAATCCAATTATTGAAAATGGAAAAATTAGAGAAATGAATATTTCAGAACAAGTTCAAGCGGGAATATTAATTTTATCAGACGGAAGTTATTTGGATGAGGTTAATGAAACAATTGTTACTATTGCAAAACCAAATGAGTGGAGCATTTGGGATAAAGACTCTCACACTTGGAAAGTTGACAATGATTTATTAAATGCAAAATTAAAAGAATTAAGAGAAAAAGTATTAAAAGACTTAGCAGAAGCTAAATCAAACTTTTTGAATCAGCCGCTTGAAATCGAAAAAGATAGCAAAAAATATACTTTTGAGAACAACGAAAGAAACAGAAACAGTTTGTCTCTTAAAATATCGCTAATGTGGACTTTAGAGCAAGATAAAATTGAAAAAGTAAAAGTGCAAAATGACCAAAAAATGTTTGAATTTATTGAGTTGAATAGATCGGAATTAAAAGATTTAGCCACAAAGATTCAAGATATTATTGAGATTGCAGATGTAGCAGAACAAATGGCAGTAGTGGGAATCAATAGATATAATATTGAGCAAATGTTAGAGTTAAATGTAAAAGATTTTTTTCAAAATTAGAAAAGGAGTGATTTGAATGAATATAGAAAAATTGATATGCACAGAAATAGAATTGGACGGTAAAAAATATAAAGTTGTTGGGATAAAATTTGAAAAAGATAACATAATATTAAATGTCGAAGAAGTAAAGGAAGTGATGTAGATGGACAGATTTGAGAAAATATTTGATTATTTGCTGAAAGTTGAGGGCGGATATTCAAACGACAAAAATGATAAGGGTGGAGAAACAACTTGGGGAATTACAAAAGAAGAAGCAAGAGACTTTGGATATAAAGGAAGTATGCAGGACTTGACAAAAGACTTTGCAAAAAATATATATCTAAAAAAATACTATCTTGGAAACAAGCTGGATAAAGTTGCAAACGATAAAGTGGCATTATCTATATGCGACTGGGCTGTGAATAGTGGCAAAAACGGAATCAAAAACGCACAGATTGCTATAAATCAACTTACTAATGCAAATCTTGATGCAGATGGAATAATTGGAAACAAAACATTGGAAGCATTGAATGCAACAGATCCTGAAAAGTTTTTAAGAATTTATCACGATTTACAGCGAATTTATTACAGAAGCAAAGTTGCTGATGACAAAACGCAAGAAAAATTTTTAGCAGGCTGGCTAAATAGAGTTCAAAGAAAGGAGGAATATTTGAAAGATTTGGATAAGGAAAATGCAGTAACAGATAACCAAAAATATTCTTTTGCCCAGTCAAGTCTAGACAAAATGGAAAAAGTACATCCAAAGCTGGTTGAAGTTATGAAAGCTGCAATTACAGATAGCCCTTATGATTTTAGAATTACAGACGGCGCTAGGACAACAGAAGAACAGTTTGCCTTGTATCAAATCGGAAGAAGTAAGCCGGGTAGAATTGTAACAAATTGTGATGGGAAAAAATTTAAATCTAATCATCAAATCAAAGCAGACGGATACGGACATGCTGTCGATATTTTCCCTTGCGGAGTTGTCGAAAATGGAGTATATAGAAAATTTACATCTGAAGAAGGATATGACGAAAAAAAATTAAAATTGATTGCAAATCATATCTTGGCAGTAGCAAAAAGCAAAAATATAAATATTGAATGGGGCGGAAATTGGAAAATGAATGATACGCCACATTTTGAACTGAAGTAATGTACAAATGGCTTGAATACAAGCCTAATACAAGCGTTAAAAATAATTTTAGTAGAATGTGGCTAGCAAGAAAAAATTCACTGTAAAGCTTGCTAGGTGGCTTAGAATTGATTTTATAAATTTTAGGAGGAGAAACAATGGATAAACAGTTACAAGTAATTTTAATAGGGATGTTGGTAGACTTTACCAGAAAAGAAATATTGGAAAAGGAAATAATCTTTGGAGCTAAAAAAGGAATAGAAAAACTGGAAGCTGTTAAGAATAACTTTTTTGGGAAGTTTAAGGATTTTATAAAAAAAGCGCAAGAGATAAACAACCCATATATTCCTGATGACATTGAGAAATTTACTGAAGATTTATTGCTAAAGGGTGCTGAAACACTTGAAAAAACTGTAAATGTGGATGAAATAATACACAAAATACTTGGAGAAGAAAAAACAGCAATAGGAATATAAGGAGCATAAATGATAGAGGACTTAAAAATAATAATTGACAATCACGGACTTTTC
>ERZ772921.1514-NODE-1514-length-13271-cov-3.444688_pt1 | contig 13271 bp, 10 predicted proteins | sample MGYA00512117_ERZ772921 | MGnify/ENA primary metagenome ERZ772921 (study PRJEB29015, sample SAMEA2737944) | human oral metagenome | biome: human oral; feature: human-associated habitat; material: dental | place: China | collected 2150 ... | reverse complement strand
ACCTCCCTCGACGTATCGAACAATACGCAGTTGACGGTGTTACATTGTCACTACAATACTCTCAGCAGCCTCGACGTATCGCACAATACGCAGTTGAAGGAGTTATTGTGTCAAAACAATAATCTCACTACTCTCGACGTATCGAAGAATACGAAGTTGACGGGGTTATCTTGTCGAAACAATAATCTCACTACTCTCGACGTATCGAAGAATACTGAATTGGATGGGTTAAATTGTGCCAACAATAAACTTAACAGTCTCGACGTATCGAAGAATACGAAGTTGACGGGGTTATATTGCTCCGACAACAAATTTACTACCGCTACTCTTGACGATATCTACTGTGCCCTGCCCGATAGGAGAGGCGATACAAATGGAAAGATACAGCCCGTACACAACTCTTCGTCGTCAAATCACGCTACCGTCCTTGCCACCAATGCACAGAACGCCATAGCAAAAAACTGGAAGGTGCAATACTACCAAAACGATACCGACATACCCACTACTACGGGTACACACGTCTGCGGCACACCATACCCCGAGCCCAATATGAGCCGCTATATCACCCTTACCGTCGCCAAAGGCTTTGCTATAAAACTAAACTTCAGGGCAGCAGCTGCGGGTACTCCCATACGTATAGTAAGTGGTAGCATTACGAGAAACATCACCGTCGGCACAGGCTGGTACGATGGCCACTATCCAAGTAACTTTATCGTTAACTCCGACGACACCGAGATGACCGTCTACGGCGATATAATTGGCTTCAACTGCGCCGGAAACGGAGCAAATATCACCGAACTCGACCTGTCGCACAATACGCAGTTGACGACGTTAGATTGTTCCTCCAATACTCTCAGTAGCCTCGATGTGTCGAAGAATACGCAGTTGACGACGTTATATTGTTACGGCAACAAGTTTACTCCCGCCACTCTCGACGATATCTACTGTGCTTTGCCGGTTAGGCAAGCGTCGGACAATGCAAGAATACAGCCCGTATACGACTCTTCGTCGTCAAATAACGCTACCGTCCTTGCCACCAACAAACAGAACGCCACCGCCAAAAACTGGAGGGTACAGTACTATCGAAACAATGCCGACATCGCTACTACGGGTACCTACGTATGCGGCACAGTGCACCTCGATACCTATATCACCCTTACCGTTAAAAACGGGGCGGCTATATATATCGACTTCAAGGCAGCCAACGAGGGTACACCCGTACGTATTGTAAGCGGTAGTAATACACAAGACATCACAGTCGGCACCTCCTGGAAAGGCAGAGCCTCCTACACCGCCGACGGTACCGAGATGAAAGTCTACGGCGATATAACCGACTTCGATTGCCAATACAACGAAGCAAACCTCACCGCCCTCGACATTTCGCACAATACGCAGTTGACGAAGTTAAATTGCTTCAACAATAGTCTTAGCAGTCTCGATATATCGCAGAATACGCAGTTGACGAAGTTATGTTGCTCCGGCAACAAATTTACTACCGCTACTCTCGACGATATCTTCTGTGCTCTGCCCGATAGGACAGGCAATACAAATGGAGTGATACAGCCCGTATACAACTCTTCGTCGCCGGATATCGCTACCGTCCTTGCCACCAACGCACAGAATGCCATAGCAAAAAACTGGAAGGTGCAGTACTATTCGGGAAATAAAGACATCGCTACTAATGGTACTTATGACTGCAACGGGACTACCGACATAGCGGAAGCTTCTGCCGAGTCGACCCTTACACTATACCCAAATCCTGTTGAGGATATGCTACACATAACCTCCGACAGACCTATCCGCAGCATACGTATATATAATATGTATGGCACAGAGGTAGCCGTAGCCAACGATGCCGCAAGTATAAGCATATCGCACCTGCAGGCAGGTGTTTACACTGTCAGCGTAGACGGAAAGGTAACAAAGATGATAAAGAAGTAACCTTTTAATATTCGGGAGGATTATAACTCAAAGAGTTTTTTTAGGTTTTATATCTTCGCAGCAAATATAAGTGAGGAGCATCGCATTTCAAAAAGCAGCTCCTCTTTTTATTTTTCCAAGCATTACTTAGGCAATAATCAAGCCCCCTGACCGTGTTATGAGCAAACGGTTTTGTATAGCGACACAAACAGACGGCTATCCCTGTTTCGAATAACCGTCTGTTTACTTGTGAGACTCTGCTCAGCGAGGCTGTCTTATTTGATTACTCCGTTACAGATATCTACTACCTCTTTTTCGAACGCGTCGGCTTTGGCTGCTATCTCTGTAGCTTCGGCTATCAATTTGTCGGCTACCTGGCGGTCTTTCAATCCCGAGGCATTTATTTTTACATTCAGAAAAGCTCCCTGAACTGCCGCACGAGCTACCAGAGCTCCTACTCCCGCATCGGATACGGAGTTGGGGTTACCCTCTTTTGCCATAAGTTTTACTATTGGGAATACTTCCAACGAGGCTTTCATCGTCTCCAGAGGTATCTGGGTGGCATACAGCGTAGCCTCTTCCATAGCCTTGGCACGAGCCGCTTTGTCGGCATCGGTAGCCTTTGGCATAGCGAAAACGTCCATTATCTTGTTGAAAGCATTGGTGTCTTCGTCTACAAGGTGAAGCAAATGAGCCATTACCTTCTGTCCTTCGGCAGCAACGTCGGAGAAATATTTCCACTTATCGTCCCAACCTGCTTTGTGCGACGACAGGTTTGCCACCATTGTGCCGAGAGCAGCTCCCAAAGCACCGGCATACGCCGCTATGGAACCACCACCCGGTGCAGGACTTTCGCTTGCCGTCTCTTCGGCAAAGCCTTTACAGGTGAGGTCGATAAGACGCTTTTGATCGGTCGATTCCATCAGATATTCGATGACCTTCTCTTTGGGGTTGAACGGCTTGAGGTCGTCCAGACCAAGCGACTTGATGGCGATGAATATCAATTCTTCTTCGCTGATACCTGTGGAACGTTGTTGTTTCTCGAGGAAATATTTTGCAGCATCGAGCAGTACATTCTTCGGCACAAGACCCACTATCTCCGTACCCGTAACACGTACTCCGCGACTGCCTGCCGCACGACAAACCTCTTCGAAAGCACGATGCAGCGATGTAGTCTTGATATCGGTGATGTTCATCGATACTTGAGCTATCTTGTACTCTTCGATATACCAACCGATTGCCTTACAGCCCTTCAATGTGCCGGGGATAAATATCTGCTTACCGTTTTCGTCGAGCATTATCTTACCTGTGATGGGGTTGCCTTCGCGTTTCGGACGACCTTTTTCGCGTACATCGAAAGCAATGGCATTGGCACGGCGTGTAGATGTAGTATTGAGGTTATAGTTTACGGCAATCAAGAAATCTCTTGCACCGCAAGCGGTAGCACCTGTTTGAGCTACTCTGTCGTCGAAAACTTTAGGTCCGAAGTCGGCGGTGTCGCCCTCTTCGAAACGTTTTTTCAGTCCTTCGTATTCGCCTCGGCGACAAACGGCAAGGTTTTTGCGTTCGGGTTTGATAGCCGCAGACTCGTAGGCAAATACGGGTATTCCGAGCTCGTCGCCGATACGTTTGCCGAGTTTACGGGCAAGCTCTGCCGTCTGTTCGAGAGTGATGTTCGACACAGGCACCAGCGGCAATACGTCGGTAGCTCCCATACGGGGATGTTCGCCCTTATGATGACGCATATCGATTACTTCACCTGCTTTCTTTACCGCTTGGAAAGCAGCTTCCAATACAGCGTCGGGTTCTCCCACAAAAGTTACCACCGTACGGTTTGTAGCCTGTCCGGGGTCTACGTCGAGCAGTGTGATACCGCTCACTTTTTCTATCTCATCGGTTATCTGTTTGATAACATCCATATTGCGACCTTCCGAAAAATTAGGTACGCACTCAATAATTTGTTTTTGCATAAATATATCGTATTATTTTTTTACAAATCAATTCGCATAATACACACACGTCTACTATTAAAGCATCAATAAACATCTATATATCAGCAGCAAGCAAGACCGTATCTGATTATTCGAAAATCGGTACAAAGATATGAATAAAAAACCATATATAAAAGCGATAGGAATAATCTGCCATTATCCCTATCACATTTAATTATCGATATTAATTTGTTAATCAGAAAACCAATCCCAACATAACATAGAAGTTGTTGGTATTTAATTTAACATCCGGAGTAAGTCCTCCTTGGAGTTGCACTACTTTATTATTCTTATTATATCGGTTCAGTAATCCCCAGTCATAGCCCAGTTTTATCTGAAAGTTTCTGTATCGTGCTCCCAAGCCGGGACCAAGCAACAGATTGAATCTATATATTACATCTTCGTCGTACATATCGAATGTTTTCGTTATACTTCCGTACGTTTCTTTACCTTTCCAAGCAAGGTCGAAAGCTAATTTAGGACCGGCAAAAGCAAATACGCTAATGTCGTCTTCTATGGGATACTCGTATAAGAGACGAATAGGTAGTTCAAGCGTATGAATATTGTAGGTAGTACTATTGGCAGACATCCCTTGTATTTGAAGAGACTTATTGCCAAAAGTAAGAGCATAATCCAACCCGAGACTGACGCCAAGCGAATTGGCAAACATAACATCGTATGCAGCCCCTACCACAAAGCCATTAGAAGGTAACTCCGTTGACAGTTGTATACCCGTCATAGAAGATTTTAGCGTGGTATTGCTATTTAAATAACCGAGATTAACAGACAACTTGTTCTGAGCCGTAAGCGACACACTAAATACTGCTACCACAAAAAGTAACATAATCTTTCTCAAAAACTTTCCCATTTCTATTTAAAATATAAATTGTTAATTAATAAAATTGCATTTTTGATTTAAACACTACCCGTTATCAGAGAGCAAAACCGAGTTTTATGTACCATTGCTCTTGATTAACCTTATAGTTGTCCTTAGTGTTACTATTCCTATTCAGATTCATCAAACCAAAGTCGTATCCTCCCTTGAGTATCACATTTTTGTATTGCAAACCGACAGCCGGTCCGACATACAGATTGAACCGCGAACGGTAGTTGGAATCCGCATACAAGTCTTGCGAATCGCCCGACTTTTTGCCATTGACATACGCTTGTCCTACCCCTGCAATGGATAGAGCAAACTTAGGTCCGGCATATAGAAGCAGTCTAAGGTCTCCATCGCTCGTAATGGGCAACGACAGCATAAATCGTACGGGAGCATCCAAGATATGATAATTATACCGATAATAGCTGTTTCCCACGATATTTTGGTTACGGAATGCATAGGTGTAGTTCAACCCCGTACTGACTCCAATAAAATTGTCAATGAGCACGTCCCAGTCGAAACCTGCCGTAATACCGTCAAGAACGATTTCGTCTTTCGCTTCTACCTTCAATCCCAAAATGTTACTTGCAATCTTTGCGTTATTATTTGTATTCACATAACCGATATTAATGCTTGGCCTCTGAGCTGCCACATATACACTCACGGAGAGCAATACTCCGATTATCAATAACTTACTTTTCATCTTTCTCATAACAATATATAAAATTTTAATGTGTAAAATATATAATTTTGATATTTCGATTTGTAAAAGTACTCCTTATTTTTTAATTTTGCACAAAATTCAGACAAACAAATGACTTTTTTACGTAAATTTAACAACTTCATTAATAAAAATAATCTTTTATCGGACAACCGAAAACTGCTTGTTGCCGTCAGTGGCGGTATCGATTCGGTGGTATTGCTCGATATGCTCGTACGCTGCGGTTATAGGTGTGCGGTAGCTCACTGCAATTTTCATCTGCGTGGCAACGAGTCCGATAACGACGAACAGTTTGTAAGAGCACTTGCACAAAAATACGATATTCCTCTATTTGTCAGACAATTCGATACCATACAAACGGCTAAAAACGATAATATTTCGATAGAAATGGCAGCTCGAAAATTACGTTACGATTGGTTCGAGGAGTTGGTCAAAACCAACGATTTTCAATCTGTTGCGGTGGCACATCACAAAAATGACAATGCCGAAACCGTGTTGCTGAATATGGCACGAGGCTCCGGCTTGCAGGGACTCGCAGGGATAAGGGCACGGCGTGGGGCAGTAGTACGTCCTCTGCTTTGCTTCGATAGAGAAGAAATAGAGCTATATGCCAAACTAAACAACATCGAACACTGTACGGACAGAACAAATACGGATACTGAATTTCAACGTAACAGAATAAGACACAACATAATACCAGAGTTTATGGCGATAAACAACAATTTCGTAGAGCAGATTGACCGTTTTGCTGCAATTATACGGGAATACAACGATTTTTTTGACTACGAAATAAAAAAACATAAAACCGATATAGTTAATTATCAACCACATAAAACGGAGATAGATATTCCGTTGCTTCTCGAAAAAAGGTTTGCAAGAATTATACTATTCGACATAATAAAAGATATAAACCTACCCGTATCGATATTGGACGAAATATACAAACTAATACACTCACAGACAGGTAAATATATAACCATCTACAATAAGCGTATTATAAAGAACAGAGACAAACTATTAATAGTAGACGAGGTCGATAATAGTCACGAAATCTATAACATACACCCCGAAACCCGCCACACCGAGCAACCTGTCGAGATGCGGCTTGATGTTTTGGAAGCAAAGGAAATATCGACGCTGAAATGTAGAGAAAGAACTGCTCTAATCGATTATGACAGACTTACATTTCCCCTCACTGTCAGGCATTGGCAACACGGCGACCGATTTATCCCTCTGGGAATGAAAGGATATAAAAAACTAAGCGATTTTTTCGTCGACCAAAAGATAGATATTGCCGAAAAACGCAACATATTTATCCTGACAGATGCTAACGGACAGGTAGTTTGGATAATATCCCACAGGCTCGACAACAGGTTCAGGATAACGGAAAATACAAAGAGGGTACTTAGGATAGAAACGATAAGGCGTTAATAAACACGTAGCTGTCGACAATGCAGAAACACATACGAATAATAGAACATCCACAGATAGGCGAATTAACACTTATTGCCGACTATAAGTACAAAGGTATAAGATACTGTGTATCTGCCCACAAAAACAAAATACTATTCAATCCGTTATACAGCGACAGAGTGTTGCCTCTATCGGACGACACAATCAATTGGTTTCTAAACTCCAAGCAAAAAATAAAATTAAAATACCCTTCCATAGAAAACTTTGCATACTCTGCCGATACCGTACAAGAAACCTTAACTTTCAGGATAATATTTGCCGTCGAGGAGAAGCTCAAAGACTCGCTATCGGCACAGCTAAACAAAGAGATATTGACTATCAGGTATCCCATCGGTTACGACTTCGGCAGAGAGGCAAATCAAAGAGCTATAAAAAATGTAATCAAACACTTCACGGTTCTCGAAGCCAAACGAATTTTACCCGACAGACTATACCGTATTGCCGACAAATACGGGTTCTACGTAAATTCGGTAAGAATATCGGCTGCAAAAATGCGTTGGGGCAGTTGCTCGAACAGGAAGGTAGTGGCACTCAGTGCCTATCTGCTGTTTCTTCCGAATCATCTGGTAGATTTCGTGATAGTTCACGAACTTTGTCACACGCTACAAATGAACCACGGCAAAGAGTTCTACGACGAACTCGGGAAAATATATCCACAATATAAAACTCTCGACAAAGAGTTGAAAACAATTGGCAGAGAGGTATCAAAATATTTTTAGAGTCATCGACAGAGCAGACTAATACGGCGACACTCCAAAGGCATGCGTAGAATTGAACGCCTCTTCGATATGCTCCACCTCGAATCCGTCGGGTGTCTTTGTGAGAGCTATCACCTCGAAACGTACTCCGGTGTCTGTCAGCCCATTCTGCTGCAAATAGCTATCGGCAGCTTGGACGAGGTTCTGCATCTTTTTGCGATCGACAAAACTTTCGGGGAAACCGAAGTAATTGGTAGAGCGGGTTTTTACCTCTACGATAGATATAAAATCGTACTTTTGGGCAATTATATCTACTTCGAGATGCCGATAACGCCAATTTTTTGCCAATATACGATATCCTTTGTTTTCGAGATACCCGACAGCAAACGCTTCGCCTTCTTGCCCAAGAGTGTTCTTTTTCATTTTTTATCAGAATTCACAAAAACCTATAAGCCAAACGCTAATCATCACGGTTTCTGGGTTTTATATTTTTCGTATGTGGATACAACTCCCTTTACGAACTTTACCGTGTGGTTTGCACGGAAATAACCGAGCTTCACGACAGGGTCGTTGTAATACTTGGCTTTCGATTTGAGCAAAAGGTATTTTTCGACATTATCTGCCCAAATATTCGGATTGTCCTTATATTTCTTGGCGAGATTCATAGCATCGACTATATGACCGTGCCCCGCATTATATGCAGCCAAGACGTACTTTATACGCTCTGCCGAGTCTTTTACCGCTGCAAACTGTTTCCCCAACGATGCAATAAGGCGTGCTCCGGCTTTTATGTTGTCTGCCGGTTCGAAAAAAGTAGAATCGTTCAGCCCGTAGCGTTTGCCCGTACGGTGCATCAATTGCATTATCCCCATCGCTCCGTTTGGCGATACGGTATTTGGATTGAAACGGCTCTCGTTGTATGCCACCGCAGCCAGAAGACGCCAATCCAAGCCGGCTATCGAAGCATTTGCCTTGAACAAGGAGTCGTAGGGCGATATGTTACCTTTGAGCACAAACATATTGAAGTTATTGAAATAGTTGCTGCGGTTCAGATAACGCTGTGTCATAAAGCGTAGATATTTCGATTTCTCAATATCGGAATACCACCGATTAATGGCACTATCGAGATCCGGAGCATTTCGACGAACTATCCAAGCCTTTGGCAACGAGATAGATATAGGCATACCGATATGGAGGTTTTTGATGTACTTTTTACCGAGTTCGGCAACATCGTTGTCGGCAACGGTAAAGGGTATCTTATTTCGTGCGACCTCATACATAATCTCCTCGATAGTAAGCGTATCGGACAAATACTTGATGTTGATACCACCGCCAATCTCGTCGTTGAGGTGTTTGAGGCGTGTAAGGTATTGCGAGTGTCGTTGCACATATACGTCTTTGTCGATTAGCTGCATAACGTTTGTTATGGGCTTTCTGTTCTTTGCCTGCACCAATACCAGATTCGACATAACCTCTACATTGGTAGACAAAAATTCTTCGCGGACAGACCTTGTAGCAGGTACTTTATAGGCAGCGAAGTCGGCTTTGCCGTCGCGTAACATCTGTTTCAGTTCGTTGAGCGAAGAGGCAATGACTACCTTGAGCTCCACGTCGAGTTGGTCTGCAAGGTTTTGGGCAAGAGCGAAGTCGAAGCCCATTTCGTTATCTCCTATCATATAATAACTTGTAGCACTTTCGAGAGTTACTGCCCGCAGTTCGCCACGGGCAACTATCTGAGCCAAATCGTCAGGTTCGTCTTGCTTCTTCGAACAACCGACAAATACAAGCGATAAGAAAATTATATATATATAAAACTTCATATCCGACTGTAATTTAATATTTTAATTGCTATATCAAAGTGATTTACTCAATTTGTAAAACACATAATTTTGAGCAAAATTAATATTTTTTTTTAATTTTCATATTTACATTAGAATAATAATATTCAATCCGCAAATAGAAAATATGTATAAATTTTTTCTATATTGAGAGAAGTTTCAAACATTTAAATAAACACAATAAGACGTAGTAACTTAAAATATAATACGTTTAAAAGTTTTTTTAGTACCTTTGTACCTGTTTTTTATCAATAGATAATATCCCGAAGAAGATTATCTGAATTCAATACGAGTTATGTACAGAAAATTATACAGTTCCGAGATTAAAAAACTTGTTGCACAGGGTTGTAGTGCCGACGATTGGCAGAATATCGAAGTTGTAGACGATTTTTCGACCGAGAGGATACTTCGTGTTCGCTTTTCGGGTCAGAACCGATTGGGCAAATTCGATAAAATATTCACTTCCGACAGTGGAGTAGAGCTACATTCGGGCATCTTCGATGCGACAGTACATAATTGCGTAATATACAATGATGTATATCTATCCAATATCGCCACCATAGCCAACTATGAGGTAGGCGAAGGATGCTTTATCCGCAATGTAGATAACCTAACCTGCACACAGGGTTGTTCTTTCGGCAATGGCGTAATGGTCGCTGCTGTCAATGAAAACGGAGGCAGAGCTATACCCATCTTCGACAAACTATCTGCCCAGTTGGCATATATGCTAACATATTACCGTCATCATCAGCACTTTATACAGACTATCTTTGCCACAATAGACGACTGCTGCGGCAGTTTACGGATACGACAGCGTGGCACCATAGGCAAGAGAGCCAAGATAACCGAAACAAGCAGTGTCATAAACGTACGTATCGGAGATATGGCTGTCATAGAGGGAGCGACTCGTATTACCAACGGTACTGTCGGCGAACGGTCGTTGGTAGGTAGTGGTGTCATAGCCAGAGACTTCGTGGTGGCTGCCGACAGCCGCATAGACGAGGCAGCCAACGTAGAACGCTGCTTCGTAGGCGAAGGTTGTATCGTTACCAAAGGATTTTCGGCAGTCGATTGCCTAATGTTCGCCAACGGCGAATTTGCCAATGGCGAAGCGGTATCGGCTTTTGCCGCTCCTTACACGGTATCGCATCACCGCTCGAGTCTTATAATCGCCTGCGGGCTGTCATTTGCCAATATCGGCAGTGGCACCAATATGAGCAACCACGCATATAGACTTGGTGCCGTACATCAATCCGTTATCGAACGCGGATGTAAGTTTGGCAGTAACTCGTACTTATTATCACCGTCATACATAGGCGATTATACTATAATCCTCGGCTCGCACAAAAATCACCCAGATACTCACGAGTTTCCTTTCTCATACCTGGTCGAAGACGATGGACAGTCGATACTAATACCTGCGGTCAATATATTCAGAGTGGGGACATTACGCGATATCGATAAATGGCAGCATCGCGACAGGCGACAGAGCAACTCCACTCTCGATATTATCACGTACGATATGCTGAATCCTTTTATCATCGGCAAAATAGAAAAAGCCATCGACATATTGGAAAATCTCCGAAACGATGCCCCCGACGCCGAGTATTACGAATATAAAAACTGTAAAATACATCGCCATTCGCTCCGTAAGGGCATTGGATATTACCGAGATGCCATTACTGTATTTCTTGGCGACTTCATCATCGATGCAGAAAATAGCGAACACTCCACCAAAGCCCAATATGACTGCAACGAATGGATAGATATTGCCGGACTGATTGCTCCCAAAGCAGAAATAAAAAATATCATAGACAATCCCCAACTAATTGATAAAGACAATTTTGGAATTAATATTTTTAGAAGAATAGATAATGATTATAATAAGTGCCTTGCAGCATTTGTTGCAGAGAAATATGGAGCATTCGACCGACAAGAGATACTTGTTCGCTATACCTCCGTACTCGACACTATCGAACGTCGCTTGATAAAAGAGGCTGACACGGAGTTTTTCGGCGACTCACAGACAGGTTACGGCTTAGACTTCGAAGAGGAGCGGGCAAACGACTTTGAGGCAGTAAGAGGCAGCACCCGAAACAATCGGTTTATTATACAGACTTCTGCAATGTTATGTACAAAAATAGAAAAGGCAAAACAACTATGCAAAAAAGAGTAAAAGAGAATAAAATGATATTTGGCTTGCATTCTATCATAGAAGCCATAGAGGCAGGCAGAGACATAGAAAAGATATATCTCAAACGCGACTTTGGAGGCGAACTCGTAAAGACTCTGTTTGCCAAGATAAAAACGTACGGTATCCCCTGTCGGAAGGTGCCTGTTGAGAAACTCAACTCTTTTACGGAAAAGAATCATCAGGGAGCCGTAGCTTTCGTTGCAGAAATATCGTACAGCAATATATCGGATATAATACCGACGCTCTACGAAGCAGGCAAAACTCCCCTTATCGTCGCCCTCGACGGTGTTACCGATATACGCAACTTCGGAGCCATATCCCGTACCTGCGAGTGTGCGGGAGTCGACGCTATACTGTTGCCGTCGTACTGTTCGGCAACGATAAATGCCGATGCCGTCAAGACCTCGGCAGGGGCTCTGCACTACCTGCCTGTATGTCGCACCGACAATCTGTGCCAAGCCATAAAATTCCTGAAAAACAGCGGATTCACCATCATAGCCCTCAGCGAAAAAGCAAACATCGCCTACACCAACCAAGACTACTCGTCGCCGACAGTATTGGTGCTCGGTGCCGAAGACCGAGGCATAAGCTCCGAAGTACTGAGCCTATGCGACAGCAAAGTAAAAATACCCGTACTCGGTAAAATAGAGTCTCTCAACGTATCGGTAGCGGCAGGGATAGTTATCTATGAGGCTGTGAAAAGCCGACAGTAAGAGAGCAACAGCAACTCAATAGTCGGTTGTTCATTCAGTTGTAGCCGAGGAGTATATCCTCTGCCCAAATATCTTGGAACCTATACGCACCATAGTGCTCCCCTGCTCTATTGCCAAGCGATAGTCGTCGGACATACCGATAGACAACTGGCAGAAATCGGAGTCGGGGTAAATTGCCTTGACAGACTCGAAAACACCTTTGGCACGGGCAAACTCTTCAGAAATCTGCTTTTGGTCGTCGGTGAGTGTGGCAATGGTCATAATACCGCATATCTTTATATTAGGATACTGTAAATATGTTTTTTTGCCGAAAAACTCGAGTAACTCGCTCTGCAAAAAACCGTGTTTCTGCTCCTCTCGGGCTATATGTACCTCGAGCAGAATATCGACGACACGCCCTATCTTGGCGGCACATTTCTGTATCTCTTCGATTTGTCGCATATTCTCTATGCTGTGTATGAGCGAGACGAAAGGCACTATCTGCTTTATCTTGTTTGTCTGTAGCGGACCGATGAAGTGCCAACGTATATCCGACGGCAAGACGGGTTGTTTGGTCATCAGTTCTTGTACGCGGCTCTCGCCGAAATCTCTCTCTCCCACGTTGTAAGCTTCGAGTATATCGTCGTTAGAGTGGAATTTCGATACACATACGAGTCTTACGCCTTTGGGTAGTTCGGCACGTATTTGTTTTATATTTTCCTGTATCATAGTGTACTTGTAATAGTAAGAAACGGTCGACAAAGTTACTATTTTTTGTGAGTATAGCCGACAAAGATTCGGCAATTGAGGGTTACTAATTTTATCTATTGTCGGTAAATATCACCGGTATTTTTTTGAAAGAGA
>ERZ772921.1513-NODE-1513-length-13271-cov-4.025045_pt1 | contig 13271 bp, 11 predicted proteins | sample MGYA00512117_ERZ772921 | MGnify/ENA primary metagenome ERZ772921 (study PRJEB29015, sample SAMEA2737944) | human oral metagenome | biome: human oral; feature: human-associated habitat; material: dental | place: China | collected 2150 ... | reverse complement strand
AGATAACATTCCAAAAATCCGGTGGAGAGTTTCATGACAGATACATTATTATCGATTGGAATACGGATAAGCAGAGAATATACCACTGCGGAGCGTCTTCCAAAGATGCAGGTCAAAGAATCACAAGCATAACGGAAGTGGTCGATCAGATGATTTATATAGACCTTATCAATAACCTATTGAAAAATCCGGTGTTGAAGTTAAGATAAGAAGTGAAGCAGATTGGAAATTTGAAAAAATGTATTCTATAATTGATAGATGGAAGATTATGTTCATTTAAAGATATTAGAATGGAGAATTAATGATATATATAGATAACCGTAAATTATATTGTGAAATTGAAAGCTATTGTAAGATTATGGATGACATAATTGTTCAACCATTAGAAAATGAACCTGAAATAAACCAAGATAAAAACTTAACTAAAGAAGAGTATAGTAAGGAAAAAAACAAAATCGAGGATGAGATTCTAAAGTGTTTTGATAAAGTCAATAATGTCGAAATATTATCAATAGCATTATTTATTTATCGAGCAGTAACAAAGAAAAAAATGTATGAAGATGATCTAAGCTACTGGACTATAAAATTTAAAATGTGCAATTATTTGTTTTTTATGTGTCTAGAATACTTGAAGAATTCAAAACGAACTTTGCATGTTTCTTTTAATGATTATTATCCAATTAGGAACTTGTTTGTTTTAGGATATGCTATTTTAAAACATCAAATTAAATATAATGAACAATTTTTCAAAGAAAACAAGAAAGAACTTGATGAGTTTTATAGTTATATGGAACAGATAAGTAATACAAAAGGAGATTTACATTCATATCAAATTCTAAATACCAATTTACAGAAATATATAGAAAGTAAAAAAATTTCTGAAGATAAAATAAGAGAAAATGCATTGAGTAAATTTTCAGGACAGTATATTTGTAAGTCTGTGTTGCAGAATAATATATCATGGAAGCAAATTTTAAAGGACAATTTGTCAGAGCCTAATGATGATATTATTATTGTTCCTATATGCAAAGCCACAAAATATAATAAGGAATTTTGTGAATTTATAGATAGATTTGAAGCTGGTAAATGCAATAGTCCATCTGATTCAGAATCAGATTTGATTTTTTCTTATAGAACAAAAAACTTTATTTTTATTTCAAAAAAAATATTAGCTGATACACAGTCAGCTATTGAAGCATTTGGTATTTGGGGACAATATGAAAATGTGATTGAATATTTCTTTGAGACAACTATTAATCAAAAAATATTAAGGGACTATAATCTTTTGATGACATATAAAGTTGTAGATTTATTAATTTCAAATAAGTACATTGTTCCTATGAATAATTGGCAAGGACTACTGATTCCAAGGGTTGAGATATCAAATTATGTAGAAGACAAAAAACGTAGAAATGAGTTGGGTGATATAGATATATTATTTTATTCTGAATACACACATATATTATATGTAATAGAATATAAAAATTATCAAATGTTAGTAAGCAGGTTGGGGGATCTTAGAGCTGATATTTCAAAAGTGGTGAGAGAGAATACTGTTGAAAAGGTAAAAAAAAGACACCGATATATTAGTGATAATGTTGAAAAATGTGCAGATATATTTTTTAAAAAAAAATATCATATAAGGGATATAAAAAGCATAATTTTGACAACGAAGCCCTGTTGGTATTTCTATGTTAATAAGTCTAAAGATTATATTTATATGGATTGGATAGAGTTTGAAAATGAAATATTGGGGAAAGAATTATAGTTTAATGGATCAAGAGTTTCATTGTGTAATTTAAAGGAAATCATTAAAGTGAAGGTTAGAAATTCAAAAAATATGTATCCAGTACTTTACACAAGGGTGGAATGTAAAGTCATTATAACCATGAGGTCTCATTCCTAACTTTGCAACATTAGAATAAAACCAGATTGAAAAGAGTATCTTGAAGATTTCATTTTACAAATGAAGGACATGGCGGATAAAAGGCTGTTAAATATAGAAAAAGAATGGTTTAACTAAGATGAAGATATAACCTCATGGTGTAAAATCTTGGATGAAAAATGGAAAAAACAGGGTTTTTGCGTAGGAGCTATGGATATAAACAGCGACAGTTATGTAATGTTTATTTGTCAAAATGAAATCTTCAAAAAACTTATCCTACTTGAAAAAAAGATAAAAAAACGTTTTGACTTGGCAAAAAATATGTAAAATAATAATATTTTTACTTATGGAGGTAATCTATGTGTGGGATAACAACTGATTTATAAAAATAAATCGGAGGTTTATATGGATTATATAATAAGAAAATTAAGACAAAGTGAAGCTAAGGTATTAGATATATCTGATTTACAAAAACTTCTGTTTAGAGCATCGTGTGTAAAGTAAGTATATAAAAAAGCAGAATATTTTCCGAGTATGTGAATTAAAAAAGCGGATGTATTGTGTGATACGCTAAAGGTTTTGATGTTTGCAATCAGGAAAAGAGGCAAGTTTTTTGCTGTACTTATTCCCCAAGAAGTTATTTTTATATAAATCATTAAATCATGTTAAAGCGCTTGAAAGGAGAGAGAAGATGCAGGAAAAAGTATTGTCGGTTAAGGAAATGAGGGAGGCTGACAGGTATACAATAGAAAACTACATAGATAGCAAGGAACTTATGTATAGGGCAGGTAAGGCTGTATTTGATGAGCTATATAAAAATGTAAGGAATGTGGCAATAGTATGTGGAAGCGGCAATAATGCCGGAGACGGTTATGTGCTTGCAGGTCTTTTAAAAGAAAATAATATAAACTGCAAACTCTTTCTTATAGAAGATAAATTTTCTGAAGACGGAAGATATTATTTTGATAAATGCAAAGAAAAGGCTGTGGAGTATGAGTTTATTAGTGAAAAAAGCGATTATACTAGCTTTGACTGTATAGTTGATTGTATATATGGAACAGGTTTCAGAGGAAAAGTAAAAGATGAGATAAGATTAATTATGGAAAGAATCAATTCCTCAAAAGCCTATAAAGTCAGTGTGGACATAAACAGCGGCATGAACGGAGACAGCGGAGAGGCGGATATTTGCATTAAATCCGATTTGACAATTTCCATAGGTTATTTAAAACACGGGCTTTTAAGTGAAAATGCTTCTAAGAATATAGGAAAGCTTATAAATGTAGACATAGGGATAATTTTACCGGGAAAGAGCTAAGATGCCTTATAAGGAATTAATTAAAAATTTTGACAATATAAGAATGTATATGAGAGATTTTTTTGTATATGGATTTAGAACAAGGGAAGACTATTCGAAAAAAGGCTTAAGAAGCTATGATAATGAAAAGCGAAGGATACAAAGCTACTTAGGAGATTTACTATCTTTTAAACAAACGGAAATCGGAAAAAAAGTATTTATATCGCTTGACGCAAAAAGTGTAAGTCGCAACCCCCTTTACAAGGCATTTAAGGTAAAGTCTTTTACATCAAAGGACATAAGTCTTTATTTTATAGTTATGGATATTCTAAAGAGTGGAGGAAGATATAGCCTTACAGATATCCTTAATAAGATAGATTCGGATTATTTATCGTACTTTAGCAAGCCCCTGCTTTTTGACGAGTCCACACTAAGAAAGAAGCTTAAAGAATATGAAGCTTTAGGTTTGATAAAATCGGAAAAAACTTCAAAAAAGCTTGAATACAGCCTTGTAAATGACGATATTGAAGCAAAAGATTACAAAGATGTAATAAGATTTTTTACCGAGGAAAATATTATGGGAGTAATAGGAAGTTATATAGAAGATAAATTTGAAAATGCTGACGAATACATAAGTTTCAAAAACCGCTATATAATGAACGCTTATGATACCGAAGTGGTTTTTGAAATCCTAAGAGCTATAAAAAATGAAAACAAGGTAAAAATTCAAACTTTTGCCTCTGCCAAAGAAAAGGAATACATACCGCTTAAACTGTATGTGAGTAAGCAGGGAGGAAGAAATTATCTTATGTGTAAAGGCATGGAAGATAATAGATTTTATTCGATACGAACAGATTATATAAAAAGTGTAAGTCAAGGCTTAAAAGCTAATGATTTTTCAATTATAAAGACAAGGTTTGAAAATATTTCAAGGCATATCTGGGGAGTAAGCTATAACGGTGGTGAGCTTGAACATTTGGAAATGGATATATATGTAGGTAAAGGAGAGGAATACATAGTAAGCAGGCTTGAAAGAGAGAAGCGCTGCGGAAAAGTTACAAAGCTTGATGAGGAAACTTACAGATTTAGTGCCGATTTATATGACAGTTATGAGCTTGTTCCATGGATACGAACTTTTTTCGGAAGAATAAAAAGGCTTAAGTGCAGTAATAAAACGGTAAGTAATCAAATAAAGTTTGACATTGTAAAGATGTCAAAACAGTATGGAGAAGAGAATGATTTTTAACGAAGTTTACAGTGCTTATTATAAGGCAATAAGTAAAATGCTAAGATGCGCTGTAAAAAAAGAACTTAACAAAGAACTTATGTATAAAATCATAAAAGAAGTTGCTTTTGAAGAAAGTAGCTTAAACATAGTACCTGCTATAGAAAAAGAAGAATGGCAGCTGCTTACTAAAGAACTTAAAACACCTATTGTAAATAACCCTGAGCTTTGCCTTACAGGAATAGAAAAAGCGTGGTTAAAAACTATACTCTCCGACCCGAAGGCTGCTCTTTTTTATGATAAAAAGGAGGAGTTAAAAGAAGAGGGCTTATTTTCGTTAAATGATATTGTGTTTTTCGACAGGTATACTGATGGTGATGATTATACCTCAAAGGAATACATAGGTATTTTCAAAACTGCACTAAGAGCTTTAAAAGAAAAGAAAAAACTGCGTATAAGCTTTGTAAGCGGAAAGGGGAAAGAAAAAAAGGGCTTATATATTCCCCTAAAAATAGAATATTCTGATAAGGAAGATAAGTTCAGGCTCTTGTGTGTATTAAACGGAAAAGTTTATACTATAAATTTTGCAAGGATAGTTAAATGCAGTCTCAGTAAGGAAAGTTTCGGTGAGAATATAAATGTAGGCAAAATACCTTTAAGAACTCTTATTTTTGATGTAAGAGACGAGAGGAAGGCACTTGAGAGGGCGATGATAAAGTTTTCTCATTACAAAAAAGAAATTGAAAAAACAGGGGATGACACTTACCAAATTGTGCTTGAATATGACAGAGATGAAGAAACGGATGTGCTTATACAGCTTATGAGTTTCGGTTCGTATATAAGTGTTATCTCGCCTCCTAAAATAAAAAAAGAAATAAGCAGACGCTTAAAAAGACAGATCGAAATCTTTGAGTGGTAATTCGAAACTTTTTTTCCATGAACTTTTTCTCCATAGGAGCTAGAATAGCCCTACGAACAGAAAGGAGGAAAGATGAAAACTATCGAGATAAAAGGAAGAGTGTCTACTGCCCTGTGCTATGCCAATATAGTGGAGGAAGATGCACTGGAACAGATCAAAAGAATGTGTGATTATCCGATGAGTGAAGGCTCACAGATACGCATCATGCCGGATGTGCATCTTGGAAAGGGTTGTACTATAGGTACTACCATGACGATTAAAGACAAAGTTGTGCCGAATGTAGTAGGCGTTGATATAGGCTGCGGTATGTATACCGTTAATTTAGGTAAAATTGATATAGATTTAGAAAGCCTTGATGATATAGTCTACACTATTCCTTCCGGTAGGGAAGTTTGGGAAGGAAGGCAGGAAAGATATGATTTAACGAAGCTGCTTTGCTATAGAGAACTTAAGGATACAAAAAGAATACAAAGATCCCTTGGAACTTTGGGAGGAGGGAATCACTTTATAGAAATAGACGAGGCAGAAGATAAAACTAAATATCTCGTGATCCACTCAGGAAGTCGAAGTCTGGGAAAACAGGTGGCTGAAATCTATCAAAAACTTGCTGTTGATCTGGATAAGGGTATAGGATATTATCTGGAGGCTAGAGATGAGATTATAAGAAGCTACAAAGAGGCAGGAAGAAAGAGTGAAATACAAAAAGCTCTTAAAAAATTAAAATGGGTACAGGAGAAGGAAAATCCGTCAATACCTCAGGATCTTTGCTACTTAAGCGGAAGATATCTTGAAGACTATCTTAACGATATTAAAATCTGTCAGGATTTTGCAAAAAAGAACAGGGAGAAGATGGCGGAAATAATTTTGGAAAAAACCGGAATAAAAGCTCTGGAAGCTTTCCATACAACCCATAACTATATAGATACGGATGAAATGATTCTTAGAAAAGGCTCTATTGCAGCACATAAGGGCGAAAAGGTACTGATTCCGATAAATATGCGTGACGGAAGTATTTTGGCAGTCGGAAAGGGCAATCCCGAATGGAACTACTCGGCACCTCACGGTGCGGGAAGACTTATGTCAAGAACAAAGGCAAAAGAAGCTCTGGCTATGGACGAGTACAAGGAGAGTATGAAAGGCATTTATACAAGCTCCGTAAATGAAAGTACCATAGATGAAGCTCCTATGGCATATAAGTCAATAAATGATATAATTGATGTTATAGAAGAGGCGGTTGATATAATTGAAGTTATAAAGCCTATATATAATTTTAAGGCATCATAAGAAAGAGGTGTAAGATTATGAAAATGACATCGGCTTATTACTGTTTAAAGTTAAGGAAAAGACTTAAAATCTCATTTTACATGGTGAATACCTTGGAAAATACAAGCATTTGTAGAAAACTTGGGTAAAATCCTCAGGCATGGAAGTAAGGTTATAAATGCCTATTCATATAGTATAAAATATTTTTGACAGTATTTTGCTTTCTTTTTTTGAAGAACAGAATACTGTTTTTTATATAGAATATTTGCTTTATAAATGTTAAGAAAGCAGGGAGATAAAAAATATTACAGTTTTGGAAGGTTATTACACTAAATTATGCAGATCAACAGGTCTGCAATGAGATACATACATAATAGTAAAAAAAAATTAAAAAATTGATTGACAAAGCAACTCGAATGTAATATTATATAAACATGAGTTAGCACTCAAACAAGATGAGTGCTAACAAATAAAAAAGAAAGGCAGGTGAAGAAGTTGGAATTAGATGATAGAAAAGTAAGTATACTGAAAGCTATCATCCAAAATTATATGGAGACCGGAGAACCGGTAGGTTCCAGAACCATATCTAAGTTACCGGATCTTAAGATAAGTTCGGCAACTATAAGAAATGAGATGAGTGACTTAGAAGATATGGGCTATATAGTCCAACCGCATACATCTGCCGGACGAATACCTTCTGATAAAGGCTATAGATTTTATGTAGACAATATATTGAAGGAAAAGCAATTAGAACTTGACGAGTTTAAGGATTTAATGCTTCAAAAAGTCGATAGACTTGAACTGGTTCTAAAGCAAATGGCAAAGCTTATAGCGGCCAATACCAATTATGCGGCACTTATAAGTGCTCCGAGTTATCAAACGGGTAAATTAAAATTTATACAAATATCTAAAATTGAAGACTGTAAGTTACTATTGGTAATAGTGCTAGAGGGCAATATTATTAACAACAGAATAATAGATATAGAAAGGAACTTAAGTGATAAAGAGATCCTTGATCTTAGCTTACTGCTCAATACCAGTCTTAACGGTTTAAGTGTAGCGGATATGAATATAAATATAATTACCAAGTTACAAAAAGATGCCCTAGAGCTTAGGTCTGTGGTTGATAAGATACTACAGGAGATATCAAGCAGCTTCAGCAGTGATGAAGAATTAAAGATATATACCAGCGGAACCACAAATATTTTCAAATACCCGGAACTTTCGCAAAGTGATAAAGCCAAGCGGCTTATAGATACTTTCGAAGAAAAGGATAAGCTTAAGGAAATATTTGCTGAAGTAAGGGACTTGGAGTCGGATAAAGACGGTATACAGGTACACATAGGGGAGGAACTTCCCATACAAACTATGAAAGACTGCTCGGTAGTTACAGCCAATTATGAGCTTAGCGAGGGTCTTAGAGGAACTATAGGTATAGTAGGACCTAAGCGTATGGACTACGAGAAAGTTTTGAAAACCATACGGACTCTAATGCTTAAGTTGGATGAGCAATTTAAGCAGGATAAAACTTAAGAAAGGAGTGTAGATGTGGTAGATAATAAGAATTTAGAAGATGATGAGATAAAAGATAAGATCGAAGAAGAGGCTTTAGATGAAGTTAAGGAAGAAGAACAGGATCTGGAGGATATAAAGAAAGTTTTGGAGGAGGCTTTGAGTGCCGAGGAAGAAGCAAATGCTACAGATGATGCTTCCAAAGACGGTAAAGATGCAAAGATAGCCGACTTGGAAGACAGACTTAAAAGACAGATAGCTGAATTTGACAATTTCAGGAAAAGAACTGAAAAAGAAAAGTCTGCAATGTTTGATATGGGAGCAAGGCATATTATAGAGGCTATACTTCCAACTATAGATAATTTTGAAAGAGGTTTAAAAACCGTACCTGAAGATAAAGAAGCAAAGGCTTTTTATGAAGGTATGGAGATGATATATAAGCAAATGCTTAAGGTTTTATCCGATGTAGGTGTGACAGCTATAGACTGTCTTAATAAGGAATTCGATCTCAACCTGCACAATGCGGTAATGCATGTAGAAGATGAAGCCTACGGCAATAACATTATTATAGAAGAATTCCAAAAAGGTTATAAATACAAAGATACGGTAATAAGACACAGTATGGTCAAAGTTGCCAACTAAGAGGAGGGTTTAATTTATGGGTAAAATAATAGGAATAGATTTAGGAACAACAAACAGTTGTGTAGCAGTAATGGAGGGTGGTAAGCCGGTAGTTATACCGAACTCAGAAGGATCAAGAACCACACCAAGTATAGTGGCATTTACAAAGACAGGAGAAAGACTGGTAGGTGAGCCTGCAAAAAGACAGGCGGTAACCAACTCAGACAGAACAATATCTTCTATAAAGCGTCATATGGGCACCGACTATAAGGTAACTATAGACGATAAGGCATATACACCGCAGGAGATTTCAGCAATGATACTGCAAAAGCTTAAGGCTGATGCGGAAAGTTATCTGGGAGAAAAGGTTTCAGAGGCGGTTATCACAGTTCCGGCATATTTTAATGATGCTCAGCGTCAGGCAACAAAGGATGCAGGTAAGATTGCGGGACTTGATGTAAAGAGAATTATAAACGAGCCTACGGCAGCAGCGCTTGCTTACGGACTTGATAACGAAAAAGAGCAAAAGATCATGGTGTACGACCTTGGTGGCGGTACATTTGATGTATCTATAATAGATATCGGAGACGGAGTTATAGAAGTACTTGCAACCAACGGTGACACACATCTTGGTGGTGATGATTTTGACAACAGCATTACAGACTGGCTTGTAAAAGAGTTTAACAATGCAGAGGGCGTTAACTTATCAAACGATAAGATGGCTATGCAAAGACTTAAGGAAGCGGCTGAGAAGGCTAAGAAGGAGCTTTCAACAGCTACTACAACCAATATAAACTTACCTTTCATCACTGCGACACAGGACGGACCCAAGCACCTTGATGTAACACTTACAAGGGCTAAGTTTGATGAACTTACTTCAAGCTTAATTGAAAGAACCGTTACTCCGGTAAAAAATGCATTAAATGATGCGGGTATAACTGCTTCAGATCTCGGTAAGGTACTTTTGGTAGGCGGTTCAACTCGTATGATAAATGCACAGGAAAAGGTAAAGCAACTTACACAGCATGAGCCGAGCAAGACCTTAAACCCTGATGAGTGTGTAGCTATAGGAGCTTGCATACAGGGTGGTAAGCTTGCAGGTGATGCAGGTGCGGGAGACATACTCTTACTTGATGTAACTCCGCTTTCACTTTCTATTGAAACAATGGGCGGTGTAGCTACAAAGCTTATAGAAAGAAATACTACAATACCTACAAAGAAGAGTCAAATCTTCTCAACTGCGGCAGATAATCAGGAAGCTGTGGATATACATGTAGTTCAGGGTGAGAGACAGTTTGCAAAAGACAACAAGACATTAGGACAGTTTAGACTTGACGGTATACTTCCTGCAAGAAGAGGTGTTCCACAGATAGAAGTTACCTTTGATATAGATGCAAACGGTATAGTTAATGTATCAGCTAAGGACCTTGGAACAGGCAAGTCTCAGCATATAACAATTACCTCAGGTTCAAATATGTCAGACAGTGATATTGAGAAGGCTGTTAAGGAAGCGGCAGAATTTGAAGCACAGGATAAGAAGCGTAAAGAGGCTGTAGATACAAGAAATGAAGCCGACTCAATCGTATTCCAGACCGAGAAGTCACTTGAAGAAGTGGGAGACAAGATCGATCCGGCAGACAAGCAGACAATAGAGGCTGACCTTGCCGCACTTAAGGAGCTTGTAGAAAAAGCTCCGGTAGAGACTATAACCGATGAGCAGGTTGAAGAGATAAAGAGAGCTAAAGAAAAGCTTATGGATACCGCACAAAAATTATTCTCCAAGGTATATGAGCAGGCACAGGCAGCCGGCGCAGCACCACAGCAGGACGGCACTACGCAAGAAGGAAACGGCGGTAGTGACGATGTGGTAGATGCTGAATTCAAAGAGGTATAATATTAAACTAGGGGAAAATTATGGCAGAAACAAAAAGAGATTATTATGAAGTACTTGGTATAGATAAAAGTGCTGATGATGCAGCTATAAAAAAAGCTTACAGAGTACTTGCCAAAAAATATCACCCCGATGCCAATCCGGATAATGCTGAAGCCGAGAAGAAATTCAAGGAAGCCAGTGAGGCGTATTCAGTACTTATAGATCCTGAAAAAAGAAAGCAGTATGACCAATTCGGTCATGCTGCCTTCGATGGTATGAGTGGCGGTGCAGGCGCAGGCGGTTTTGGGGGCTTTGGAGGTTTTGAGGGCTTTGATTTTGATATTGGAGATATTTTCGGAGATATTTTCGGAGGCGGTTCATCTTACAGAAGAAGGACAAGTAACGGACCTATGAAGGGTGCCAATGTCAAGACCTCGGTACGCCTTAGCTTTGAAGAGGCTATATTTGGAGCTGAAAAAGAAATCAGTATTAATTTCAAGGAAACCTGCAGCAAATGTAACGGAAGCGGTGCAAAACCGGGAACTGCACCTGAAACTTGTGCAAAGTGCGGTGGTAAGGGCAAGGTAATGTATACACAGCAAAGTTTCTTCGGTACTATGCAAAATGTACAAACCTGTCCGGATTGTGGCGGCAGCGGCAAGATAACCAAGGAAAAATGTCCCGACTGCCATGGAAACGGTTATATAAGTAAGAAGAAAACTTTGCAGGTCAAAGTTCCGGCAGGTATAGATAACGGTATGTCCATAAGAATGGAAGGACAGGGTGAGCCGGGTGTAAACGGAGGACCCAGAGGAGACTTGCTTGTTGAAGCGGTAGTAAGTGCGCATCCTATATTCAAAAGACAGGATGAGAATATATTTACTACAGTACCTATAAGTTTTGCAAAGGCTGCACTTGGAGGTGCTATAAGGATCAAGACGGTAGACGGAGAGGTAGAGTATGAGGTAAAGGCAGGTACTCAGACCGATACTAAAATCAGACTTAAAGGCAAAGGTGTTCCATATATAAGAAATAAGAATACAAGAGGAGATCACTATGTAACACTTGTGGTTTCCGTGCCTACAAGTATGACAAAAGAGCAAAGACAGGCGCTTGAAGCCTATGACCTTACTATGAATCCGGACGGTAATCAGAGTACTCAAGGTACAAAAAAAAAAGGTATATTTAAGTAGTATTTATAAGCTATTTATAAAAGGCTGTGGCAATATTAAGAGGCTGTTGCAAAATAAAGATAGTGCACAAATATAGTTGCGTTTTGTATAATGCAATCATATAGCTTGTGCGAAAATCTTAAATGCGGCATCCGAAGGCTACAGCCCATTTTATTTGGTATTTCAGCCTTTTGGTATCTTGATTAGAAGGTATGTATGTGTTATATTTGATAAGGTTATAGATGTATTTACCATATTATGATATTGGGTATGTAAAATACATACAATCAAGTAAAGCTTATTTAATAAAATAGTTACAGTTCAGATAGCTCATTCATCTTCGTCAAAACGACACAAAAATGTTTAATCTTATTTATAGATGAGACGAAGATGAATATTGGCAGTAGCCTGTTAGATATATATATATATATATAATATGTAGCTGAAAGCAAATTTTCATTTGGCATATTATACATATATTTAGGCTACCTGAACTGTAACATAAAATATATTGATAATTTTAAAAAAAACTCTAAATACAATACTTAAGTTATGAAAGGTTAAATATATGAGTGAAGTAAATAATGAGAGCGGTTCTTCTAAAATTCCGCAAAAAAGCTTACAAAGCTTATTCTTAAAAGAGAAGTTAAGCCCTAAAAGCAGTGTAAAAAAACTGATAGCTGTAGTAAGCGGTAAGGGAGGAGTAGGCAAATCCCTGGTTACAAGTATGCTTGCTTCGGGACTTAGTGCAAGAAATTACAATACAGCCATACTGGATGCCGATATGACGGGACCTTCCATACCGAAGTCTTTCGGACTTAAGAACCAGATTTTTGCAAATGAAGATCAACTTATGCTGCCTGCAAGGACAAAGAGCGGAATAAGTGTAATGAGTATCAACTTACTGCTTAAGAATGAAACCGATCCGGTGCTTTGGAAGGGACCTATAATATCGCAAAGTATAAAGCAGTTTTGGTCAGAGGCATATTGGGAAAATATAGACTTTATGTTTGTGGATATGCCGCCGGGTACGGGAGATGTGCCGCTTACCGTATTTCAATCACTTCCGATAGACGGAATAGTGGTTGTGTCAAGTCCGCAGGAACTTGTATCGATGATAGTAAGCAAAGCTGTAAATATGGCTATTAAGATGGATGTTCCTATAATAGGTCTTGTTGAAAATATGAGCTATTTTGTATGTGATAATTGTGAAAAGAAGCATTACATATATGGAGAAAGTCATATAGATGAGATTGCAAAGGAACATGGACTTAAAGTTTTAGCAAAGCTTCCTATGGATCCGAGTATTGCCAAGGCTGTTGATAAGGGAGAAGCGGATGATCTGCGACTGCCTTACCTTGATGAAGCTTTGGATGAGATAGAAAAAATGCTGTAATATACTGAGTGTTTGATATTAAGACCTGATCAAATATTATTGCCCGTGATTACATTCGCAATCCCACCGGCTTTAGACGGTGGGTTAAGGTAGTATAAGAAAAAACAATAG
>ERZ772921.1512-NODE-1512-length-13271-cov-133.050166_pt1 | contig 13271 bp, 9 predicted proteins | sample MGYA00512117_ERZ772921 | MGnify/ENA primary metagenome ERZ772921 (study PRJEB29015, sample SAMEA2737944) | human oral metagenome | biome: human oral; feature: human-associated habitat; material: dental | place: China | collected 2150 ... | reverse complement strand
CCCTGGAACAGTTCGGGAACGATCAAAATATATGCGCTGGCGTAGAGGCTGCCAACGATAATGATGGTGAGCCAAAGGCGACGGCGGAAATTCAGCCGGGCAGCCGCAACCGCAGTTTGATAGCATACAATCGGATAGGCGACGAATTGTATGGGAAACACCGCAAACGATGAACAAAACAACCCCAGGCCCACAAGCCCCAGCCCCAACTCAAACCTGGTGAGCTGCACTATCAACCCCAAGGCCAACAGGGCAAACCCAATAATCTCCATGACCACAACCAACGTGGCCACGGAAGCGGGGTAAATCGGTTCCCGAGCCTCAGGATCACCCACCCCCATAATCAAAATGAGCACAATCATCAACGCGATAAAAACATATTGGCGCCAGGTCACCAGCTCTTCGGTAAACGGGATGAGCCATCGTTTATGCACAGTCATGACTGTTGAGGTTAATAAGGCACAAACCATCACACATCATGCTGGGGTATTGGTTTGTGGCATGATTTTTCGCAGCCGCCCGCGAGTTGCTCCCCGGCTTCACCGGCTTTCCTTGAACAATGGGGAGGAATCACGAGTTTTACGGTTTTAAGGAAGGTCCCCATGTTGGATGATATACGGTGGGAATTCGGGTCGCGGCGATACCTGTCGCTGGAACAGTTCGTCACCGAGGTGTCCAGGGTCAACAAGTCGGTGTGGCCACACGACGAGATTGTGATGAACAACCCCAAGGTGGCGTTCGAATATTCGGCGTTGATATCCAGCCTGGACGAGTTATTGCCGTGCGAAAACCTCGCCCACGCGGACGCGGTGCTCCGGCCGGACCCGACGGCCGACGGGCTCTTTTCGGTCGACATCCGGGCGGAGATCATGGCGACAAACCGAACATCGTTTTCGGCCGGCGAACTCCTGTGGATCGCCCACAGCCTCCAGGCGAATAAACGGCTGGGGGATCACCCCCGGTTTGCCGGGTTTGAAATCGCCGACGAGCATGCGGGGGTGCCGGCGGTGACGATCACTACCGCCGCCTAGCCGCCCGCTTTGCGACGCTGGGCGCCGCGATATAGCGGCGGGTCACCCATAATTCCAGGAAGAGGAGCGCAAGGGCCGCGGCGGTGATGAGGACCATGGCAACCCAACTGTGGGTGATGCAGTCGTTCGACCAGGAGAGAATCTTCGCCACCCGGGGGTTCAGCATGAACGAATAGCTGCCCTTGCAGACGCGCCGGGCACCGTTCACGCCGGTGACGTGGGCGTGGTTGCGGGTGAGCCACCACATGTAGGTCATGACGAGAGTGCTGGTGAGGGAGACGAAGAGTTTGTTTTCGATGGGGTGTTTGCCGCGGCCACGGAAGGCGGCGAGCCACGGCAGGAGGGCGGCGAGCGCCACCAGGCCGATGAACACGTAGGTAACGATCTGGCCTTTGATGGTGATGGAGCTCAGGAATGAGTTGGAGCCGGAATCGTTGCGGATGTCGGCCATGACGTAGTATTTGCCGTCGACCTGCTTCAGGGTGATGGTGTGGGCGTCGCTCAGGTTCCCGGGGGTGGGTTTGCCGTCTTTGCCGCCCTCGGTGAGGGTGGTGGTGATGGTGGCGATGACGAAGGCACTGCCGTCGGGTTGGGGGGTGGCTTGGGTGATGGTGACGTCGCTTTTGGCGACCGCGAACCAGGTGCCGTCGGCAAGGAGTTCGTCACGGATTTTCAGGTTTTCGCGCTCCACCTGGGTGAAGGTGTCCCGGCCGGCGGGGGTTCCGACGATTCTGCTGCTGGAGCTGAGACACCGGGAGAGGGTGCAGCTGGTGTTGGTCCATTGGGCGTCGAGGACGCTTTGGTATGTTTTGACGGCGGTGGTGATGGCGGCGTTATCGGTGGTGGCGGACTGTGGCGCTGCGGTAGCCGTCGATAAGCTACAGGCGTAGCACATCAGAATGAGCCCACACAAGGCAAGGATTTTGTGCTTCATTGGTGCCCCTTTAACCGCGTTGCGTAATGAAGTAACGCAGGATTTTGCGTTCCAGCATGAGGATCACGAGGGCCGACAAGAAAAACAACGCTATGGCGAATCTGCTATTGAGTATGCATTCGTAGGATCCGATGAGGCGTTGCACACTGGTGTCTAACATGTTGGGGTAGCCGTAGTTGCAGGAAACCTTATCGCCGTAACCGTGGGTGGTGTAGGCGTCGCCAACATGGATCCATAGCATGAGAAATGTCATGATGCCGGCGCTGACAAACGAGACCCGTAAACGGGTGGCAATGGAGTCTCTGAGGCGGGTAGGGTCGTCGGTGACCCAGGGGAGAACCGCCGCCACAACAACGAGCACAAAGAACACGTACATGACGATTTGTCCTTCGATCAATGCCTGAGCCATGCCGATTCTCTTTTCCTTGTCGCTCCCTTATGAGGTGTAAGTCAGCTAGAAGATACCTCAACGCTACCGCACCCAAAATTCGGGGGTAGGTCAACAAACAAAAGAAAAATGTGTGCGGGCGGTGGCTTTTAAAGAAATATGCGCATGCTAGCACGATCTCTAACGGAAATATTAGTTGCGGTTTAGCGTCATTCACCGCGGGCGAGGTTTACCCCCTCCCGCACCGTTCCCGCTTGACGACGCCCGACGGCGCGGAAATCCGTGACCCTGGGATACTTCGGTGGGAATAATTTCATGAATCACCCCGACACGCCGATGTAACGAATTGCACTTATACTAAATCTGGATTGAAACTCGGGAACAAACCCACCCATACCACAAGATATGGGATTAATAATATTTCATCTATACATATGTAGTGGTTTGCGGGTGTTGATCCGGTAATCTTATTCACCATGCAGCGTTACGACCATTCCAGCATCACCGAATACTTATCCCACGCCGATTGGCGCATTAACGCCAACGCTAACCAGGACTTTTCCCTCGGTGGCCTGATCCTCAACACCTCCGGCAAGGCCATAGCCAACTACTGGCTCGACCAAGTATTCTCCCCCGAAGCAGGGCAGGCGCACCGGGACGGTGACATCCACATCCACGACCTCGACATGCTCTCTGGATACTGCGCCGGATGGTCGCTCCGTCAACTCATCGAAGAGGGATTCGGAGGCGTGCCCAACACGGTTTCCTCCGCCCCGCCGAAGCATTTAAGCTCCGCCTGCGGCCAGGTGGTGAATTTCCTGGGTACTCTGCAAAACGAGTGGGCCGGGGCACAAGCCTTTAGCTCCTTCGACACCTACATGGCGCCCTTTGTCCGCATCGACCAACTCACCTTCGAACAGGTGTACCAGGTGTTGCAGGAGTTTGTGTTTAACCTCAACGTTCCCTCCCGGTGGGGCACTCAAACCCCCTTCACTAACCTCACCTTCGACTGGACCTGCCCGGCAGACCTCCGCGACCACACCCCCATCATCGGCGGGGAAATCATGGACTTCTACTACGGCGACCTCCAGCCCGAAATGGACCTCATCAACCGGGCGTTCCTAGCCGTCCTCGCCGAAGGCGACTCCGATGGCAGACCCTTCACTTTCCCCATCCCCACCTACAACATCACCAAAGACTTCGACTGGGACTCCCCCAACACCGAAGCGCTCTTCGACATGACCGCACAATACGGTCTCCCCTACTTCCAAAACTTCATCAACTCCGACCTGGACCCGGGCATGATCCGCTCCATGTGCTGCCGCCTCCAACTCGACCTGCGGGAACTTCTCAAACGCGGCAATGGGCTCTTCGGCTCCGCGGAACTCACCGGCTCCATCGGGGTGGTCACCCTCAACTGTGCCCGACTCGGCTACCAATACGCCGGCAACGAAGCCGGGCTCCTAGCCGCCGTCGACAACCTGGTGGCACTGGGGGTGGACACGCTGGAACGCCGGCGGGCATTCGTCACCGAACAACTACGCAACGGGCTCTACCCCTACACGCGACGGTGGCTGCCCAGCCTGGACAATCACTTTTCCACGATCGGTGTGAACGGCTGCAACGAAATGGTGCGAAACTTCACCCACGACGCCTACGACATCACCGATCCCCGGGGCAAAGCCCTCACCGCCCGGCTACTCGACCACATCAATAACCTCATCGTCGCCGCACAGGAACAAACCGGACACCTGTTCAACCTGGAGGCCACCCCGGCGGAAGGCACCACCTACCGGTTCGCCAAGGAAGACCGCAAACGATTCCCCGACATCATCCACGCCGGATCCGAACGGGAACCCTACTACACCAACTCCTCCCAACTGCCGGTCGCCCACACCCCAGACCCCTTCGCCGCCCTCGAACACCAGGAAGAACTGCAAAGCAAATACACCGGCGGCACGGTCCTCCACCTATACATGGGGTCGGCCATGTCCGACGGCAAGGCCTGCGCCAAACTCGTGCGCCGCGCCCTGGAAAACTTCCACCTGCCATACATCACCATCACCCCAACGTTCTCTATCTGCCCAGAACACGGCTATATTTCCGGGGAACACCCCCACTGCCCACACTGCGACCAAACCACCGAAATGTGGACTCGGGTCATGGGCTACTTCCGGCCGGTCGAAAGCTTCAACATCGGGAAAAAAGGCGAATTCCATGAGCGTCAGTACTTTAGCGAAACCTACGTGTAACCGCGGCCAGGTTGGGGCTCGCACGCTGCCGGTTGCGGGAATCATCCCGTTCTCCGCCACCGACTGGCCGGGCAATATCACCATCACCATCTTCACCCAGGGCTGCCCCTTGCGCTGCGTCTACTGCCATAATCCCAGCTTGCAGGCGTTCGGCGCCGGCAGCCACGATTTCGCGGAGGCGCTTGCGTTAGCCGTCGACAGGCGGTCGCTTATCGACGGCGTGGTGATCTCCGGCGGCGAACCCACCGCCGTCCCCGGGCTTGCCGACGCCATTGCCGCGGTGCACGAAACCACCGGCCTACCAGTGGGATTGCACACCTGCGGCTATAGTCCGGCGCGAATCGGCCGGCTCCTGGAGCGGGCGGAAAGCACCCCGGACTGGGTGGGTCTGGACATTAAGGCCCTCCCTAGGCACATGCCGGAAGTGACCGGGTGTGCGGCCGCCGTGAGCGGTCGGGTGTGGGACAGCCTGCACCTGCTTGTCGACGCCGGCGTGGACCTACAGCTGCGAACCACCCTGTGGCGGGACTCGGTCATCTCCCAACACCTGCCCGAACTCCAACACCTGGTGTCCGAACAAGGATTCGACCTGGTGATCCAGCAGGCCCGGGCCGCTGACGGCAGCCCATTCCAGCTGGTGTGACGGAGGGAGAAGTTAGGGTGGGAGGGGTGGCGGTGTATTGATCTGGAGGCGTTGGAAGTAGGGAGGAGCGAGGGACGTTACGGAGAGAGCGGCGTCACCGCATAGAAGCGAGTGGTGCCGCGCGGGGATGCTTGTACGGAAACGTTGATTCGCTCAACATATAAGGGGCCGGCACACTGATAGCTTAATGAAGGCATAACTATTGCGGCCCAACCGAACACAGCCCGAAAACTCATCTGGAGCCTAGAACCCGAAGAAGCGTGGGCGGGTTTTGCAGGACCTGGGGCAGGGCTCAAGCCAGCCCGCTTGATGCTGATACCGATTTCAGCGATGCTAGCCATCGGCGGATCAAACACCATCAAGCGCCCTGCCCCGGCTCAGGAAGTATTACGTATGGGAGGGAGTTAGCGGAAAAGCGTGGGAGGAGGGAGTGTGGGCAGGAATAAGGATCATAGGGCGTGGAGGATTGTCAGTGGCAGAATTTTTACCCTATAATTCGGCCATAAATTCTAGATTCCAGAGCCAAATTTGGCCCATTTTTGCGAATCATGCTACAAAAAACCCGGCTCATTTAGGTATTCTCCGCGTGCACGGAGGTAGTTCCATTTCCGACTGGGATATTGACCTGGGGGGATTGTATTCTCCGCGTGCGCGGAGGTAGTTCCTCGCCACCATGCTCGGCATACCAGCGGAAGCAGTATTCTCCGCGCACGCGGAGGTAGTTCCCGCCTTGGCGCCGGCATTCGTACAAACAGTCGGTATTCTCCGCGCACGCGGAGGTAGTTCCGCATGGATGTTTTCCCCGCATACGCGGGGATGGTATTCTCCGTGCACGCGGAGGTAGTTCCAATCTCACCAGGCTGGTGGAGTTTTCTATAGAAAGGGCGCTCAAAGATACGAATCAGAGCGCTCCCCATGATATTCTCCGCGTATGCGGAGGTAATTCCACAATATGACAATTACCCAGGTTTTCCGGAGCCTGGCCAGGCCACACGTTGAGCAAAGGCTGGGTCGGCCGTCGATAAGCTAAACTCGGCACACACCAACCAACGTCGTCTAGAATCTTTGCTGGGGCGCGCCTGACGATGGCGGCCATTCGACAGAAGGAAAGCTCATGAAGGTTCTCATCACCGGCGGCGCAGGCTACATCGGCTCTACCATCGCAGCATGCTGCACAGACAATGGCATCACACCTATCATCCTGGACGACTACAGCAAAGGACTCCGGGAATTCGCGCGGCCATATGCGAACTACGAGGGCGACATCGCGGACACCGCCCTCATCCGCCGCATCCTGTCCGAACACCCCGATATTGATGCCGTCATCCACTGCGCAGCAAAAATCGTGGTCCCGGAATCCGTATCCACACCACTGGCCTACTACGAAAACAACGTTGCTAAGTCTATTGCGCTGCTGCGCGAGCTCTCGGCCCTCGGCGTCCGCCGGTTCATCCTCAGCTCGACCGCATCCATGTACGAAGCAGGCGATGACTACATGGTCGACGAGTCCGCAGCAATCGCCCCGCAAAGCCCTTATTCGGCATCGAAATGGATGTTAGAACGCATCCTGCGTGACTTCGCCGCCACCGGTAACATGAACGTGATCGCGCTACGCTACTTCAACCCCATCGGCGCCGACCCGGCCATGCGCAGCGGCCTCCAAGACCCCAAACCAACACACGCCCTCGGCAAAATGATCGAAGCATACCAAAACGAGGGAGTATTCACCGTCACAGGTATTGATTGGCCCACCCGGGACGGCTCCGGCCTCCGCGACTACGTGCACGTCTGGGACCTCGCCCGGGCCCATGTGGCAGCCCTCCAAAACTTCGACAAGGTCATCGCAAGCTCCGCAATCAACGGCTTTGACATCATCAATCTTGGAACCGGAACAGGCACAACCGTGTTCGAGCTTGTCGACGCGTTCAAGGACGCCACCGGCAAACCACTCGAAGTACAAACCGCACCCCCACGGCTCGGTGACGTTGTAGGCTGCGCAACCCTGACCGCCAAGGCCGAGCAGCTTCTTGGTTGGCGGGCCGAACTAAGCATCGCAGACGGGGTGAAAGACTCACTCAAATGGGCAGAAAAACTCCCATCCATACTCGCCCGCGAACAAGCCAATTCAACGGCAAAAGACCACTAACTCGATCACCGGCCCGGCTTGGGTTTTATAGTGATGGCACGACGGCGCCGTTCAACGGGATGGGCCAGCAAATGAGCCACCCCACGCTCCGCAGCGAGGCTACCCTTACCCTATGACGATCGGACCACAGAAACTCGGGCCCTACTGGCTGATCGGCGCCACCACGTTCTCAAGGATCGGCACCCTCGCCTACACCGTTGTGATGACGTGGGCGGTCAGCAAGGCCGGGGGTAATAACAGTGTGGGCTGGGTGAATGCTGCCGCAGGTTTTACCATCGTTCTCGTGGGGATCTCTGCCGCCTTCTGGCTGGACAAATTCGACAAACGAACCCTGCTCCTTCTACTCGATGCCTCCGCGGCCGTGGTCTGCCTCGCCGCCGCTGCGGTACTGCTCTTAGCACCGATGAGCAGCGTTGTTGTCACCGGAGTGGTCGTTGCCGTCGTAACGTCAGCAGTCGCCAGTTTGTATTCGCCGGCCAGTCGAGCACTCATCCCATCAATGGTCCCCGCAGAAGGACTAGAGCGATACAACAGCGTATACACGGGATTTAGTGAAACCTCCCGCGCCGCCGGGCCAGGACTGGGCACATTACTACTCGCGGTTGGGGGATCGGAAGCCTTTCCACTGAGCCTTGTAGTAAACAGCATCTCCTTTATCATCTCCTTTCTCCTCACGCTTCCACTCCCACCGGACCCACCACGCCAGGCCAACGAACACAAGCAAAAGGAACGAACATTCTTCCAAAGCGTTCGCGTTATCACCAAACATTCGATCCTGCGGGGCGAAGTGCTGGGCGCATTGAGTATCAACTTCCTCCTGCCGAGCAACACATTCATCCTGCTAAACCGCATAGCAGAGACCGGCGCAAAAGCATCCATGTTCGGGCTTGCGAATTTTTTCGAAGCAGCAGGGGCGGTTACCGCAGCGCTGACTGCTGCAATCATCGCGGTACGACTGCGGCGTATCCGTGCGAGCCAGCTCATGGCACCGATTGCCCTGGCCTTGCTTTTATGCCTCACCACCGGAATATGGGCGACCATTATCTCGCTGACGATCGTCACCGCACTCGTGACGGTTTATAACATCATCCTCTTCAGCCAACTACAACGCGAAATCCCGAGAGAAAAGATGGGCCGTGTCATTGCGGTCGTCACCACGAGCTCTGCAGCCTTAATGCCGCTCGGGAATCTGGTTTTCTCCAAACTCTCCACCACCATACCCACGCACATGCTCATTTGGGTCACAAGCATCACCCTCCTAGCGGCGGGGTTGGTGATAACAATCAGCAACCGAAAACGCGGAGGATCGGTTTGAATGAAGCTCAGCTGCTGGGAACACATGCTCCCGCTCAACGTTGAATGGCTACCAGAGGAATAAGCTTCAATGCAATGCATTGGTGGTGGGATTATAAGGATCATGGGGCATGAAGGATTGTTAGTGGCAGAATCTTCACCCCATAATTCGGCTATAAATTCCAGATTCCAGAGCCAAATTTGGCCCATTTTTGCGAATCATGCTATAAAAGACCCAGCTCATTTAGGGTATTCTCCGCGCATGCGGAGGTAGTTCCATAGCGGTTGGGGCCATGATTATTTCGTTCACGTATTCTCCGCGCATGCGGAGGTAGTTCCCCTCCGCATGGCACAGGCCATGGCACAGGCCTGTATTCTCCGCGCATGCGGAGGTAGTTCCAAGGTCGACGTGCTGGTGCCCTTGAAGAACTAGTATTCTCCGCGCATGCGGAGGTAGTTCCCACACCAGGTGTGGTAAAATGAAAGGTGTAGGGTATTCTCCGCGCATGCGGAGGTAGTTCCGGAAGTTTCGGTCACCCGTGCCCAACTGGAAAGTATTCTCCGCGCATGCGGAGGTAGTTCCCTGCTATCGTTGTACCGAATCCGCACCTTCGCGTATTCTCCGCGCATGCGGAGGTAGTTCCACCCGTCCAAAGGTTGTGTGGCGTGGGTCACCGTATTCTCCGCGCATGCGGAGGTAGTTCCCCCACCATGACCAGCTTTGGCCGAGTCTACAGGTATTCTCCGCGCATGCGGAGGTAGTTCCCTTGGGCATACATTTGTGCAATTTTTGCACGGGTATTCTCCGCGCATGCGGAGGTAGTTCCGTGAGGGGGAGGAAGCGGCAGGCCCGAATAATGTATTCTCCGCGCATGCGGAGGTAGTTCCCTGGTGTTTTGTGGGATCTTCGGGTGAGATGCGTATTCTCCGCGCATGCGGAGGTAGTTCCCATGGTAATTTGCATAGCTTTCGCGTGATGGAGTATTCTCCGCGCATGCGGAGGTAGTTCCCGGCGGCACGTGGAAACTCACCGTGGGTTCCGGTATTCTCCGCGCATGCGGAGGTAGTTCCCGTGAGTATTGGATCACGGATCGTGACCATGGGTATTCTCCGCGCATGCGGAGGTAGTTCCAATCGCCCTCCTCATCATCCCACAGGATCAAGGTATTCTCCGCGCATGCGGAGGTAGTTCACATGCCAACCGTTTTTTTGGGGCGAGTATTTAAGTATTCTCCGCGCATGCGGAGGTAGTTCCCACTTTCCATGGGGGCTATTCTCATGAGGATGGTATTCTCCGCGCATGCGGAGGTAGTTCCGAGTTCCGTGCAAATGTTCAGAAATATATTGAGTATTCTCCGCGCATGCGGAGGTAGTTCCCATCATCACCTAGCGGCACCTGCCTGGTGACTGTATTCTCCGCGCATGCGGAGGTAGTTCCGCATAGCGCGTACACTTATCGGTGGCGCACCAGTATTCTCCGCGCATGCGGAGGTAGTTCCAGGGGGGTAGCCCCCACCTGTGCCATGGCACCGTATTCTCCGCGCATGCGGAGGTAGTTCCGATGCTTGGGTCTTCAAGAAGTTTTTCCGCATGTATTCTCCGCGCATGCGGAGGTAGTTCCATGTGATCCCCGCCCGCGGCTTGGGGCAGCATGTATTCTCCGCGCATGCGGAGGTAGTTCCCCGGGACGACCACGCTAGTGAGGCGTGTCACAGTATTCTCCGCGCATGCGGAGGTAGTTCCGTTCGCCCAGGCCCTCGTGGGCGCCATGAGCGGTATTCTCCGCGCATGCGGAGGTAGTTCCCAGGGGAAATTAGGGGCCGGGGGATGCTGGGGGTATTCTCCGCGCATGCGGAGGTAGTTCCCGGGGCGGCTTCCCCCGCGAGGTCAAGGCGTCGTATTCTCCGCGCATGCGGAGGTAGTTCCCACGCACTTAGGGTTTTCTCAGTACCGGTTGGGTATTCTCCGCGCATGCGGAGGTAGTTCCAAAATCCAATTAGCAGATTTGAAATCAGTCTAGTATTCTCCGCGCATGCGGAGGTAGTTCCCTGGATTGTGGCCGAGGTCTCGTTTTGGAAAAGTATTCTCCGCGCATGCGGAGGTAGTTCCTACAAGGGGCCTGTGCCACTCATCAACTGCGAGTATTCTCCGCGCATGCGGAGGTAGTTCCAGTTGTTATCTGTTTCACATCGAGGCCGGGCAGTATTCTCCGCGCATGCGGAGGTAGTTCCTATAACAGTCCGATGTGGCGGGAAAAACCCGGGTATTCTCCGCGCATGCGGAGGTAGTTCCGGACACACAGTCCATGTCGATCTGGTGCCAACGTATTCTCCGCGCATGCGGAGGTAGTTCCGAAACCGTTCAAATCCGTTGCGTGCAACGCCCGTATTCTCCGCGCATGCGGAGGTAGTTCCCCCCTACCACAGCCTACAGAAAGGAAAACCCAGTATTCTCCGCGCATGCGGAGGTAGTTCCTATTTGCACGGACTATTGCGCACGTTCGACCGGTATTCTCCGCGCATGCGGAGGTAGTTCCCAGGCACTGCTACCCCTAGGGCCTGACACCACGTATTCTCCGCGCATGCGGAGGTAGTTCCCCGTCGAATCAAGCCGCGGGGTGTCATGGCGCGTATTCTCCGCGCATGCGGAGGTAGTTCCAACGCACGTCAAGTGTGGTTTCGGTCTCATCAGTATTCTCCGCGCATGCGGAGGTAGTTCCCGATACCGCTAGAAGTGAAGAGCTCACAAATTGTATTCTCCGCGCATGCGGAGGTAGTTCCCCGGCTTTGAGGTCTTCTTCCCATGTGGTGAAGTATTCTCCGCGCATGCGGAGGTAGTTCCCCCCAAAAAACGGTTATCAGTGGCGACAAAATGTATTCTCCGCGCATGCGGAGGTAGTTCCGGGGGTCGCCATGGTGCCCCATGGCGAAGATGGTATTCTCCGCGCATGCGGAGGTAGTTCCCCCCCTACCGGGGGTCCCAGAGGGGTCAAAAAGTATTCTCCGCGCATGCGGAGGTAGTTCCCGAAGGTGGTGTGGCGGGGGTCGCCATAGTGCGTATTCTCCGCGCATGCGGAGGTAGTTCCAGCGCAGACGGCACCTGCTACTGGTGTGCCGAGTATTCTCCGCGCATGCGGAGGTAGTTCCATAGATGTCTGAGGTGATCCAGCTGCTCAAAAGTATTCTCCGCGCATGCGGAGGTAGTTCCTTTTCCACCCCGCCACCTTCCTATCAGCTGAGGTATTCTCCGCGCATGCGGAGGTAGTTCCTTAGGCTATCCTAAGAAAGATCTGGAACGTTTGTATTCTCCGCGCATGCGGAGGTAGTTCCTTATCAGTTGGGGGTCACTGATAGTACGGATTGTATTCTCCGCGCATGCGGAGGTAGTTCCGATCTATAGGGAGGCACCTATGCTACCTGAATGTATTCTCCGCGCATGCGGAGGTAGTTCCCACGCATGCTCTAGGGTCGGAAAATTAATCCGGTATTCTCCGCGCATGCGGAGGTAGTTCCACGCTTAACAAGTTCCTGCATCAATGCTACACGTATTCTCCGCGCATGCGGAGGTAGTTCCGGCGGAAGGCGCGCTATCATCCATGACGTCGAGTATTCTCCGCGCATGCGGAGGTAGTTCCAATAACATGGCATATGTAGATGATGCCGTATTGTATTCTCCGCGCATGCGGAGGTAGTTCCGCTAACGCAGGCGTAGGGGGCGAGGGCTTCGTGTATTCTCCGCGCATGCGGAGGTAGTTCCGGTTTAGGGAGGGATTGTGAAGTATTCGTCATGTATTCTCCGCGCATGCGGAGGTAGTTCCCCGCCTGGGACGCTTTAGCCGCGGCGGCTAATGTATTCTCCGCGCATGCGGAGGTAGTTCCGAAAGTTGGTTAGCCGCAAGCGACGCCACAGGGTATTCTCCGCGCATGCGGAGGTAGTTCCCACGTGAAACAGCATATTGACTGCTTCGAGGAGTATTCTCCGCGCATGCGGAGGTAGTTCCCAAACATTTAGGGTTTTCTCAGTACCGGCTGGGTATTCTCCGCGCATGCGGAGGTAGTTCCCCCCCTCCCATGCCGCCTAGCATGCGCCGTGAGTATTCTCCGCGCATGCGGAGGTAGTTCCTCACCGAAGAAAACAAATACGGCCCTGTCGTGGTATTCTCCGCGCATGCGGAGGTAGTTCCCCCCTGGTTTCAGCGGCATAGCCCGATGATTGGTATTCTCCGCGCATGCGGAGGTAGTTCCCACCCTCGATTTGGTACATGACCAGCGGTTTGGTATTCTCCGCGCATGCGGAGGTAGTTCCCTGAATTTTCTATCACCAAAACCGATTTTGAGTATTCTCCGCGCATGCGGAGGTAGTTCCCTCCCCGTGCGACCACGCCACGGTCTGCCACGGTATTCTCCGCGCATGCGGAGGTAGTTCCATTTTTGATTTGGATTGGGAGCCCGTTCAGCAGTATTCTCCACGCATGCGGAGGTAGTTCCTTGTTCAAAACATAAGCCTCAAGCGCGGTTTGGTATTCTCCGCGCATGCGGAGGTAGTTCCTTGTTCAAAACATAAGCCTCAAGCGCGGTTTGGTAT
>ERZ772921.1510-NODE-1510-length-13279-cov-26.006125_pt1 | contig 13279 bp, 7 predicted proteins | sample MGYA00512117_ERZ772921 | MGnify/ENA primary metagenome ERZ772921 (study PRJEB29015, sample SAMEA2737944) | human oral metagenome | biome: human oral; feature: human-associated habitat; material: dental | place: China | collected 2150 ... | reverse complement strand
TTTTTGAGGTCGCTTATGAAGTCGCGGGCCTGGTGCCGACTGGCGAGGGCTCCCAGGGCTGGCGGGGTCGGTGGGGCCGGGGTTGCTGGCGGGCCCGGTAAGGCCGCCGGTGGGCCCGGGGCCGGTGGCGGGGACGCGGCCGCTGGCCCGACTGGCGCGGTCGGCCAGGCTGACGGCCACCAGTGGCGGCACCAGCGTGGTCTTACCGGTTCCCGGGGGCGCGGTGACCACCACCGGCCCGGGTGCGTCGGCCAGGACGGCGCGCAGGCGGTCCAGGGCGGCGACGACCGGCAGATCCGGTGGTGAGGCCAGCAGGGCAGCCAGGGGGTCGGGTAGGCGGTCCGGGCTCATGGTCCTATCCTCCCCGGATCCCTGCCGGAGGCGCTGGCCGCGGGCTCGCAACAGATCGTTTCCGCGCAACCAAATACCAGTCCGTGCACTTTAAGTACCAGCCAGTGGAGGCGCCCCGTCCGCGGGCCGCGGCAGCCCGTACTGACTTGAGGTGTCCGTCACAGGCACTGCCTCGGCGTCCGGGTCCCCGGTCGCGGCCCGCCGTCGGCTTCACGCCTGGGTCCCGCACTCGGGCCCATCTCGCCCAGAACCCCCTGGACCAGGGCAAACACCTCTTCCGGGTCCTGCGAAAAGGGCTCTGAGGCCGATAGGCTGATGCCATGAAGTCTCTCGCCACAGGGCCGCAGGTCTCAGCGCGTCGTGCCGCCGTCTACCGGCTGGTGGGGACCACTCCCAGCGAGAAGCGTGCCCACACCCAGGAGCTGCTCCTGGCTGCCGGGCGTGAGCTGGTGGTGGACAAGGGTATCGGCGCCGTCTCCGTGGGGGACGTCTGTACCCGGGCCGGGTTCACCCGCGGCGCCTTCTACTCCAACTTCACCGACATGGACCACTTCATCCACCGCCTGGCGGAGAACGAGTGGGAGGCCATGACGGCCTTCGTCGACGCCGCGGTGAGTGCGGGCCCCCAGGGGGGCTCCGGCGTCGACCGGACGCCCCGGGCCGACGCCGACCTCCGGGCTGGCGCCGACCCCCGGGCCCTGGTTGACCTCGCCGGGCGGCTCATGGAGGTCGTCCCGGTGTCCCGCGAGTTCTACTTCCTCCAGAGCGAGTTCATGGCCTACCTGGTGCGCGACCCCGAGCGCCGCTCGGCCCTGGGCGACGGCTACGAGGTCTTTAAACGGCGTCTCGGCACGGTCCTGGAGACGGAGCTCGCCGCCGTGGGGCGCGAGTGCGTCCTGTCGGTCACGGACACCACCGAGCTGTTCCTGGCTGACGTGGAGCGCTCCATGCGCCTGGGGCTCATCCACGACGACTCCACCCTGGCGGCCTATGTGGACCGCACCCTGGCGGTCATCCTCCTGCGCCTGAGCCAGCCGCTGAGGCAGTGAGGCGGCTGGGGGGATCCGGGGCCGCCCCGAGGGACGCCTGGAGACCGTCGCGGCGAGGCGAAGGGTCGGGGGATCTGGGGCCGCCCGGGTGTGGCAGCAGGGTGTCGGGCCGTGGTACCGGGTAGAAAGGTCCTGGGCCGGGAGTGGTGCCGATGGCGGCCGGTCGCCTACCCGCCAGCCCCGTCCCGTGGCCCCGCCGGACCGACCCGTGCGGTAGCCAAACGTTTCCTCCGGACCCCGATGACGTGCAAGAGTGCAGGGATAGCTGAAGAAAGGTAGCCAATGAGCCTACACGCAGGAGACCCGTCGTCCCCCCAACCCCCGACCGGGCCAGGTAATCAGCGTACGTTCTGGCTCCGTCCGGGGCTCCTGGCCCTTCCGCGGCCTATGCTCTCCCACGGCACGTACCCGGTCCTGCACGCATGGTCCGACGGCGACCAGGACGGTGCCAGGGGTGGTGCCGGTCAGGGTGACGGCCCCGTCGTGCAGCGGATTCCGCTGGTCCCTGCTGGCGAGCTCACCCCGGACGTGGTCGTCGGCTACCCGCAGCTGCGCGGCTACTGTGCGCTGACGGCGGACATCTCCCGGCACCAGGCGGCCCGGATGCTCCGGGGCAGGCTCATTGTCGAGCTCGGTCAGGCCGACCCCGAGGCTGCCGGAGGCACTGGCCGCCTGCGCCGTCAGGACGTCGTGCCCCAGGCCGGGCGGGCCGGTTCCGACGCCAGCCAACCCGGCGCGGCCACAAGCCAAACCAGCCAGACCGCCAGCCCAGCCACCAGTCAACCCAGCCCTGACGCCGGTCTGGCCACCAGTCAACCCGGCCCGGCCACTGGCCCTGACGCCGGTCCAGCCGCCGAGCGGAGCGCAGCCACCTCGCAGGCGACTCCGGCCCCGGCGGCCCCGGCGCTCTCAGCGACCTCAGGGGCTTCTCCGGCGTCCTCGGCTCCGGGAGCGGCCTCGGGGGCTCCAGCGGCCTCGGCGGCCTCGGCCGCGGCCTCAGCGGCTCCGGGGGCGGCCCCGGTACCGGACCCCACCCCCTGGCGTACGGCGTCGAGGGTGACCGGGGTCCAGATCTGGCCCCTGCTGGACCACCTCTACCCGGCCGCCGCCCGGCGTGACGGCCTGGCCCCCCTGGGCCCGACCTGGGCCGGTGCCCCGGACCCGGCGGCCAGCCCCTCCCTGGCCCTGTGGGCCCCTACCGCCCAGGAGGTCACCCTGCTGTCGTGGGAGACCGGCGACCCCACCGGCTCGGTCCCCCTGGTGGAGGGCGAGCCCCGGCGGACCCGCGCCGAGTCCCGCCCGGACGGGCGCTGGGAGGTGGGGTGCGGCGCCGTCGGGGCAGGGGCGCAGTACCTGTGGGAGGTACGGGTCTACGTACCCGCCACCGGGCGGGTGGAGACCAACGTGGTCACCGACCCCTACGCGCCCGCCCTGACCGTTGACTCCCGGCGCGCCGTCGCCGTCGACCTGCGCCTGGACGCCCTGGCCCCCCGCCAGTGGGCCACCACCCCGAGCCCCCGCGTGACCAGTGACGCCGCCCGGGCCATCTACGAGCTCCACGTGCGCGACTTCTCGGCGGCGGACCCCACGGTGCCTGAGGGGCTGCGCGGCACCTACGCCGCCTTCACCGTGGACAGCCAGGGCACCCGCCACCTGCGGGACCTGGCCGAGGCGGGCATGGACACCCTCCACCTCATGCCCACCTTCGACATCGCCACCATCCCCGAGGAGCGCTCGCGCCAGAAGGTCCCGGCGGTCCCCGCCTCCTGGGGCCCCGCGTCGGTGGTGCCCCAGCAGGCGGTGGCCGCCGTGGCCGACGAGGACGCCTACAACTGGGGCTACGACCCCTACCACTGGGGGGTACCGGAGGGCTCCTACGCCACCGAGGGCCACCAGGACGGCGGGGCGCGGGTGGTGGAGTTCCGCCAGATGGTCGGCGCCCTGCACGCCCTGGGCTACCAGGTGGTGCTCGACCAGGTCTACAACCACATGGCGGCCTGCGGGCAGGACCCGTTCAGCGTCCTGGACAAGGTGGTGCCCGGCTACTACCACCGCCTGGACGCCGTGGGGACCGTGACGGCCTCGGCCTGCTGCGCCAACACCGCCACCGAGAACGCCATGTGCGAGCGCCTCATGATCGACTCGGTGGTGCGCTGGGCCCGGTGGTACCGGGTGGACGGGTTCCGCTTCGACCTCATGGGACACCACCCGCGCGCCACCATGGAGCGCCTGCGCGCCGCCCTGGACCGTCTCACCCCACAGGCCGACGGCGTGGACGGGGCCGGGCTGTACCTGTACGGGGAGGGCTGGAACTTCGGGGAGGTGGCCAACAACGCCCTGTTCACCCAGGCCACCCAGGGCCAGCTGGACGGCACCGGGATCGGCACGTTCAACGACCGCCTGCGCGACGCCGTCCACGGCGGGAGCCCCTTCGACCCCGACCACCGCACCTACCAGGGCTTCGGCACGGGCCTGCTGACCCAGTCCAACGGGCTCGACCCGCGCGGCTGGAACGATCAGGCCGCGGACCTGGGCCACCGCACCGACCTGGTGAGGCTGGGGCTGGCGGGCAACCTGAGGGACTACGTCATGACGCTCTCGGACGGCTCGGTGCGACGGGGCGCGGACCTCCTCCACAACGGCTCCCCGGCCGCCTACGCCTCCGCCCCGCAGGAGAACGTCAACTACGTGGACGCCCACGACAACGAGACCCTCTACGACCTGCTGGCCTACAAGCTGCCGCGGGGGATGCCGGTGGCGGACCGGGTGCGGATGAACACCGTGTGCCTGGCCACGGTGACGCTGGGGCAGTCGCCGGCCTTCTGGTGCGCGGGCACCGAGCTGCTGCGCAGCAAGTCCCTGGACCGGGACTCCTTCAACTCCGGGGACTGGTTCAACGCCATCGACTTCTCAGGGCAGTCCAACGGGTTCGGCCGGGGGCTGCCGCCGGCGTCGCGCAACGAGGGCGCCTGGCCCATCCAGGGGCCGCTGCTGGCGGACGCCTGGCTGCGGCCCACGTCCGAGCAGATCGCGGCGGCCCGCGCCCAGGCCCTGGACCTGCTGCGGCTGCGCTCCTCCACGCCCTTGTTCGCCCTGGGTGACGCAGCTCTCATCCGGGACAAGCTGCGCTTCCCGGGCGCGGGATTCGGGGCGCCGCCGGGGGCCATCGCCATGCTCATTGACGACACCGTCGGGCGGGACGTGGACCCGGGGCTCGACGCCGTGCTGGTGGTCTTCAACGCCTCCGGCCACACGCTCACCTGGCCCCTGGGCGAGCTGGTGGGCCGGGACCTCCACCTGTCCCCCGTCCAGGCAGAGGGGGCTGACGACGTCGTGCGCCGCACCGGCTTCGACCGGTCCACCGGGACGGTGAGCGTGCCGGCGCGCACGGTCTCGGTCCTGGTCCAGGACCAGTAGGGCGGGGGCCGGGGAGACATCGGGCATTACGCGCCCGGCGGCCCCGCGACTCCCCGGCCGCCACGCGACCCTCCGGCAACCGCCCCCCGGCTCCGGCCGCCACGCCGCGACCCTGCGGGCCTGCGTCGAGGCCCTAGACCGCCCTCCTGGCGCCCCTGATGCCGAGCGCCATAACGGCGGCCACCAGGGCGCCCCCGCCGCAGATCGCGAAGATCCACCGGTAGGCGGCGAGCGCGGGCAGGGTCGCGGAGCCCACCGTGGTCACCAGCGTGGCCAGGATCGAGCCGCACAGCGCCGTCACCACCGAGATCCCCAGGGAGCGGGCCAGGGCGTTGAGGCCGTTGGCCGCCGCGTTCTGCTCGCGCGGCGCGTTCGCGTTGATCACGGCCGGCAGGGCGGCGAAGCACAGGCCGACGCCGGCGCCCACCACGGTCGTGCCCGCCGTGACCCAGGCGAGCGTGGAGGTGAGCACAATGCGCATCCCCCAGCCGAGGGCGGTGACCAGCGAGCCCACGGCGAGCGTGCCGCCAGCACCAATGCGGGCGATCATCCGCGCCGCGACGGGGGCGCAGACCAGCATGGCCAGGCCGGCGGGGAGCAGGGTCAGCCCGGCGAGGGCCACCGAGCCCCCGAACCCGTAGCCCGTGGCGGCGGGGGCCTGGACGTAGGAGGACGTGCCCAGGATCGAGCCGAACATGGAGAAGCCGATGAGCACGGAGGCCAGGTCGGCCAGCAGGATCGGGCGGCGCACCAGGGTCGTGACGTCCACCAGCGGCTCATCGGTGCGCAGCTACGCCCACCCGAACGCGGCCCCCAGCACGACCGACAGCACCAGGAGCCCCAGCGTGAACGGGCTGCTCCACCCCCACACGCCGGCCTCCGACAGCGGGACGAGCAGGGCCAGGAGCGTCAGGGAGAGCAGGACCGCGCCGCGCACGTCCAGGTGCCCGGACGCCTGGGCCGGCGCCTCCCGGACCCCGGCCAGGATGCCGAGGAAGGCCGTCAGGGCCACCACGAAGGTGATCCAGAACAGCACGTGGTAGTCCACGTACTGGCAGATGACGCCGGCCATGGGCAGGCCCAGCGCCCCGCCGACGCCGAGCATGCCGCTAATGAGCGCGACACCCGAGGCCTGCCGCTCGGCCGGGACGACGGCGGCGACGAGCGAGATCCCCAGGGGCACCGTACCCGCGGCCAGCCCCTGGACGGTCCGGCCGACAATGAGCCAGCCGATGCTGCTGCTCATCGCGGTAATGAGGGAACCGACCACCATGGTCGCCAGGCTCACGAGCAGCATGCGCCGCTTGCCGTACAGGTCCCCCAGCCGGCCGAACAGCGGCACGGCGACGGCCCCGGCGAGCACGGTGGAGGTGACGAGCCACTGCGTCGTACTGGCACTGGTGCCCAGCAGGGCCGGGAGCGTGGGCAGCACGGGCACGAACAACGACTGGGCCAGCGCCGAGACCAGGGCCCCGGCGGCCACCAGCCCCACGACGCGCCCGGGGTGACGGTCCGGGGACGCGCCCGCGCTCCCGTGCGTGCCTCGTCCTGACTCCTTGACCATCCGTCTCGACAACATGTTTACAAATGTAAAGTACTTGACGAACGTAAATCAACGTGCCAGTCTGTGGCAGTGGACACGACCGAGCGCGTCGCGCAATCCAGACGGGCCCTGACCAGTGCCGTCATCGACCTGCTGCGTACCAGCCCGGCCGGGCGCATCACCATTACCGAGGTGTGTAGACGGGCCAATGTGACTAGGCCCACCTTCTACCAGCACTACGCCTCCCTGGACGACCTCGTCGGCCGGGCCGTCGCCGAACGGCTGCGGGAGCACCAGCAGGCGGCCCTCGCCCTTGACGCCGACGCCCCCGACGCCGACCTCCAGGTCTCGCTCGGCCGGTTCCTCGACCGCATCTGGGGCGACCGCAACCTTGTGCGCGCCCTGCGCAACACGGGCGCCGCCCCGGCGATCACGCACCATGCGTCCGTCGACGTGCTGGCGGAGCGGATCCTCGCTCGGCTGCCCAAACCTCATGCGGCGCAGACCCGGCTGCGCGCCCGCTTCGCCGCCGCGGGCATTACCGAGCTGCTCGCCGACTGGCTGGACTCCGAGGACCCCGCCCGGGTGCGCGACACCTACGCCCGGCTCCTGCGCGACCTCACGGCCGCGGTCGTGAGCCCGGCCGAGTAGCCCGGCAGCAGCCCGACTGGTAGCTCGGCAGTAGCCCGACCGGTACAGCACGCGAGCACCACAGCTCCCGACTGGCAGCGCATGACGACAGACCCCGCCCGGGCCGGGTCGCCTGAGGCGCGTAGGGGCCAACCCGTCCCGGCCTGCCGGTCGCAGCAGGGTCACGCGGGTTCCCGTCCCGGCCTGCGCGCCGACCCGCCTCTCGCGCCCACGGCCTGACGGACAGACCGACAGAGGATATCGACCTGTTCGTGGACTCGCTGATCAGTATAGCGCGAGTGGAGTGAAGCTGATTGCGGGAGCAGGAGGCCCTCTGGTGCTCGGTCCCCTGGCCTGGGCGTCGGACAGGCTGGTTGTGGGAAACCGGGTGACCGCGGTGCCCGCAGGCCCGGGCGGTGCCTGATGTCGGTACCCGGAAAGGGTGTCTGCGGTGTCTTCTGGCGTGAATTCAGGTGGTGGAGGCGCCTGTCGCGGCCTCTCGACACGCACCCGAATAGTTCTATCCAGTTTTCTAGATAGTCTGCCACCTGCCCGCTAATCCGTTTCCGTGTGCGTGTCGCAATTCGAGGATCAGAACGATGGGCACTCTCTGCCGCGTTGGGACCTAGGCACCTGACCTGCGTGGACATTGAGTGTACAAAGGTGAGAATGGGGTGGGGTCGGCTCTGATCCTCAGATTGCGACAGAATCGGACGCCCGACCCCACCAGGGCTGTGCACAGTCTCCGGAGGTCCGGGTGGACCGGTTCGTGAATTCATACCGGTCTACCTGGGCGCCGGTGCAGCTGGCCCGAGGCCCTTATTTGCGACGGTGTACCCTCATTGTACTTCAAATTTCGATCTGGACTGCAGACACGGGGATCTCAAGCTGCGTCGCGATCGGGGTGTACAGGTCCACATCCTGTGCACGAGTCCTCAGGGAGATCAGGAGTGCATACCTCACGGGCAGGTCCCGTCTGTCCTGACGACGATTGTTTTTCCACCATCCTCCAACGGGATAGACCGCCACGTGATCACACGTAGCAAGCTCAGCTCCCGCGCCTGTCCACTGGTCCTGATGGAGGGAGCCATAGTTCCGCGCCTCCTCACCAAGGAGCCAGCGCCGCGAGTAATGCGGCTTCACAAAATCCGCTCCGTCCTTCTCGTTTTGTGCTTGTCGATTAATTCTTGCAAGAAACTCTTCTGAATTCTCGGTAGGCCCTTGAAGATCAAAACGCAACCCGTGAGATCGGTAGGTGTACCTTCCCTTCCAGCCGCGCCGCGTGGCAGAAGGTTCGATGAAGTAGGAGAGCGTGATACGCAGGCACACATCATTTGCCCCGAGACCTTGAAGCACCTCTCGTGGCCAGGGAAGGGCATGCAAGCGAAGCTCTCGCATCGTCCAGTCCTCATCGAAAGGGTTGAACTCGTCCTGAACTATCATGGTGACCGCATCAGAGGAAGAGTGGAGTACAGAATCTTCAGTGGGAACGCCCCAGCCGTACCGACGGAGCAGTTGCACCACTTTCCGCTTCTTTCGGCCGCAAGCATCAATTCGATCCTGCATCGCCTTGGTCCACTGAGCCTCGTGAACAAGAAGACCTCGAACTGTCTCGGGCCAGTATGAGGGGTATCGGTCCATGGCGAGAGCAGCAAGACGAGCCGCCTGGGCAGTCGCAGCGCTCGTTGCATTGGCAGAGGTAAGCGCGACATCACTATTAATGCCTGTTGAGCGCAGAGACAGAAGAGGGTGACTGTCCTCGATTGGACCCTTGCCGTCAGTGAGTGCGTTACCTCCCTCCATGCAGATCTCCGGCTTTATCGGCCAGGAGCTGGTCCCAAAGAGCATGGAGGTACGGCTATGCGGGGAGAGGTCACCGCGGACAGCAAGAGGTCGGTAGCCTCGGTATGTAGGATCAGCTGGCGACCAATCCATATCAGTATAGGCGCCAACTGTCAAGGCGTTCCAAGACTGACCAGGGTCTTCGATACACGAAATGTCTGAGTTGGCTAGATAATCATCCACGTAGTTACCGACGTTCGCAGCAGAAATGACAATGAGACGGGAGACGTCAGCATCTGGTTCTGAGATAAGACTTACTGTGTCGTCATCGACGACGATATCTGTGCCCGCAGCAAGGGCATCTATGGCGGCCGACCACAGTGTCGGCTGACCCGGATCCGCATCAGACTCAGCGCTGACCGGCATGCAGTACACACGTTGTCGTAGCATCACAGTCTCCGGCAAAGATACTGCTTGGATGGTAGCGCTTGCGTTATCTCGAGGAGTGCTCGGCTGAGAAGTCGACCGTTTTCTCCCGTCCAGAATTCGCACCGATTCCAAACGATGTCGTAGATCTACCTGTTGGGTTCCTGTCAGGAGTGCATCCAAGTGGTCGCCGTAGAGCGCAATACCAGCCATAGACGTACCATGGCCTGCACGATCGATCCCGTCAGAGAAATTTCCAAGACTGTATAGATCAGAGCTCGCCACCGAACCGGAAAGGAGCCGATGCTCGCGAAATATACCGGTGTCAAGGTGGCAGACTACAGGCGCATCCGCAAGGGCTGGGCGCACTCGGCTCGCCAGGTCGAGAACGTACTCCATTTTTTCGTCGTCACTGAGATCCTCAATAGTGTCAAGCATAAACGACGGCTTGCGGATCTCGGTGAGCGGCAGATCCGTGACCAATAGCGATTCGAGCCGCTTCCACGTGGCACGGACATAGGTAATACGAGAGGTACCGATCTGCGTTTGCCTATCGAGCCTCTCCAGGCGATAGGCTTTCAAAACCTTGTCAAGAAGATCTGGCTTCCCTCTTCCGATGTCGAGCCAGAGCTCCCACCAAGTGGACTTGTCACGTTCAGGGTCACCCCCGGAGGTCCACAGATCCTTCAAAAAAGCATCTCGGATTCGTGAAATATTAGCGACAAGGGCATTGTTGCACGGTTTACCTGTTTTCGCTCGCTCTTTATTGAGATAGTCTTCAAAGAGCTTGAGAAATCTTGACCGAAACTTATCAGCCACCCAGATGGTGGCGGTCTCTGGATGCTCGTCTGTCGCGGGACGGGCAGACAGAAGAAGCCACTGAGGCACCCTCAGGGCATGCCTACCTCTTGCCGTTCTTGTTAAAGAATTAAGTCGGAGGTTGAAACCAGCACCCCAACCTTCAAGGACCAGGATTACGCCATTAGCGCGTAGAGACTCATCCAAGCATGCCTGACTGCGGACGGTATCTGCGGCCGCAAAGACTGTTTTCGCTTCTCCTAGAAGACGATTGCCATGCGGGTACCGGCACACTGGTCTGACGCTTTGAGTTCCTCCTCCGTGTCTGGCAAAGCCCTTTCGATCAACACGGTTCTGTACGTAAAGGTGTTCAAGGTTGTCGTGCCTCAGCATACTGCTCACCTTACCTTAGGCTCGCCAATCGACGTGCCGAAAGAGCTGTTTCAATGTCCTTGCGGGTCACAGCAGTATCTCCGCGCATGAGTGCGCTCTTGGCAGCGGACTCCGCCGCCTTGACAAGGTCGGCATGGCTAAGCCCCTCGGTGAACGATACCAGCCCACCCAGCCTTACTCCCTTCACCAGGGAACCTAGACGCTTACGAATGACCGACTGTGCCTGCTGAGCGTCCGGCAAGGAGTAGGTGAGAACCGCATCGAACCGCCTGAACAACGCTCGGTCCAAAATGGAACGATGGTTGGTGGCTGCAATGACGATAGAATCGGAACCAGCGTCTTCCAGGAACATGAGGAAGGTATTGAGAATACGCCGAGCCTCTCCGACGTCATTACCTCCCCTATCTCCGCCAAGCGCGTCGAACTCATCAAAAAGGTAGACCGCGCGCTGGGAAGCGACGGTCTCAAAGATCGTCCGCAGTTTCGATGCCGTCTCCCCCATGAATTTGCTGAGGAGTCCGTCAAGACGAACTGTGCACATAGGTAGGGAAAGCTCGGAGGAGATCACAGATGCCGTCATGGTCTTGCCGGTACCGGGAGGACCTTCGAGTAGCAGTCGGTGCATGGGAGTAAATCCGTGCTCGGCCAGCACTGCTCGTTGCCTCTGCTCCTGGATAACCTGCACGACCTGCGCGGCAAGGTCGGGGGCGATGACGAGGTCGCGCAGGGACACCTGAGGATAAGAGACCTCTATGAGGTCGGTGACGTCATTCTGGGAACGAGGCAGCCTTGTCACTTTGGCGAGCTGAGTCCGTCGGCTCTCTCTCGAGGACTCGACCGCCTTTTTAATATCGGCCGCAAGATGATGGTGACCTTGGCGGGCCTCGCGTGCCGCCGCCTGGAGGGCTACGGCATAGAAAGCCTCTTCGTCACCCGAGGCGTGGGTGCGCACAAGTGCGGTAACATGCGATCCCTGGCTTGCCATGGTGACCCCTCCTTCCTATCCATACGCAATGAAGGATACCATGCGGGTCGATGACGACAAAAACCACCTTAACGAGGCAGCACTCACGTACGCGACTCGGTCACTGAGGCCAGTATACAGGAACATTTTACCGAAGGCAATCAGGAGGAGCTTCGGGAAACCCGGTCAACTCGACCTCACGCGGATGCGATAAGTTTTCCCAAATACTGCAGCACGAATAGAACAAAGTCTGGTTGTGGGATTGTTAACCTGGGGCAGATCGGGGCCGGTAGGGGATGGTGTCTCCCTCGTATGTACGACCCCGGAGCTTCTCAGAGATTGTGGCGGCCAACGCTCGTGGCGTATCCCTCGTAAAGTATAGCCCCAGAGGTGGTCCTGGTTCTCTTGAGTGTGGCTGCCTGGGTGTTACCTGTGTTTTTCTTGGCCTCGTCCCGGATATGTTAGGGCCAGAGGTAGAGGTGCGTGGGCGTGCCTTGACCAGGCGCCCGGTAGGGGCCCGGGCCGGTCCTCCCGGGGCATTTCTGGGGCCCCTTTGGACGTGTGCCAACCTGCGCCTGCCCGGATAACAACTACGTCACTCTCCCCCGGTGCCCCCAAGGGTCAGGCCTGCGAGGGCGTCGATAATGGTGGTACTTTCCTGGCCGGTTCAGGGCCGCGGGGCTCTAACTCGACTGTCCTGGCCCGGGGAACCGATTATAGCCCCCTGGGATCTCCTCCCGCGGCCGGGGTGTGGTCTCGTCCTCCCGGCCAGGAGCAGCACCGCCCTCGACTTCACCCTCATGAGAACACACGGCGCGCTCCGTTTGTTCCCCACGAGGACCTTCCTCCCCTCATCGGTAACAGCGACCCGGCCGACAGCCCCTGACTCCCACGGGCAGAACAGCAGCACACCAGCACCACTCCCACCAGCGGCACCAATTAGGGATGCTCTATCCTCTACAATTAGAGTTTGTTCTATTCACACTATAGCGGTGCGGGGTGCTCCCTGACCCTTGAACGGCTCGCGGAAATCGAGACTCTTAAGATGTCTTAATGCACCTAGCGGTGCGGGGTGCTCCCTGACTCTGTCGATTTAGGATCGTTTGGTCCGTTCAGGGTCTTAATGCACCTAGCGGTGCGGGGTGCTCCCTGACGGGGATGACAGCCCGCACGGCGGCCATGGCCCTAGCGTCTTAATGCACCTAGCGGTGCGGGGTGCTCCCTGACCCCCGCTCCTGGGAGCCGCGTGGTTGCAACGTTTCCAGGGGCTGGATCGCCACCGGCCCTCTGGGGCCCTTCCGGCAGGTGGCTGGAGCACCCCATTTCTACCACCTTTCGTTGGTATGACGCCACTCGCCACCGACGGCCCCGGGAGCGGATCCGGCGCCGGCTTTGGACGAGACCATGCGGAAAAGTGGCAGTCAAGAGGGGTGTCCCGCACCACATCGATGGTGACCAAGACCACAAGTCTGGCTGGCCTCAACCCCGCGAGCCCCCGCACGTGCGCCCCCTCCCTCACCAGATCCCCTCCGGTACAAGCCCCCGTCGTCGAGCGCGGGCGCCGTGCCGTAGATCCCCACCCGTCCCGTACAGGACACGTACAAAGCAGAGACAGGCCACGTCGTCGGACTCCATTACAGCGCGGACAGAATAGGATCGAGTGGTTTGTCCGGAGCAGGCCGGGCAGCAGGAAAAGATACCCCGCACACATGACCCGAAAACGGCCTCCCGGGTACTACCCCGTGTCGCCCTCTCGCTCCCACAAACAAAATCGTAGCACACGACCCCCACCCACACCAGCACAACCAGGAGACACCCTGTTCCCCACAATTAGATCGCGTTCCGTTCACGCTGTACGTGATCGTGTCCCTCCTGCGGGAGCCAGCCACGGACACCCGTTCTCACGGCGAACAAGTACCGTTCTCA
>ERZ772921.1505-NODE-1505-length-13308-cov-7.408436_pt1 | contig 13308 bp, 9 predicted proteins | sample MGYA00512117_ERZ772921 | MGnify/ENA primary metagenome ERZ772921 (study PRJEB29015, sample SAMEA2737944) | human oral metagenome | biome: human oral; feature: human-associated habitat; material: dental | place: China | collected 2150 ... | reverse complement strand
TCTCCTGACGCAACTCTCGGACCTCCGCCTTCAATTCCGCGATCCCGGCCGCCTCATGATGGCTTGCCCCTGTCTATCGAATGATCCGGGGGGGTGTTGTCACCGACCGTCGCGTGGCTGGTGGTGACCGCTGATCAGGGGAATGGATCGTCCCGGGTCTTGTGGAGCGCGCTTAATCACGCTGCGGCGGCCACCAACCTTTCGCCGGGATCGCAGCAGCGGTCTTCAACGGCGGTGCAGACAACTCGCCAGGACCTGTCGCAATCGTCAGGCGCGTCAAATTCGGGTGCTGTCGGCGGGTGCGAGCGCTGCGGCTCGGCACCCCGAGCGCGGAGCGGAGTGCCCTCAGGGTACAGGGATCGAGGTCGGGACTCGGATCGCGTCGAGGGCCTCCTGGATGACATCGACGAGCGAGTCGGCGTCAGGGAAGGCGGGGCGGTCACGCCACGCCAGCAGGCCCTCCAGGCAAGCGCCCGCCAGGGCCCGGGCCTGTACGCGGGCGCTAAGGGCCTCAGTGGGTAGCTGCTCGGCAAGCGTCGTAGTCCAGGTCGACGACTGCGCCCACAGGGCCTGCTCGAGCTCTGGAGTGGCGGCCACCAGCTCGACCCTGGCAGCAAGGCCCTCCAGCCAGCCCTCCTCCTCGGCCGCGAGCAGTGCGACCAAGCGGGAGACCTCGGCCACCGTCGGAGCACCATCACTGGCCAGGGCGTCAGCCATCCGCCCCAGCCCTTCGCGCAGGGCCGGTGTCAGCGACACCGACACCACGGTGGCCTCCTTGGTCCCGAAGTACCGGTAGACGGTCATCGGCGCCACGTCGGCGGCCTGGGCGATCTGCTCGACGGTCGTGGCCGCGTAGCCCTGCGACTCGAACAGCGCCAGCGCCGCCCGGCGAATTGCCCGGCGGGTGGCAAGCTTCTTCCGTTCACGCAGTCCGGGCGCACGCGATGTCACGACCACGATTCTAGGACCGGCGCACGCGTCGCGAGACCGCGGCCAGGGCCGCGATGACGGCCACGACGCCGCTGGTCACAGCGCAGATCGCCAGCACGCAGTCCATGGCGTGCACGTAGGCACGATCGGCCTGGTCCGCCACCGCCACGGCCCACCCCGCGGGCAACCGGGAGGCGACCAGGTGCGCGGATGAGACCGTGTCGGAGACCGCCTGGACCACCTGGTCGGGCAGGCCCGCGGGCAGCGAGGACAGACCCCGCGTGTAGACGGTCCCCGACACGCTGCCCAGCGCCGCGATACCCAGGACGGAACCGAACTGGCGCACCGTGTTCAGCAGCGCGGCTCCCGAGCCCTCCGCCTCGGCCGGCACCGCGTCCATCGCCGTGGCGATCCCGAAGGACTGCGCCAGCCCCAGCCCCACACCGGCCATCACCAGACCCCGCACCAGCACCCGGGCGCCATCGCCCAGAGCCGTGCGAGCCGCCAGCGCCAACCCGGCCGCGACCAGCCCCAGCGCCACCGGCATCACCCAGGCGTGAGCCCCCGGACGACGAAGCAGGCTCGACGCGGCTAGCGAGCCCACCACCGCGGAGGCCGCCAGAGGCATCAGCAGCATCCCCCCGCGCACCGCCGAGTTGCCCAGCACCGTCTGCAGGTAGCTGGGGGCCACGAACAGGATCCCGAAGAGCACGAAGTTGACCAGCATCAACTCCACCGAGCGCGTCCGGAAACGCCTCACGCCCAGCAGCCACAGGTCCGTCAGCGTGTCCAGACGGTGCAGGTCCAGCGCCGCGTAGATGGCCAGCACCCCCACCCCGGCCACGATCGGCGCCCACGTGGACACCCGCGTCCAGGAGTGCTCGGCGTTGATCAGCCCCCACGTGATCAGCGAGAACCCCGCCGCCGAGGTGACCACCTGCGCCCACGGCAGGCCCCGACCGTCGCGCTGCGAGCGTGAGCCGGCTGGCACTAGCGTCAGGCAGCACGCCAGCACCACGCACGCCGCCACCGCGTCCAGGGTGAACATCGATCGCCAACCGTGCGCGTCGATCATCATCCCGCCCACCAGCGGGCCCAACGGCGCCCCCAGCGCTCCGGCCGCCGTCCACACCCCCGTCGCCAGGCCCCGCTGCTCGGCAGGGAACATCCGCGGGATCAGCGCCAGCGACATCGGCGTGAACACGCTGGCCCCCACCCCCATGAGGACCCGGGCCATCATCAACCAGCCCACCGACCCCGACGTCGCCCCGACCAGGGCTCCGGCCCCGAACACGACCGCCCCGGCCACTAGTGTGCTGCGGTGCCCCAGACGGTCCCCCACCGCCCCGCCTGGCAGCAGCACCGCCAGGAACGCCAGGTTGTAGGACGACACGATCCACTCCAGCTGACTCGTGCCCGCCCCCAACGAGGTCGACAGGTCGGGCAGCGCGACGTTGATCATCGTCGTGTTCATGAACAGCATGACCATCCCCAGGCATAGGGCCCCCAGGCCCCACCACGGACGGTGTATGGTGCGGACTCGCATGTGGTAGACACTATCACTTGCGATATGTGCTCACTTCGTGGGCGGTATCCCTCCGGCCACGACCGTCCCTAGGAGAGCGTCATGCGTCGACCCGTCTCGGTACGCGTCCTCCGTTCCGGGCACCTTCCCGAGCCCCCTGGCCCGCCAACTGCTGGCGCTGACCAGGCGGTGTGACGGGGACTTCGTCCCGCCTCTGTCCTGGCGCCACCGGCTCGGTCAGGAGCTCCGCGACCTCGGCCCTCAGGCCGGGGCGAACGTCGAGAAGTACGTCGACTCCCTGCTCGAGCTGGCCCACCTCGTCGTCCTGGTGCAGGACGAGCTCCTGGTGGGCTACTGCGCCTACTACTGGCCCTGGATGTGGAGGGGGACCGAGCACGTCTACGTCTCCACCGCGGTGGTCGCCCCCAGTCACCGAGGCAGGGGACTGAGCACGCGCATGGGGCGCCGGGTCGTGGCTCATGCCCTTCGCCGCCGCGTGCCCCTGCTGGCCAAGACCTGGTCGACGAACCAGGCGTCCATGGGCGCCCTGGCCCGCTGGGGCAGGGTCGATAAGATCGTGCGCGACGAGCGCGGCGCAGGCATCGACACCGTCTACTGGCGCCTGGACACCTCTGACCCCGTGGCTGCCCTGGGTGTCATTCTCGCCAATGCCCGCACCGCCTAACGTGCCCCGCCACTTCAGGGAGACTCCCCGACATCCCTTTCGCCCGGATGGATACGTCGCGGCCGTGCACGCCCATACGCATGCAACTGATCTTGTGGTCGACCAGGCCATTTCCACCCTCATAAGGGCTCCTGGGCGCGTTGGGTGAGCCATAGCCGGCCGCAGCTACCACACTCCAGCACCTCGCACTGACGAGGGGGCGGCGCCTAGGCAGCCCCGGCAGCGCGGCCAGGGCATGTGAGCGATCAGCGAGCCCACGGACCCCGTCGCACCGTCTGGCCGCAGGCATTGCCGTCGCCCCGGCGCGCCAGACTTGACCATCATCACTCGCTAGAGGCAGCCCGTACCCAAGGAGAACAGGAGATGACCGCCCCCGGGGGGGTGCCCCTATGTGGTGTGTCGAGCGGCGGCGGGTATCGGAGTTACCCACAGGCGCGTTGTCCACGGGCTCCCCGCAATCGGCCAATTTGGCCGGTTGCCGGGATTCCGAGGAAAACCCGACATTGAGCCAGTAGACGTTGGAGCGGCGCCCCGAGGTCGATGAGCGCACCTCGACGGTCAGGAGGCCGAGCTCGGATAGGGAGTTGATGTGACGGCGCACCATCCGCTCTCCCATGCTCGTGCGGGCAGCGATCACCTGCTGCGAGGGCCAGCAGTAGTTCTCATCGTCGGCCTGATCCGCTAGAGCCAGCAGCACCAGCGTCTCCGACGGCCCCAGATCCTCGAGCTCCCACACCCAATTCGACGCCCTCGTACTCACGACCCATTCCCCATGGACGCGGCCACGACCAGCCCCCTCACCACGACAACACCCCTTGACCCGGAAGCTCCCCCACCCGCTCATGGCCTCCCGACCGACCCCCAGCAGGCGCCAACAAGCTTTCCGCATCCGCCTGCCGGACGAGATGCCTCCCGTTGGGCAACACCCGCGCTGCCAGGGCTTCGCTCCGGATCCACCGACGCACCGAGTCAACACTGGTGTTCGGCAACAGCGACGCCACCTGAGACGGAGTCAGATTACTTTTCATCACCAAGAGCCTGTACTTGCATGTGATGCACCTCCTTGGCTGACGATACTGCGCACGGATGAGGTCGTCAATCCATCTATTGCATGTAGTGCACGCTTCGCACTAGACTGCTCTCATGAGAACGACGAGCCCGAGCCGAGCCGCGTACAACGAGGCGCTCGGCATGACCGTGAACCAGCTCCTTTTCGAGCACCGCCTGACCCGCAAAGAGCTCGGAAAGCACTTCGGTATCGACCAATCAGTGATGAGCCGCAAGCTTCGAGGTCAGGTGACCTGGACAGCGGAGGAGCTCTCGATCATGGCAACGCTGTTCGATCTGAGCCTGGATGACCTCGCCCCCGTCCAAAGCGATGACGGATGGCTGCCCGCCGTGTGGCGGCCAGGCATGAAGAAATCCCCGGCACCTGCTGGTGCCGGGGACTCCGGGTTGGTAGCGGGGGCAGGATTCGAACCTGCGACCTCCGGGTTATGAGCCCGGCGAGCTACCGAACTGCTCCACCCCGCGGCGACGCCAAGAAGACTAGTCGCCGCGTCCCTGGAACTCAATCCACCGCTACGTGCCCTTGCTCACCCGTCCCGCCTGGTCAGCCCAGCTTCTTCTGGGCCTCGACCGCTCGGTTGAGGGCGTTATTGAGCCTGGTCTGAGCCTCGCCGTACGCCGTCCAGTCCCCGGACTGCATCGCCTTGTTGGAGTCGTCCATGGCGGTCTTCGCGTCCGCGAGCGCCGCGTTGAGGTCCGTCTGGGGGTCGCCGCTGGACGACGCCGGGGCGCTCCCGCTCGCAGAGGCGGAGGTCGAGGGCTGCGCACTCGCCGACGGCGCCTGCGCACCGGGAGACCTGGTCGCGGTCGGATCCGCCGAGGGCGCCGCCGACGGCTGACCGGAGGCGTCCGTGGACGAGGACGTGTCATTGGCCGCGGCGGAGTCGCCGTCGACGACCTCCTGACCCGTCGTCGCCCCCGAGTCCCCTCCGAAGACCTGATCGAGAGCCTCCTGCAGCGTGTCGGCGAAGCCGATCTTGTCGCCGAAGGAGACCAGCACCTTGCGCAGCAGCGGGTACTGCGTCCCGGAGGAGGACTGGACGTAGACGGGTTGGACGTAGAGCAGACCACCGCCCACCGGCAATGTCAGCAGGTTGCCCTTGATGACCTGCGAGCCCTGCTGGCTCAGCAGGTTGAGGACCTGGCTGGCGGTTCCGTCGGAGTTGAAGTTGTTCTGCACCTGCCCCGGGCCGGACACGTTGGAGGACCGCGGCAGCTCCAGGAGCCGCAGCTTGCCGTAGTCGGGGTTCCTCACCCCCGGCTCACCACTGGCCGTCTCGGAGTCCACGGCCAGGAATCCGGTGAGCACATTGCGATCGGTGTTGCCGCCGATGATGTAGACGCTGGACAGGGAGAAGGACGCCTGCTCCTGGTCCGGCATCTTGAGGGTCAGGTAGTAGGGGGCCTGCGCCGAGTCGCCCTCCTTCGTGGGGTCGTCGGGGACCTTCCAGAAGTCACCGCCCGAGTAGAAGTCCTCGGGATCCGTGACGTGGTACTTGGACATCACCGTGCGCTGGACCTTGAACAGGTCCTCCGGGTAGCGCATGTGGGCCATGAGGTCGGCACTCATATCGCTCATGGGCTTGACGGTGCCCGGGAAGACCGACTGCCAGGCGTCGAGGAGCGGGTCCTGCTCGTCCCACTCGTAGAGCTTGACGCTGCCGTCGTAGGCATCGACGACCGCCTTGACGGAGTTGCGCACGTAGTTGGACTCCTTCGGCGCGCCGAGCAGGGAGGCCTGCCCCGTCGTCGCGTCGCTCATGGAGTCCTCCAGGGACTCGTGCTGGGAGTAGGGGTAGTTGTTGGTCGTGGTGTAGCCGTCGAGGATCCACACGACCCGCTTGGGCGTGCTCGGGTCGTCGTCGTCATCGACCACCGCCGGGTAGGGGTTGCCGTCCAGGGTCAGCCACGGAGCGACCTTGGCGACGCGCTTGGCCGGGTCGCGGTCGTAGAGGATCTGCGAGCCGGGGCGGACCTCCTGGGAGAACAGGATATTCATCTCGGCGAACTTCGTGGCGTACAGGAGCCTGTTGAACGGGTTGGAGACGCTCGGGCCCCCGCTGCCCGTGAAGGTCGTGTTGACCTGGCCGGAGGCGGCCGTGTCGTCGGGGTAGTCGAGCTCGCGCGGGTTGCCGCCGTCGTCGCCGCCCACGATCGAGTAGGACGGCGTGGACTTGCCGAAGTAGATGCGGGGCTCGTAGTCGCCCAACTCGCCCTCCGAGGGGATGCCGCCCTCCCAGAAGGCGGGCGAGCCGTCGGAGCTGGCCGTGTTGCCGTAGGCGGTGACCACGCCGTAGCCGTGGGTGTAGACGGTGTGGTCGTTGATCCATGTGCGCTGCCCGGCGTCCAAGCCCTCCTGGCTCATCTCGCGCACCGCGATGACCGTGTCGCGGGACTCGCCCGAGACCCCGTACCGGTCGACGTTGAGCTGGGAGTCGAAGGAGTAGTACTGCTTGTTCTGCTGACGCTGCTTGAACGCCGGGGAGACGAGGTTCGGGTCCAGCAGGCGGATCGAGGTCGTCGCCTCGGCGTCGTCCATGAGCTGCCCCGCCTCGGCGGTGGTCTTGGCGTCGTAGGCCTGGGCGTCGACATCGCCCAGGCCGTAGGCGCTCAGCGTGGCCTTGATGTTGCGGTCGATGTACTGGGCCTCCTCGCGCTGCGCGTTGGGGTCCACGACGAACTTCTGGATGACCACCGGGTAGGCGACGCCCACGAGCAGAGCCGAGATGACCATGACCACCACGCCCGTGACGGGGAGTCGCCAGGAACTGGTGCGCGCCGAGGCGATGAACATGACGGCCACGACCACGCTGATCGCGGCCAGGATCGCCTGGGCCGGGATGGAGGCGTGGACGTCGGTGTAGCCGGCGCCGTCGAACTTCGCGTTCGAGGCGTACAGGGAGGAGTAGCGGCTCAGCCAGTAGCCCGCGCCGTGGAGCAATGAGAACAGGGCGAGGAGGACGGTCAGGTGGAGTCGCGCGGACCGCGTGAAGTGAGGCGTGCGCGCGATCGAGATCCCGCCGTACAGGTAGTGGACGACGACGCTGGCGATCCCCGCGAAGACCACGACGCGCGACAGGAAGGACATCACGGTCTCCAGCACCGGCAGGATGAACACGTAGAAGGACATGTCCAGGCCGAACTGCGGGTCGGTGGTGCCGAAGGAGTGGGAGTGGATGGCCAGCAGCGCCTCCTTCCAGTGAGGCGCGAACTCCCATGCCGAGCTCAGCAGCGCCAGTACCGCGGGCACGATCCAGGTCAGCGAGCGGCGCATGGGCTCCACCGCGGTGCGGTAGGCCTCGAGATTGCGGGCCGCCTCGTCGTGCGGAAGGCTGATCTCGCGCGAGCGGTAGGCCCTGGTCATGGCGGCGAACACGGCGCCGAACATGATGAGGAAGCCGACGACGAACATGATGCCGGAGGCGATCCACTGGGTCCACACCACGCGTGCGAAGCCGAGCTGGTTGAACCAGAGCACCTCGGTCCAGGTGCGCGACAGGAAGATGATGATCGCCGCCAGCACGGCGAGAATCCCCAGCGTCCAGGCCAGTGGGCCCGGGCGACGCGAGCCTCCCGAGTCTCCGGCAGCGGGTCGAGAGGGGCGCCGGGGCCGTCCCGAACCGGCCGAGCCCCTTCGATCGGGACCGCGTCCGCCGCTTCCATCGCGTCCCGGGCGTCGTGCGCCGAAGGGGGCGGATCCGCCGAAGAGGATGGACGCCGGATCGAAGCCGCTCGACGGGCCCCCGCCGTCCTGATCGGGAGTCTCGTCGGGCGCCGCGTCCGCGGGGGAGTGCCCGGACGAGGCCCCCGTGGCTCCGCCGCGGGAGTCCCTGCCGGAGGCACTGGCCTCATCCGACTGGAAGAAGCCGCCACTGACGCGATCCTCCCGGCTGGACGGGGAGGACTCGTCGGGCGCAGGGCGCTCGGGCTTGTCGTCGGAATCGTCGTCGGGCCTGGTGCTCACGGTCACGCTCCGTGTCGTTCGAGGTGCGCGCGCACGCGCGCAGATGGACTCCGACGCCGCGGGCGCCGGACACGACCATCGTCCCACAGGTCGCGCCGAGCCCACAAAACCCGTTCCGGACTCGCCTCATGAGCCGTCATGACCCGCTGCGCGCGGGGGCGCGGGCGGCCCGAGCCGAGTCCGACGACGACGTCGACGCCGCGGAGCGGAGTGCCTAGTGTCACGGGTATGACTGATACGACTGATACGACTGGCACGACCGGGAGCTCGCCCGACCACCGACCAGGCTCGGGGCTCGGCTCTCCGCGCCGGACGGCCCTGGCCCGCGCCGTCATCGAGCTCGAGGAGCACGCCGCCCAGCGCGGCTGGGACGCTCCCGTCGGGATCTTCGCTCTGGTGCGCACCGCTGCCGCCCTGGAGCAGGATCCCGCGCTGGCCGAGGTGCTCGACGACGCGGCGCTGGCCGAGGCGCGGCACGACCCGCAGGCCCTGACCATGATCGAGCAGGAGAACCTGCCCGCCGCCGCGGATCTGGAGGATCTGCTGGCGCAGATCGCCTGGCCGTCCACCGTCGACGGCACGGCGCTCGTCGTGGAGCGCGTGGTGCTGCCGACCGAGGCGGAGCAGGAGGCGGCCGCGATCCAGGACCCGCAGGAGCGCCTGGGCTTCCTGAGCGAGAGGCCCGACCGCGAGGACGTGCGGATGGTGGTCGGGGTACTGCGCACCGGCGAGTCCTGGTGCGCGGTCCGGTCCCGGTCGCGGGACTCGTCCGACCAGGTGATGAACGGCGAGACGCTCGTGCCGGGGCTGGTCGAGGCCCTGAGCTCGACTCTCGTCTGAACCGATCTCGGCGCGGAACCGGACCGATCTCGATGCGAAACTGAACCGATCTCGGCGAAGGGGGGGCGGGGTCAGCCGTCGAGGCCGTCGGGCCGGTTCTCGTCGGCGTCGCGAGCGCCATCGGCGTAGCCCAGCGTGCCGTCCAGGAGCGAGGCGAGATCCGCGTCCACCTCGGCGTCCATGTCCTGCGCCGCCCGACGCATGGTCAGGAAGTCCTCGGGACTGGCCAGCTCGGAGGCCGTCGGCATGACATCGGGGTGCTCCCAGAACGCGTCGCGCTCGCCGTCGCCGACCTCGGCGCCCAGCAGCTCCCACAGGCGCGCGGCCTCCCGCACGCGGCGGGGGCGGAACTCCAGGCCGATGAGCTGGGCGAAGACCTTCTCAGCGGGGCCGCCCTGAATCCGACGGCGGCGCACCATCTCGCGCAGCGGTATCGCGTGCGGCAGATGGGGCGCGGTGGCCTGCGCCGTGACGACCTCGACCCAGCCCTCGACGAGCGCCAGCAGCGTCTCCAGCGTCTCCAGTGCCTCGACCTGGGCGGGGGTCTCCTGCGGGGCGAACACCCCCGCCTCCAGGGCCGAGCGGATCGCCTCGGGGTCGGAGGGATCGACCTGCGCCACGGCATCCTCGATGGCGCCGGTGTCGACCCGTATCTCGCGCGCGTAGGCCTCGACAGCGCCCAGCAGCTGGCCGCGCAACCACGGCACACGGGCGTACAGGCGTGAGGCGGCGGCCTCTCGCACCGCCATGAACATGCGCACCTGCTCGGCATCGACCTCCAGACCCTCGGCGAAGGCCGTCACGTTGGCGGGCACGAGCGCGGTGCCGGGCTCCCGCCTCAGCGGCAGCCCGACGTCGGTGGCGGCGACGGCCTGACCGGCGAGCTCGCCGACGGCGTGCCCGACCTGGAGGCCGAACGCGGTGCCCGCCATCGATCGCATGATCTGGGTCAGGGCGCCGACCTGGCGAGCGGCGTCCCCCGGCTCGGAGTCGGAGTCCGACAGGGATGACTGCAACGCCTCGGTCTGACTCTCCAGGGCCGAGGCGAGGGCGGCGGTGGCGGCGTCGGCCACCGGAGCGCACACGTCCCTCCACACCGGCAGGGTCTGCTCGACCCACTCCGAACGGGACCAGGCCTCGCGCGGCCCGGGCGCCGGCATGAAGTCCGTGGCGGTGTCCAGCCACAGGTCGGCCACCCGCAGCGCCTGGCGGGTCGCCTCGGCCTCGCCGGCCGTGATGGCCGGGTCGCCGGACTTGCCCGCCTCCTGAAGGGCGAGACCGCGCCCCATGGTCCAGTTGACCGGGCCGTCCTGGGCACTGGCCATCATCTGCTGCATCTGGGCGCGCATGGCCATCATCTGCCCCGGGGTGATCCGGGAGGGGTCCACGCCGCTCATCCGGACGAACTGGGCGGGATCGACGCCGGATGAGCGCAGGGCCGCAACGGCGTCGCCGGCGACGTCGGCGCCGAAGAGAGCCGAGAGCATCTGCTCGATGTCGTCGAAGGGGTCCTCACTCATGGGGTTCCTCTCGGTGGTGCGGACGTTGGGCCGGCTGCACGGCCAGGGGCCACGCAGATGCAACACCGCCAGCGTGCCACCCATTCCTGTGCGCGAGCCGTGAGCGGTCTCGAGGAGGCCCCGCCCTCACGGGCCCGTACGGATCGCGGGACCCGTGCGGGAGGACGTGGCGATGGCGACACCGGCGCCCCATGAGCCGGCGGTGAAGACCTGGAAGCCTTTCAGGACGCATGATGGGGGCGTGACGCATGAACAGCACCACGAGACGCAGTCCTCCGCCGACGCGGTCGAGCCGGACCGGGAGCCCGATCCGGGACCGGGACCGACCGTCGAGTCCGGCCTCGGCGCCGCTCCCCGTCCGGGCGCGGGCGGCCGTCGCTTCCGGCCCGGGCGGCTCGTGGTCGGGATCGGCTCCGTGCTGCTCGCGGTGGGCATCATCGTCGCGGGGGCGGTCGTGCCGGTCAACAAGGTCATCGAGGCGCCGGGCCGGACCTGGAACGTCCTGGCCGGCGCCTCCGACGACGATCAGGCCCAGGACGTCATCACCGTCACCGGCGCGCAGACGTACCCCGCCGGAGGGGCGCTGCGCATGACGACCGTGTCGGTCTCGGGGTGCCCCGGCTACCCGGTGACGTTCTTCGACGTGGTGGGGGCCTGGCTCTCGCCCGACAAGACGATCCTGGATCGCGAGCAGGTGTGCCCGTCGTCGTTGACCGAGCAGGACGTCGAGCAGGTCAACCAGGCTCAGATGACCGGCTCGCAGAACACCGCGGTGGTCGCCGCGCTCATGGAGACCGGGATGGCGACCCGCATGGTTCTCACCATCGAGGGCGCCGAGTCCCCCCAGACCGACGAGGCGATCCGGAAGGGCGATGTCCTGACCTCGATCACCCCGGCCGGAGGGCGGACGATCCCGGTCACCACGTACGCCGAGCTGCGCGAGCTGATGACGACCATCCCCGTGGGCACGAGCGTGGACCTGGGCGTCGAGCGCGACGGGGAGCCGATGACCATCACGCTCACCACGATCGCTCCCGCCGACGCCGACTCCGATGGCTCCCCGGACTCCGACGGCTCGCTGCTGGGCGTGTACCTGTCGGCCAAGGCGGACTCCGACGTTCAGGCGACCTTCGGGCTGTCCGACGTCGGAGGCCCCAGCGCCGGCGCCATGTTCGCCCTGGGGATCATCGACGAGCTCACCCCCGGCGACCTGACCGGCGGGAAGGACATCGCCGGGACCGGGACGATCGCCCTCGACGGAGCCGTGGGACCCATCGGCGGCATCGCTCAGAAGATGGCCGGCGCCAGGGCCGACGGCTCGGGGTACTTCCTGGCGCCGGCCTCCAACTGCGGGGAGGTTGTCGGGCACGTCCCCGACGGCATGGAGGTCTACGCGGTCTCCACGCTGCATGAGGCCGTCACCACGGTCGAGGCCATCGCCGCCGGGGACGCCTCGGGGGCGTCCACCTGCGAGACGGTGCTGGCCCGCTGACCCTCGATGCGCGCTCGAGGCGCGCTGCCGAGGGAGAACCGTGACGCCGACGGCTCCGCCACCCGGTCGGCGCCGCCGCGCACCCGACTGACGCCGCCTCGATCACGGACGGCGCCCCGGCCGGGACCCGCTCCGGAGGGGCATGGAGCCCCCTGTCGCCCGCAGCTTGTCCACAGGGGGACCGATCCGTGGCGCGTCGAGGCGGCGTCGTGCCACTCTGCGTCCGAGCGCCCGTGGCGACCCGTCCCGCCGTCCCTCGAACCGGGCGCCGTCTGGAGCGATCATGCGAGTCAGAGGTCAGTCCCCCGTCCTGTGGCGGTGCGCCGGCCAGTCGCAGGTGGGCGCCGAAGCGGGCCACGCCGTCGTCGTCGACGGGCTGAGCCCGCAGGAGCAGCAGTTCCTCGACCGTCTGCCGGCGACCCTGTCGCCCGGCGACGTCTACCGGGTGGCGCGGTGGAGCGAGGTGCCCGTCGCCCGGGCCCGCCAGATCCTGTCCGTTCTCGACGAGGCCGGCGTCCTGACTCGCGACGTCCCGACGCCGAGCGGCGACGACGAGGTGTACTGGGAGCGTCTGGCCCACAACCCGCGTGCGCGTGAGCGGGCGCTGCGTCGCGCAGTGGTGGGCATCAGCGGAGGCGGTCGGCTCGCCCGCGAGCTCGTCTCCCTGCTCGCCGAGGCGGGCGTGGGCACGCTGCTGCCGGAGGACGAGGAGCTGACCGCCTGGGCGGGTGCGCTCGACCCGCCGGTGCGCATCCGGATGCCCCTGGGAACGCGTCCTCACCTGGTCGTCACCGTCGAGGGCCACCTCGTCGAGCCGCGGCGGGCCCGGGGCCTGTCCGTGGCCGGGATCGCCCACCTGCCGGTGGTCGTGAGAGAGGTGAGCGTGCGGGTGGGACCGCTCCTGGCGCCCGGGCGCCCGCCCTGCGCCACCTGTCTGGACCTGTGGGAGCGCGACGCGGACCCGCAATGGCCTGCGGTGGCGACCCAGCTGCGCCTCCTGGACCCGCCGCGGAGCGAGGCGCTGCTGGTGCACCAGGCGGCGGCGCTGGCGGCGCGCGCGATCACGGATGCGCTGACGGGACGGGAACGGTGGTGGTCCGGGCGCAGCATCGAGGTCTCGGGAGCGGAGGCCATGGGCGTGGAGCGGCTCTGGCACCCTCATCCCGAGTGCCTGTGCGGCGTCCTGGACACGGCGCCCGGGCCCGGGGCCTCCTCGGGGCCGGGGGCGGGCGCGGCGGCGGTCGATGACGCCGCGCCGGGAGCAGCGCAGGCGCCAGATCGGAA
>ERZ772921.1504-NODE-1504-length-13313-cov-6.764670_pt1 | contig 13313 bp, 15 predicted proteins | sample MGYA00512117_ERZ772921 | MGnify/ENA primary metagenome ERZ772921 (study PRJEB29015, sample SAMEA2737944) | human oral metagenome | biome: human oral; feature: human-associated habitat; material: dental | place: China | collected 2150 ... | reverse complement strand
TTTTTATTTCTTTTGAAGCATTGACCGAAGCATCTGCAACCATCATTTCTTTTGCTGTTTCTTGATACTTTTTTTCTATTTTATTAAAAATATCTTTTGCTAAAATCTTTATTTCTTTCTCTTCCATTTCATACCTCTTCCAAGTTTTAAATTTACTTTCTTTATTTTAACATAAAAATCCTAAACTTAAAAAAATTATTATTAATTATAACTATAATTTAATTAGCATCATATTTGTAGTAAGTCCAGCCGCTGTTCCAATAAGCAAGATTGTATTGCCGCTTTTAATTCTTCCATTTTCCAGTCCATGAACTAATGTTATAGGGACAGATGCTGATACCATATTTCCAAATTCCTTGACTTCATCTAAAAATTTATCTTTTTCTATTCCTAATTTTTGCATTACAAGAGGCATTGCAACGCTAGCCTGATGGGGAACTGTCATATCTATATCTGAGACTTTCATTCCATTATTTTTTAGAAAATTTTTCATTAATTCAGGAATTTTACTTATTGAAAGTGACAATACTGTTTTTCCGTTCATATCGAACATATATTCCTCTTTTGTCATTTCAGAATAATTTTTGGGATGAAAATTGCTTAAACCTCCTCGAATTTCAGTTGAATGTGCTCCTTCTGACCATGTTTTCTGTATTGCATCAATAACTCCTATTTCCTTTTCAGTTTTTTCAATTACAAATGCTGCCGCACCATCGCTGAAAAGCTGGAAACTTTCCTTTTGTTTTGGATTTAAGGCTATTGAAGCTACATCGCAGGAAACTATCAGTACTCTTTCATATCTTCCTGCTTCTACAAGGTATGACATGGTATCCAGAGCAGTTATAAAACTTGTACAGGTAGTATTTATATCAAGGGCTGGAATTGAAGTCCCTTTTGCTATTTTTTCATGAATTAGGGCTGCTGTGCATGGTATAGGCTGTATTCCGACAGCACTGGCTGAAACTATGCAATCAATATCATTAATTGTTATATTTGCATTTTTTAATGCTTTTTCACAGGCAGAAACAGCAAGGGAAATTTGGCTTTCACCTTCACTTATTCTATAACGAACTTGTCCTTTAAGTTCAACTGTATTTTTTGGTAATTCTATTCCGTATCCTTTAAATTGAATTTTTCTCATTCTATGACCTTTCTTATTATCCTTTTTAATTTTTTTGTGCTATCTGTTTTATAATCTATAAATCTGATTTCTACATTTTCTATATCCAAAGAATCGAACAATTTATCAAACTCTTTTTTCACCAATTTTTCTTGTTCATTATTTATATTCAAAATTGCAATCTCCAATAAATTGCTATTTACTTGAAAAACCTGATATTCTCTTATATTTTCAGCAAAAAGTATTGTTCTTCTAATAAAATCTGGAAATACAGTAATTTCTTTATCAAATTTATTTCTAAACCTGAAAATATCATCTGAACGCCCTTCAATCTTTTCAATTCTCTGTAAAACAGAACCGCACTCACATGGTTCTTCTGATTCAACTAGAATATCATTCAAATAATAATTTACAAAAGGCTGGCTTGTCCTCCTGAAATCTGTAATTATTGGATAAAATCTTTTTGCATCTATATATTTCCTGTCAAATTTTATTAAATCTTCATTCAAATGGAGATGTCCATATTCACAAGTACAGGCTAAAAAACCTTCTGTCGCCTGGTAAATCTGATGAATTACTTTTAAATTAAACTGCTTTTTTATATATTCCTCATCAGGTTTCTCCAAAATTTCTGCAACTGAAACAACTTTTTTCACAAAAGTTTTCAACTTGCCTTCTTCTATTTTTTTAGCCAGCATTAATAGCAAGGAGGGGGGAGCAACAATAATAGTTGGATTGTATTCATTCAACCTCTCAATATGTCCGTCAATATCTTTAAAAGTATCAAAATATTCCAAACTTATTAAAAAAGAATTTATAGATTTATACAGATCATTGTCCGCTCTTAGGAAAAATGCTATTCTATGTCCAAGAATACTATTTTTAGGCAGCATTTTAGCCAAAATCGTCCCTGCCCATATGCCTTGCTCTTCAGGAGTAGTAATAAACATTCCTCTATGTCCAGAAGTTCCAGAAGACAACCCTACTGAAACATCTTTGTATTTCTGATTAAAATTTCTTGTTTTTTCACTATTTAAGGCGATTTCCATGGCTTCATCCCTTTTTACTCCTAAAGTATTAAGTTCATCAAAATTTTCCATCATAAATGCTTTGTTCATAACAAAATTTTCAGAAATTTCGTGAGTTTTAAAATATGGAGATTTTTCTTTTAGAAATTTTAAGTGTTTATTTACCTGCTTTTTTTGGTATTCCAAAAGTTTATCTCGTGAATTCCATTTATTAAAATATCTTATTTTTATAAAACTTGATATAATCTTAAATATTTTTTTCATTCAATATCCTCTTCACCTTTTCTTTATTATCATGACTGACAACAACAGAAATATCATCTTTTATCAATTTTTTCAAAAAATCACTTCCCTGCTGATAATCCTCAAAGTTATTCTGTATTTTTCTAGCAAGCCATTTCATTTTATCTGTAAACGGAAGATATTCAGTCCCCCAGCATACATCAGCACCAATAAACAGTTTTAATTCCGGCATATATACACATGCCTGACCTTTTGCATGTCCGTCTATCTCAACCATAAGCATAGATGAATCAGAAAATAAATCAAAACTATTTTTATACAAAAACAACTTGTTTTCCTTATAATTTTCCTTTCTTATCAATGTCAATCTATTTTCAAAATCATCTGGCAGAAGTTCATTAAAAATCAAAAAATTATCTTTTTTTGACTTAAAACTATTATAGCAAGTCTCAGTTAATATTAAATTAGAGTTTGGAAAAAATTTCAATCCTCCAATATGATCAGGATGTAAATGTGAAACAATTATATATTTTATTTCTTCTATACTTATACCTTTTTTTCTAAGCTGGTAATCAATTGTATCTTCTTTTTTTAAGGTTATCGGATTGGGAAATCTATACAAAAAATATTTAAATTTATTTTTTAAAATATCCATAGAATAACCAGTATCATAAAGAATATAGCCCATTCTTTTATGCTTTATCAAAAACACTCCCGCATAAAAATCAACCACCGTCTTACCAAAACCCTTAAAAACCTTCTTTAAATCATTTGTACAATAGCCGCAGGCAAAATATTCAACTTTTTCTATCATTTTCTCTGATGTGCTTAACATATTTTTTTACTCCTTCAAGGACAGATATTTGCGGATAGTATCCTAATTCTTTTTTTGACTTGTCAATATTCAAAGTCTGGCTGTATCTCATTAAATATAGCGTATATTTGGTAAGAGGAGGCTCTTTTTCAATTCCAAAAAGTTTATAAACTTTTTCTAAAATTGAAACTAGAATTAAAATTAGTCTGTAGTTCCATTTTAAATATTTACCTTCTGTTCCCATCTCGTTAAAGAACAATGTCAAAATTTCCTTAAATTCTATCGGCTCATCATTTGTTATATTGTAAGTTTGCCGTGAATACTTTTCATTTTCTAGTGCCAGCCTTAAAGCATAGGCAACATTTTCAACACAAGTTACATCGACTTTTTGTTTTCCATCAGCAAAAAGAGGTATTCCCATTTTTTTATTCAAATCTAGAAGTCTTGGAATTATGCTTGTATCTCCGATTCCAAATAATCCACGTGGGCGAATTATCATATAATTTAGCTTGGAATTCTTGATTATATTTTCTGCCATAATTTTACTTTTTATATAAAAATTAAGGTTATTATCCTTTGGAGCCTCATTTTCCTTAACATCTAGCTGATCCTTTGCCCCAGCATATATGCTGGGAGATGAAACAAAAACTAATTTTAGGCCCTGCTTCTCACAAATTTCAACAATATTTCGAGTTCCTAACACATTTACCTTATAAAAATTGCTCCATTTACCCCAAACTGTAGATAATGCCGCAGCATGAATTACTGCACTGCATCCTTGCAAAGCTCCTAGCAAATCTTCCTTATTTTCTATATCTCCCTTAAAAAACTCAACATTACTGTCAATCAAAGTCTTGCCAATTTTCTCATTTCTTCCAAATGCAACAACCTGATAACCATTATTTTTTAATTCTTCAACTATATATTTTCCTAGAAAACCAGTTGCCCCTGTAATTAAAACCTTCATCGCTATCCTCCTTTTAACAGCCTGTCAATTTCTTTTTTCAACATTTCACTTGGTAAATAATTATTAAATTCTTTTGATAATTTTTCCAAATTGTTCCATTCTTCTCTTTTTAGCATTTTCTTAAAAGCCTTTAAAATGGACTTTCTTGATTTTAATTTAGCTGGTATTCCAATTTTAGCTAAATCAGCCCTTGCTGCATAATCAAACTGGTCATAATCATGAGGAACAATAACAGCAGGCTTGTTATATTTTATACAGGAATAAAGTATTCCTGCTCCACCATGATGAATAACATAATCTATCTTGGGCAAAATTTCATCATAATCTAAATAATGGTAAATATGTAAATTATTTTCCTTTACAATACCCTTATCTTTTTCTAAATAACTTCCCAACGAGACTACGAACAGAAATTCAGGATAGATTTTTGAAAGTTCTTTTGCCAGCTCAATTATTGACTTTTTAGCCCATTTTAGATGCGTTCCGTTAGTTAAAAATACAGTTTTTTCAAATTTTTTATTATTTTCAAATTGCACACTATTTTTAAAAAGGGACGAACAGCAAGGCCCAACCCAAGAAAATTGACTTGGAAAATCATCTCTAAATTCAATTTCTTTCATGCCTAAACCTAATATAGAATATGGAGAATAAATATTTTCTTCACCTTTTTCGTTGTACAAAGTGAAATTAAATTGTCTTAATTGATTTTTTAAAATAAAACAAACCATTCTTTTAAAATTTCTGACAATATTTCTTGATAGACTATCTCTTAGTTTGAATAAAAAATTATCTCTTGGATATAGTCCTCCCATATAAGCAGGTGTTGTTGTTCTGCTTTCTATTGCAAATGGTGTTGGAATGCTTGTAATCCAAGGAATATTATTTTTTTTGCACACAAATCCTGCTGGAACGGCTGTAAAATCTGCTATAACTATGTCAGGCTTTCTTTCAGAAAAAAAATCTTCCATTTCTCTTATTATTTCTGGCATAAGTCCCATATTTTCTTTAAATTGCTTATACATAATCCGAAGATTAGTCTGTTTATCAGTATCAGATATTTTTTCAAAGATAGCAGGCTTATCTCTAAGAAAAACTTTTACAGGAAATCCAAGTTTCTTTACAACTTCCTCTTTTTGACAACCTGTATAAATACAGATATTGTATTTGTCCTTTTCCTTTAATAGAGGGAGAACTAACTCTAAAGCTGGATAGAGATGTCCGCTAAAAGGTGGAGCAACAACTGCAATTTCAATTTTTTCCTTGTAAATATTCATAAATTATTTTTTTTACCTTTCTATCCTTAAAATATTCCAAATGTCCACAATTTACAATTCTGTCAGTTTTATGAAAATCTAGAAGCCAGCTGTAAATATCTAAACTTCCCTTAATAACTACTGTATTTTTCAAGTTTCCATAACCTTTCGCTACAGGTCCTAAAGCAAACATCGTAATATTCCCATTATCATAATTTGCTAAATCCATAAATTTATTCCAAACATTTAAGCCTGAGCTTAAAGAAATAACTATCACATCTTTTAAATGCTTAACAGGCTCTAAATGTCTCAAAATCTCCTGTTTAAATTTTTTATTAAAAAGAGTGCCAGAATAATAAACAATATTTGATAAACTTGCTTTAAAAATACTGATATCTTCATATTTATCATGTTCAAAGTCTTCATTATATGGAAAATTTGAATTTATAATTTTATATCCAAATTGTTGAAAAATATTTAAAATCTCAAATCTTTCTTGTCCTAAGGCAGCTGTTTTAAGATTACTGCTTCCACTTATAAAAAAGACAATTTTATCTTCTTTTAAAAAAGTTTTTGAAACATCAAGACTTTCCAGCTTTTCTAAATAGTCGTTAAACTTCATAATGTATTTTCCCGTCTTTAACTCTAATTTTTTTATTTCTCCATATAATCACAGGCGGTGTTAAAAGAGTATAGACAAGTATAAAAGGCAATAAAAATTCACTTGCTAACTCATACGGCAATTCATCAGCCTTATGAAAAAAATTACCTTTCTTTTGTATTTCTGACTGATAAATAAATAATCTCACTATATGGAACAATCCAACCTTTCCTACAAATAGCACTATTATCATGATAAAATGATTTATTCCAAAATAAAAACTTAAAAATAATAGAATAGCTGGTAGGAATACAGGCAATAATATTATAAATAAAAATTTAATGGAAAATGCATTTTTCATATAAACATTGCTAAATAAAAGCCATCTTTTCATAAGAAGAATATATTTTCTAAAATTTGGAACAGTATTTCTCACATTGCAAAAAATAGTACTTTGTATAATTTTTACATTTTTGGAAAGTAAATAAGTTGCAAGTGCCAAATCATCACATAGCCAATATTTTATCTCTTCAAAAGCAGAATATTTTTTTAAAATATCAGTCCTTAAAATATAAAACATTCCATTTATAGTCTTATTTTCCTTTAAAAAAGACATAGAAAAGTATGAAAAAATAGAATTAGAATTTATAAAAGCCGAGATTAATTTTGAATAGAAGCCTTTAATATTATAATTATAAGGAATCCCAGTTACTATCCATTCAGCCTTATCTTTTTCATAAATACTTAATTCATCCAGTTTTTTTCTGTCAATAACTGCATCATCATCTAAAATTACCGTATATTCTGTTTTTATTTTCTTTATAGCTTGCGATAATTTAAATACTTTGGGATTTACTTCTTGCGGAACATCGTCTAAGTAAAAGACTTCAACTCTGCTAGAATAATTTTTATTTTTTAAAATATTTTCAACTGTCTGTCTTGCTAAACAGTCACTTTTATCAACAAGCCAAATAAATTTCATTTCATCAGTATTTTTTAAATTTGCAGACAAATCATCTTCCAATCTTGTATCTCCAGACAAAATAGGTTGAACTACTGTATATTTGCTCTCATCTATCTTATTTTTTTCCAGACTATTTATTCTTTTAAAGTAAACAAAAGAAAATATTAATTTTAAAATGAGCAAGATTACTGCCAATATCAATAAAAAATTAAACAATACTGTCATTTAATCACCTTTTTCAAGACTAATCCCGCCAGCCTTAACTGTAACGAAATTGGCAATAAATTTATTAAAAACATGAACACTCTATTCCTAAAGCCAATAATGGAAAATCTTCTTCCCTTTTCCATTGCTTTTATAATTTTTTTCGCCGTTTCTTCCGAACTCATCATAAATTTTTGAGAACTTCCGAATTTTTCCTGTGTATTTTTATCAAAAAAATTACTTTCCGTTGGACCCGGGCAAACTGATAAAACTCTCACATCTTTGTTTTTATGCGCCAATTCTTCATCTAATGCCAAAGAATAATGCAATAATGCAGATTTTGCCGAACTATAAACTGCCATATATGGATGTTGATATAAAGCACCTGTTGAACATATGTTTAAAATTATTCCTTTTCCTTTTTGTAAAAATTTTTCTGAATATCTTTTAGTTAAAATTAACGGAGAAATAAAATTTACATTCACAGTATCCAAATCTTCTTTATCGCTTAATTTTAAAAAATCAGTAATTTTTCCAAAACCAGCACAATTAATAACTAAATCAACATCACAATTTTCAACAATATTTTCTAAATTACCTGTATCAGTTAAATCGTATTTTATGCAAATACATTCAAGCAAAGAATTTTTTTCTTCTAATTCTTCTTTTAACAAATTCAGTTTATTAGAAGATCTTGCCAGCAAGTACAATTTTTTACTTTTATTTGCCAAATTTTTTGCCAGTTCTTTTCCAATTCCTGAACTTGCGCCTGTTATTAAAATTTTTTCCATTATTCATTCATCCTATTCATAATCAAATAATCTGGCTGTCAACAAACTATTATAGTCCTTTATTTATTTGATTTTCTGTATATATTTAAATTTTTTTCAATTTTAGCACTGAAATTTCAGGCTGTGCAAAAAATCTTATGAACATTTCAAATGCTCCACCACCAACACCTGAAGTAGTATAAATTTTATGTCCATCATATTCCTTTAATCCATATCCGTATTTCCAAGGATGCTTAATTTCCGCCCATAATATCAAGCCAAACAATGTTATCTGTCCACCATGAGTATGCCCTGCCAAAGTCATATCTGACCTTTCCTTCTGTTCATTTGTCATTTCTTCAAAATAATCAGGATTATGTGTGATGAAGATATTAAAATCATCTTTTTTTATGCCATTAAGCGCCTTCTGTGCATCAGGTTTCCCTTTTAGTAAATCGTCAACTGCTGAAATGTAAATACTCTGGTTATTTACTGTTATTTTGTCATTTTCATTTACCAGCACTTTGTACCCAAGGCTTTTCAGTCCAGCCATATTTTTTTCCACAGAATTATAATCATGATTTCCCAAAACTGCATAAATTCCATATTTAGGCTTTTCTAACTTTTCCATTCCTTTGTAAAATCGTGGAATTTTACCAGTCCAGTTAGTATAGTCACCACCAAGAATTATAATATCCTTCTCCTGTTCATTTATCAGTTTAATAATCCTGTCAAGCTGCTTCTGATTAAACCTCGCATAAGTATCAATCTGAAAATCCGCCGCAAATACAATTTTCTTTCCATCAAATTCTTGCGGAATATCCTTTGAAGCAATTTCTATTGTTCTGACCTTGAGCTGTGTATATTCATAATGTGCATAAATTAGGCAGATTATAAAAAATATTGCTAAAATTCCTAAAACTGAAAATACTGTTTTTTTAGTTATCATAAAATTTTTCCCTCTTAAACTTTTTACCATTTAAATTCTTCTTAATTCAAAAATCACAATTTCAGGCTGTGCAAAAAACCTAATAAACATCTCAAGGAAAGCCCCTCCTAATCCCGAAGTAATGTATATTTTATGCCCGTCGTACTCTTTCATTCCGTATCCATATTTCTTTTTATCTTTTATTGCTGACACAATAATTTTTCCAAAAAAAGTAACTTGTCCGCCGTGAGTATGTCCCGCCAGTGTCATATCAGCCTTTTCCTTCTCATCTTCTGTCATTTCCTCAAAATATTCAGGATTATGAGTCAAAAATAATACAAAGTCCTCTTTTTTCAATCCTTCAAGAGCCTTTTTCGCATCAGGCTTTCCGTGCCACAAGTCTGTTACTCCTGCGATATATATATTTTCATTATTTATTGTTATTTTCCTATTTTCATTTACGAGCAGATTAAATCCAAGTTTTTTCATATTTTCAGCCGTTTCTTCTGCTCCTGGATACTCATGATTCCCATAAATTGCATACACTCCAAGTTCCGGAATCTTTATATCCTTAGCATCCTCATAAAACTTAGGAATATTTTTCTCCCAAGTTGCATAATCTCCCCCCAGCAGTATCATATCCTTTTTCTGTGCATTAATCAGTTCAATCGCCTTTTTCTGCTGTTTTCTATTATACCGTGCCATCGTATCATACTGAAAATCTGCTACAAACAGCACTCTCTTGCCATCAAACTCCTTTGGCACATCCTTAGACTTTATCTCAATCATTTTAATTTTTATTTGTTTATATTCATAATGTGAATCAATCAAAAACACAATAATTATTGTTAAAAAAACATACAAAACATTAAGAATCCAACTTTTTCCTTTCATTTTTTCTCCTTATTAATAAATTTACTCCTAACCCCATAAGAAATATTACATCCAAAGAACCAATATAAGCGATATAACCGTAAATAATAAATACCACAAATATTCCCAATTTATCATCCCCAAGTGACAAATCTAAAAATGTTCCTTGAATCCATATCCATAGTATCAATATCTTTACTATAATTGCAGCTATTGTTAAAACAATTACAGGTTTTTTCTCAATTTTTGCTTTTACATAAAAATACGAACAAAGTATATTAAGAAAAATCATTATAAAATAAATTATTCCTAAATATTTTTCTTCATCAATTTTTAAATACTCTGAAAACAATTCTCCCACCATCACCAATAGAAAAAATATTAAAATATTAAAACAAAGCAAATGAATAAAATAAAAACTCCTAAGAAATATTTTTTTCATTTCTTCTCCTTCTAAATAAATTGAACAATAATCCCAAATAGAAGTATAAATTTGTCATTCCCATATAAGCTCCAAAGCCTGCTACCATGAAAAATGCAAAAAATATACTTTCTCCCGTATCATCAAGGGACGTTATATATTTTAATATACAAAAAAGTATTACTGCTTTTATTGTTACTATAACTAATGGAGGAATTAACAAACTTTTTTTACCCACTTTTATTTTTGAAATTAAATAAGCAAAAATGAAGCTAATGATAATAAAAATAATTTCTTCTAGTGAAAATAATCTTTCTAAAATCCACTTATTTTTTATATTTAAACTTTCTAAAAAACTATAAATGCTATTATTAAACCTTATAATCACCAAAATAATGTCAAAAAATATTAAAAACAACAAGTAGAATAACCAAAAAAATACTTTTTTCATTTTTCTGCTCCATTCAATTTTTTATTTAACTATTTAAAAATTTCAAAAATCAAATTCTTTCTTTTTCCAAAATCTTTTATCCATTAGGGTTATCATCAAGAATTATCGCACAAATAATATAAGCCAACAAGCCTGTTCCTGCACAAAGAACTAAAATGAGCCACACTATCCTTACAATATTTGAATCAATGTCAAAATATTCCGCAATTCCTCCACATACACCTGTAAGTTTTCTATCTTTTACTGATTTGTACAATTTCTTTTTCATAATATAAAACTCCTTTTCTTCGTTTACTTTAAATACGAATATTCCTATTTTTCTTCCTAATTACTCACAAATTCCTTAACTTTCTCAAGAAATTCTTTCCTATCATCATCTTTCCCTTTTGTTCTAAAACTATAATGAATCCATTTAGTTTTCTTTATCCCAATTCCACCAAGATTGGCTTTTTTCATCGTAATCCCAAAACCTGTTATATTTAACAAAAATTTTGGTGCTGTAGCAGTTGTAATCATTTTTGCCGTTTTTATATTAGTCAAAAATCCTTTTATTCCAGTTTGTGTACTTTCATAAGCAAATCCTTTAGTCATAACTTTGTCAAAAAATCCTTTCAGTATTGCAGGCATTGACATCCACCATATTGGAAATACAAGTATCAATTCATCAGTATTTTTCAATATTTCCTGATATTTTTCCACTAAAGGATCAATACTTTTCCCTTGTGAATACAAAGACAATTCTTCTTCTGTCATCACAGGATTAAATCCATCTTTATTCAAATCTATAATTGTATATTTTTCTTTTGTTTCATCAAGTTTTTCCACTACTTTATCTAAAATTGCTTTATTGAAACTTCCATTCCATGGATGTGCAAAAACTATTGTTTTCATTTTAAAATTCCTTCTTTCTGTAAATAATCTCTATAAAATCTAAAAATATATTTATTTAGAGTCATCTGAAAATTACAATTTTTTTCTTTTAATCAAAATATTATTTAATTTCTATCTCAACTTCTTCTCAAAGTAAACACCGCAATTTCAGGCTTTGCAAAAAATCTGATAAACACTCCTTTCACAGCTCCTCCTACTCCAGAAATAAAACTCATAATGTGCATAAATTAATGCTAAAATAGGAATTAACAAAAAAAATTCCCATCATTAAAATCAATATCTTTATCTTTTTAATTTCTACAAATCCACTTCATTATTTATTTCAAACAATATTTTTTGTCTTTCAATTTCATTTATCAATTCTTCTTCACTAGGAAGATAATTTACATATTTACTTGCAAAAAGATTTTTATTATCATTCAAGACTGAATATTTTATAACGGTACTATCTGTATCTGTACAAAGAAGAAGCCCTATTGTTGGATTATCATTTTCCTGTTTTTTCAAGTCATCGTACATTCTGACATACATATCAAGCTGTCCTATATCCTGATGTGTTAATTTTCCTGTTTTTAACTCTACTATAACAAAACATTTCAAAATATAGTTATAAAATACCAAATCTATATAAAAATCTGAATTTTCTGTACGAATATGCTGCTGCCTTTCCACAAATGCAAAACCTTTTCCAAGTTCCATCATAAACTTTTGAATATCATCTGTTAGTGCTTTTTCTAATTCATTTTCTGTATAAGACATATTTGTTGGTAAATCTAGAAACTCCAACACTACTGGATTTTTTATAAATTCTTTTGCTTGTAGTTTTTTTGTCTTCTCTTTCATTTCATTTTCAACAATTTTTTTATCAATACTTGCAACAATACGATTATAATAAAGTGTAGATATATTTCGATCTAATGTTCTTACAGACCACATATTTTCGGCTGCTTCTGTCAGATAAAATATTCTGGCCTTCTCATTGGAAACTCTTAAAACTTTTTGAATGTGTGTCCAAGTTAATTTGGAAATCAGTGATTTCCATTTTTCATAATCTGAAAATAGCACATAAAACTGTCTAATATTCCGAATATTTCTTTCACCAAAACCTTTTCCAAATTCTTCTGTCAATTCTTTTGATAAATTTTTGATAATTTCTTTCCCGTATTCTGCTCTTTCTCTTCCACTCTGTTCTTCTTCTACAATTCGTCTACCGATTTTCCAATATGCTTCCACCATCGCCGAATTTACAGCGGTATATGCTTTTTGTCTAGCATTTTTAAGTATTTTCTTTATTTCATTAATGTAATTATTTGATATTTCCATCAAAATCCCCTCCCTTTTAAAATTATTTATTATAAAGTCTATTTATCCCATTAATATAAGCCTTTATACTAGCCTCCACAACATCCGTACTTTGTCCTCTACCGATAAATCTGTTTCCATTTTTCTCGATAATTACAACTACTTGTGCCTGTGCATCAGTATCTCCCGTTATTGCCTCCAGCTTGTATTCTTCCAGAACAAAAGTATCACTTACTGCTAGATTAACCGCATTGTAAGCCGCATCAACAGGCCCATCTCCAAGAGCTTCTTTAACTAGTTTTTCTCCATCTAATTCAATGGCAACTGTGGCTTTTGGCTTTTTCCCTTCCTGTCTTGAAATTTCAAAGTGAGCCAGTTTTATTCTTCCTTCTATTTTTGCTGCTTCTCCAGCAACTAATGCGATAATGTCTTCATCTAAAACATATTTTTTCTTGTCTGCCAATTTTTTAAACTGTGCAAATA
>ERZ772921.1503-NODE-1503-length-13349-cov-10.621859_pt1 | contig 13349 bp, 16 predicted proteins | sample MGYA00512117_ERZ772921 | MGnify/ENA primary metagenome ERZ772921 (study PRJEB29015, sample SAMEA2737944) | human oral metagenome | biome: human oral; feature: human-associated habitat; material: dental | place: China | collected 2150 ... | reverse complement strand
CAGATTTGCACACTAGCCGCGTGGCATTCAACGCCTGGATGCAATCGCCGCCGCATAGGCAATCCATCATGTCGAGCACCTACACGCTAACCGGATTTGGCATCGCCGGCAATAAGATTGTGGAGCATTTTTGTTGAGATGTACTTAAATTGTTCTAATTTCAAATCTATAAATAAATTTATATAATTCTTTTGAGATATTTATTTTTTGTATATTCACCTTGTGGCGCATGAAAAGTGATATAATAAAAAAGTCCAACCAACAACGTAATATTTTAGGGATTACCTAATACTTTTGGTATTCAAACCAGAAAAACGGGCACTTGCTCGAAAAAGCATTTGGTTTGAATCCCAATTGTTGGTTGGACGCCTAGAGTAGGTGTCCGTTTTTTATTACGGACAATGCTCACGAAATAAACTAACCCAAAGGCGTCCATGAGTAATAAATCACTAGAAACAAATGTCGTTCTTCAAGGCGACTGTATCGAAATGCTAAAAACTTTGCCAGATAAATCTGTCGATTTAGTTTTTGCTGACCCGCCCTACAACCTACAACTCAAAGGTGACCTGTGGCGGCCAAATAACACAAAAGTATCTGCGGTAAACGACGACTGGGACAAATACAACAGTTTTGCAACTTACGACGATTTTACAACCAAATGGCTGACGGAGTGTCGGCGTGTACTCAAAGACAACGGCACGATTTGGGTTATCGGTAGTTACCACAATATTTTCCGTGTTGGAAAAATCGTCCAAGACCTCGACTATTGGATTTTAAACGACATTCTTTGGGTCAAGACAAACCCCATGCCGAACTTCAAAGGCACACGCTTTAATAACTCGCACGAGACACTTATCTGGGCTGGCAAGTCTGAAAAATCGAAACCAACTTTTAACTATAAAACCATGAAAGCACACAATGAAGATAAGCAAATGCGTAGCGATTGGCTTATTCCTATTTGTAGCGGACAAGAGCGAGTAAAAATCAATGGCAAAAAAGCACACTCGACACAAAAACCGCTGGCGTTACTCCGTCGGATTATCAACGCAACGTCAAAACCTGGCGATATTGTACTTGATCCATTTCTCGGCAGTGGCACAACCGCAGTTGCCGCAAAAGAACTAGGACGCGAATATATTGGTATTGAGCGCGATGATACCTATGTGAAAGTTGCGAAGCAACGACTCGACAAAACAACATCGCTTGATGAAACGTTGGTATCAAGCAAGTTAGAGGCAAAAGCACCGCGCGTCGCTTTCGGCTTACTGGTTGATATTGGACTTATCGAGACTGGCGTAACACTCACAAGTAAAAACGGTAAATACTCGGCGACGGTTACTGCAAATGGCTCGCTAAAAAGCGGCGATGTCGAGGGTTCTATTCACAAAGTCGGCGCAGTTTTACAAGACCAACCCTCATGCAACGGCTGGACATTCTGGCACATTGACGGCGTGCTAATCGATGACATTCGTCAAAAGTATCTGGAGCAAAACCATGCTTGAGTACGAAGTATTCAAAGATATCTTTGATGAAAAGATATTTGCAAAGTCAAAGCCCGATTTGCTCAAGAAAGTCGCCGATTACCCCGATAGATACGTGGGGCTATTCCGTCCGACCAAGCCAGAGGCAAAATTGCTACAAAACCTGTTGCAGTCAAATGAAATCCGTTTTGGCGACGCGTTCGAGGTAGCAATCAAGCACTACTTTATCAACGAGGGCTGGCAGCCGTTGCCGCAAAAGATTACATCGAAAGAAGGTGACGCACTTGATATTGACCAACTACTTATCAAAGATGACAAGGTGCTATTCATTGAGCAAAAGGTACGCGACGACCATGATTCAACCAAAAAACGTGGGCAGATTAGCAATTTTGAAAAGAAGCTTGAGGCACTTGTTGATATTTATGGCGACAAGGTAACGTGGGGATTTTTCTATTTCATTGACCCAAGCCTTGTCAAAAACCGAAACTTTTATCGGCCGGAGCTACAAAAATTGCAAGAATCGTGGGGCGTGCACTTGTCGGTGTCATACGGACAAGACATGTTCAATCAGCTTGGCTTATCTCATGTCTGGCCTGATATCATGAATAATCTACGAAAATGGCGCCAGGACATACCAGACCTACCAAACGTCAATTTTGATAGTAACCCCGAAGAATCCGCCGAAGAAATAAAAGACCTACCGCTCCGCATATTCCGCAAACTCTTTGATGATGAGCGAATTGTAAGCCAGATATTGCCTGTGTTGTTCCCGACTGGTGCGACGCTTGCGATACTTGAGCCGTATTTTCGCGTACAAAATATAATAGTTGCGAATAAAATCGCTGATTCGATACGCCTATACCTGCAATCATCGCCCGCCCGCCAAAATCTTGTTCTAAATCACCCCGCACCACGCCTGTTCAATTAAGCCGTAGCGCGACAAGTGTCTGGCCGAATAGGTTTCACTTTATTTTGATATGCTTTGAGCCACGAAACGCTTTTTTGAGCATATTTTTCATTTCGCGCTCGGCGTAGTTTATTACCATTGCGTTGGCCTGCTCTTTGTTTGCTGTGTATATGAACATCAGTGGCTCGGCGGCGTGATGACAATTCTCGCAGATGATGTCCTGTAGTTTGCCAGTTTTGTCATCTTCAGTAATAGGGGCAAAGAAAGATACGAGGCATTGCGGACACTGGAGTCTGTGTTTGCCGTCCTTATCTGGGTCTGATGTGATCGTTAGGTCGACCATAGCTAGTTGCTCCTTACTGCACAGTAGTTGAGCGAAAGACTATCACCCTTTGTGCGATTGTTTTGCCATTGTAATGGCTGTAGATTAGTGATAGCATCGGTGCCTCCGAGCGATTTAGGTATAATATGGTCAATCTCCCAGCCGTATTTACTTGTTGTGTCTCCGTAACGCTCCCATTCAATGAGCGCACCACACGCGTCGGCGCGAACATATACAGGGTGATAACCTTGCACTATGCGCGCCTTATTCCATACGGCAATTTTTTGTTTTTCTGTATATTGTTTTTTGGTTAGTGCTCGCAAAAGCGATGCGTATTGGTTGTTGTATGCCATGATTTTACTCCTATCTGGCTTAACGTTGTTGTGCTAGAATAGAAGTGTACGAGGGAAGCAAATCTTGTACGCTAGTACTGGCGAAAGCCAGTACTTTTCCTATTCTAACGTGTGTTTACGGACGGATACCCTCCGCTTTGACGATCCGTCCGCACAGCCCCACCATTTGTGTCTTATCGGTTCGTATTCTTATTATACACAAACATACAGTCATGTGTCAACTATATAAACAAATTGTCGTAATATTGACATAGTTACGTACGTTGTAGTATACTGGATACATAAGCGAAAGGAAGTAAAATGACTCTTGAAAAGAATCTGCGCGAACTCCGGGCGATCTATGGGCTATCACAAGACGATGTAGCAAAAGCGATCAACGTGAGTCGCAGTAGCGTTGTGGCTACAGAAAAAGGCGAGCGTGAGCTGAGCAGTGAAGAGCTTGGTAAACTTGCTGATTTTCTTGGTGTCGATATTATTGACCTTTTATCACAAGAAATCCCAGATTATGAGAAATACCGCGAAATGATAGTGGAAACCCTGCGTCGCTATACGAAATATGCAGGTAAAAGTGCGACAAAGACGCTGCTCGCAAAACTTATCTATCTTGCTGATTTTGCATGGTACTACGAGCATTTGCAGCCGATGAGCGGCATGAAATACCGCCGTTTACAGTATGGGCCAGTGCCTGACCAGTATTTTCGTGTTGTCGATGAGCTTATTGATGAGGGTAAAGTTTCGCTTGAGGTCGGCGACGAGGCGCAATGGCTCAACCTGACGAGGTCTGCGCAAGATACACCGCCCCAGTATCTATCTACAGGTGAACTTGATTTAATTGATAAAATCGCTAAAAAGTGGAAAGGCTCAAATACAAAAGAAATCGTACACTTCACACATACGCAGCTTCCTTGGCAAATCTGTAGGCAAAACGAATATATACCCTACGAGTTAATCACCCAGGAAGAGCCGAGCCGTGTTTACTGATAACTACCGTGTACTATTTGAAGACTATTCCGAACGCCACTACATCAAAGCGTTCAAAAAGGATTATGGCAATCAATGGTTTGTAACACGCAAGGCGCTCGTGGCGCAGTTTGCACACATTGACCAGCTAGTGCTTAATGGCAGGACAAATCCTCCGATCCATCGAACTGACGACAATAAGGAATGGATTATCAAACACGAGTTTGCCGTTGCGGGGCGCAAGCAATCCGCAAAAAACTCTGGCAACAGAGTGATTTTATATGTAAATCATAATGATCACACTGTTCGTGTTTTGTTGCTTTATCACAAGGGTCACCTGAGTAAATCCGCAAGTGAAACCGCTACTTGGCGAGGTATCATCAAACAAGAGTTTAAAGACTTATTGGCTGGGTTTAGTCTTTAGGTTTTACTAATAGCTTACGAGGCGAGATTAGCAGGCGCGTGTGCCCGCAGGTGCTGAGACTGAGCTTACGCGGCTCGGTTTTCTATATTCGAAATAGGTTCAAGCTTTAGAATAAATTACCACCAATTCAGAACTAAAACGGAAACAGTCACCCGTTCGGGCGACCGTTTTCAATTTTGTTCCGATTTGGTGCGGGGTGATATAGAATGTTTACACGAAATAGAAGCTGAAATCTGTAGATGGGAGGATATTCTCCACATTGATTACGTGAGATATTTGAGAGGAGAGCTTGATATATACCCGATAGAGGAATTACACTTAATATAGGTAAACAAAGTTATGGCTATTGTTGATGGAATTATTTACCCAGAGTTACACAAGAGACTATATGTACACGATAGTCTCACTATACTCATAGCGAGAGACAAAAAGCTGTATAACGCATTAATAAAAGATTTAAGGGTACTACGTGCGTATCTGGAGGACATATCGATAAACTTGCAGATAAAAGTATCATTTGCAAACTCTATAGATAAGAATACACTTGGCGAGAATCTAAGGAAGGATGACGTAGACGTAGCCCTGATTGATGAAGGTGTATTTAATGATAAAGATAAGATTTCCCTAATTCGCTATACGCAGATAGTGCATACAAAAGAGGAGCTGGTGGAAGAGATAGGGGCATTTTTGGTGGGCAACGAAATATATTGGAATTTTGATAGTCCAGTTTGGCATGGTACATCACTATCTCGCTACACACTGGGACAGGGTATAACTATCAAAGCTCAGGAGTTCTTTGATTATATACAAAGTGAAAAACTGTCGGAAAAGTTGACGGCAAGGGCTAGGTATCTTTGGGTAAAAACTAATCTTTTATCCTATTCCAGAGATTTACTAACTTACGTATTACAGTTACGTCGCAAGACGTGTCGTCGTGGATATAATGAGCATCAAAACTTTAATATAGAAATTAATTACCACCTGACAAATTTCTACTTCTTGATGGCGAGTGCTTTTGACATAGTCTCAAGGTTCTTAAATGAATATTACTCACTAGGGATTAATGATTTCAAAAAGCTTGCACTAGAGAAAAAGACCATGTTAGATAGACTTAAAGAAAGTGCCCCTGACTTATATATTTTCGTTAGTGAAACCGAAAATAATAAGTGGATATCTTGGCTGAAAAGACGACGTAATTATATTGCTCATGATGGTGGCGTAGGGCATGCCCCTTTGGTAAAGGAAAAGCAAGTTAAGCTAACTGATAAAGAGGTCTCAGATATCGTAGACACTCAGGCAGACTGGGGGCGTCTTGCTATTATTTTGCCACAAGCTGTATATGACCAACACAGGCAGTTAGCAAAAGAAATGGTAAGGTTGAAGAATGATTATGAAGTAATTGCAGAAGATATAATGGTAGTTGAAAGTAAGGATGGTTCAGAGATATTCTCCCCTCTCATCTCTATTCACTATGATTATGATAAATTCTCGCAGATAGTCGACAATATTATGGGTATTATCTTACGTAATCCAAGGGTGGAAAAATGAGTAGGAAAAATCATTTTCGAGCGATGTTACTCGGCTTAGCTATTGGTGACGCCCTCGGTGCTCCTATTGAACACGGTTACACAAGTGATGAGATTGTCGCTCGTAAAGAAGAATTGCGTCATATGCACGATGAAGCACACTTTCCTCGTGGTGTCTGGACAGACGATACTTCTATGGCATTATGTTTAGCAGATAGCTTGCTGGAATGTGGCGGCTATGATTCGTGGAATGTTATGGATAAGTATTGCAAATGGCAATCAGAGGGCTACCGCTCGTATTTTGACTATGGCGAGGGTATCGGCATGCAAACGCTCATCATGCTGGATATGTACGCTAGCGGTTACGCTATTGTTCACAAAACGATGAATCGGAGCGATGGTGCTGGCAACGGCGTTGTAATGCGTCTCGCGCCAGTCGTGATAGCTGCCTACGGCAAACGAGATATTCGTGACGTGATACGACTTGCTCAAGTCTCTGCTAGAGAAACGCATTACTCCTATGAGGCTGAAGCTGCTGCTGAAGTATTTGCTGCCATACTACACAACGCTATCCATCTAAAAGACAAAACAGATATTATAGATGTTAGTAAGTATAGTACTGGCGCACACTACGACCAGCTGCTGAACAAGCTAAAAGAGAGAGTCGAGACGGATAAGCTCAAGAATAAGCCTGGGTATGTCGTATACACACTCCAGGTAGCTTTATGGGGCTTTATGAACTATGACACATTTGAGGATGGAATGTTAGCAGTTATGTGTCTGGGCGGTGACGTCGATACAACTATGGCGGTGTACGGGCAATTAGCTGGTGCATACTATGGACTTGATGCGATACCGAATGAATGGCGGCGTGATGTTTATCAAGGGAATGATATTATTGAACTAGCAGATAAACTAGCCGCAATGGACGATTGCCCTGTCCTGTATACACGGTTCGAGGAAGATGTAACTTAATACAAATTAGGAAGAGAATGACTATATGAACAAAACAACATTAGAAACCGCTCAGCAGCTGCTAGCCACAAAAGAGTTTAGTTACAAGGATATTAACCCAAGCGAAAGAGGAATATTCCTAGCGGCGCTTATTGAGAATGGTAAAGTCGCCAAAGAAGGAACTAACCACCACTCAAATATCCCCAAAGGAACGCTGATTAGTGAGTGGTATTTACGACATAAGTTAGGGCTAAGTGGAGCAATAAAGCACGACCTATACACTTCGCTTGAACTATGGGAGTTAGATGATAAGCGATATCAAGTTATCTATTACAAAACCCTTGGCTTAGGTAATTATGCTGAAACAAAATCAGAATTCTATGACGATAAAGACTCTGCTCGGGCTCGCCTTGACGAAGAATCCCGTAAGCTTGAAACGGAAGTATCTCGCCTTAAGCGATAGAGTTTAGCGTAGGTCGCCTACTGCATACTAATCATATATGACACCAGCTACTTTTTGTGGATGGATTGTTGTATAATAAAACAGTCTAAGCCATTAATTACGCTCAAGCTTGAGTGCTTTGTTGCATGGAAAGCCTTAAAAACGGCACCGTGCAAAACATTTAGGCTTTAAGGCTTGAGTGTGGATAAATGGCTTAGACACCTAGTACGGTGTCGTTTTTTTATTTGACACCAAAATAAAGAAAGGTGCTCAATGCAATCAGCAATCGCATTTGGAATATTTATTGCTATAGTGGGGTATTTTATTACACGCTCTGAGGATAAGAAAAAGGAAGAGGAACAAAAAAAGATAAACGATAGAATAAACGATTCAAGAAGTATGTTAAAAGATTCAATCGTTAAGCGAGCGGCGGCATTCAACGTCACGGACTATACGAATGAGGAGCTTGATTTTATATGTGATATAGTGCAAGCGTATGGAGGGAACGAAGGGTTATTAAAGGCAAAGCAAGAACTTGATACTGTTCCAGATGATAAAGTGGAGGGTTTCTTGGTGCAAATGGAAGTAGCTCATTTCAAACATTTAATAGACAATCAAGAAAGACAACGAAAACGAGATGATGAAGAAGCGTGGCAAACAGTACTAAATGATTTTAAGAGGCTAAATCCTGCCCAGCGCAAAAAACATCTAGCATATCTAAAGAAATATCATAGTGATGCATTGAGTCGTGAGCAACTACATGTCCTTGCGTTGCTATGTCTTGGTGAATAGAATTTTATTAAAGGAGCTACAGTATGCAAATCAAAAAACGCCACACTCTATCAATTAATCACTCTAACACATCTTCTAGTCGCCACTCTAGTAGCGATTTTACCTCGATTTTATACGAATCACCGTGGGAACGATTTGTTGATAAGACGAAACCTCTCGTGAAAATACTAATCGTTGTAACTATTATTGGCGGCTCAATCTATGGTGGTACAATATTGTTCGGCAATAAAGACAGCAGCAAACAATCTACCGAATACGCCAGCAATGATACAGACCACCAAAGCGATGACAAAGAAAAGCTCCATCAATGCTTAGACGACGTAGCAAAAGCAAATCCGTCACCTGAAACGAGTGACCCTGAATTTTATAAGAAACTTATAGATGGTTACGATAAAAGGCTTGGCTGTTATGAAAAGTACCCAGGTATTGATTTAGCTGGTAAGTCTCAAGTGGAAGAAAACAGAAAAAGCGCTATTGATTCATCTGGGACGTACAAGGATACTTATTTAGCTAGCGGAGGCAGCTATAGCTACACGACTTCATCCAATCACGTAAATCCTACGACCGGCTGTAGTTATACGCTAAGCGAGAGCGAATATATAAAGTGTACCGATAGCTACAACTCGAAGAATGGTACAAGCGTCAGTAGAACGCCTCCACCTACTACCACAAGCCCAGCTCCTGCATTGCCAGAACCATCAGCGCCTGGTTATGTACACACACCTAGCAACCCTTCTTCGGACAATAGTCCGTCAAATGGTGGATATGACAGGTCTTATTGGCAAAGAGTTTGTGAAACACAAGTCCGGCAAAGCTTTGGTGGAACTGGATTGGTGCAGTCACAAAGAGATAAGGCAGTTGCACATTGTATGCATGAGCATGGATATTAGGGCTAGATAAATCACTCAACCTTTTTGCTCCGCCCGGTCCTATAATAGAGGTAGGAGTTTAGAGTGCAGAAAAATCAATTATACCAAGAAACCAATATGTCTACCGCTACAAACCAAGCGGTGAATGGTCGTGATGAGAATGGTAGATTTGCTATTGGTAATAAGCCTACTGTTGGCTTTCATACAAACCCAGAAAGGCGGAGCGATGGCAGATGGCGTAAAGAGGATAGCGTCACCTATCAATACAGGCGTATGTTAGCGATGACTGATGATGAGCTTGAGGCTTTTATCCCTGAGACACAAGCGCAGAAGATAGCTAAAATGCGTATTATGCGTGCAGTTCGTGATGATGACAAATCGCTAGCTGAGACAAAAGAAATAACCGACCGAACAGAGGGCAAGACTAGACAATATATCGGTATTGAGACCGACGAAAAAGCCGTACCAATTATTAGGGGATTTGTTATACCTACGCTTCCAGATGGGTATATTGATAAGCATATTGCCAAGGCAAGATGAAGAAAGTTGATAATTACAGTCTGCAGACAAACGTATCATAAACTTAGTATAATACTAAAGTGAGTATGAAAAACAATGTAAGCTCCTCTTCTGAACCGGTGACGCCAGCCGAGTATTTTCTTCGTGATCTGTTTATGGACGAGGATTTCGTGGCTATCAGAAAGGAGTTTAACAAAGAATTGAGACAAGTCGACCTAGGTCTTTCTCAGCTTATAGGCAGAAGTACTAGCCCAAGATCTGAGAAGATATTAAAGAAGTATTCCAGGATTGTATCTGAGCAATTTGCTATTACCGATGATGTAGCCAGGAAAGGTTTGCTGCATCACAAATATCTCTCACTGTGGAGTCGTAAACGAACACCGAGCGTTGAAGTCGATGGCAATAGTTTGTTAATCCGTATAGGAGCCAATACAAGACTGGCGGATATTCGAGAGTCTTGGTCTCATATACATAGCCTACAAAAAGAGCTACCAGGCTATGAAGGTAGGAAATATACTTCGTCGACTTCTCTTGCGTACGCAATACATAAACAGCTATTGCGAGGTGTGTCGTATGCTGATATACATAAGGAGTATCAATGGGGTCGACTAGAGGGGTACTCTGGTAGCAATAATAGTCAGTACAACGATTTTGTGAAACATTATAAGGATGTTGTAAAGGGGCTAGTAGAAACTTCTAGTTTCCCCAATACATAGGCTATCTCTTGTTCTATGCTTAAAGCATGTCAAGTGAGAAAGTTCAGAGCATAGAGGAAGCAGCATACGATTACGCTACTTTTCTCTATAATCTATATACCGACGAGCTTGACAATGATAAAATTAATATTGGACAGAACAATGCAGCACCAAACGTTATCAACTAATTTATTGATGGTGGCGGGGGCTTTTTAGGTTATGCATTGACCTTGTCCAAAAAGTCCCCTCCACCCTCTATAAGGAGGTTGTATGAAGCAACTAAAAGCAATAGCGTTTTGCCGGGTGTCAACGGCTGAACAATTACTCGGCGGCAGTCTTAATCGCCAAGAAAAAGCAGTACTAAAAACAGCTGAGGAGCTTGGTGTCGTAGTGCCCAAGGAATACTGGTGGTCCGGTAATGTTTCAAGTAAACGAGGGACAAACTTGAAACGTAAAGACCTCAACGAGGCATTGGCAGTATGTAAAAGAGATAAGAGCATTAAGTATGCAATTGTTGATGAGCCAGATAGGTTCATGAGGTCTATAGATGAGGCAATGTATTTTGAAGTTGTTTTTAGAGAGCTTGGGGTTAAGGTCTACTACGCTAATGACCCTGAATTGAATACAGACAGTATGTCAGCAAAGTTGATGAAGTTCTTACATTATTTTAAAGCCGAAGGTAGTAATGAGGAGCGTCAAAATAAATCAATTGCTGGACTACGGGAGTCTTTGTTGCTGGGGAAATATCCATTTCAGCCGCCAGCGGGCTATCAAAAGGGACGAATAAGCGGCGTCCCTGAAATTGACCCCGTGAGAGGTTTGCTGCTGAGGCAAGCTATGCTATCAATAGTTGACCGGCGTGCGACTCCAACAGAAGCTCTCGCCTGGCTTAACACGACAGACTTCGTTAAGGGTAAGTCAAAATATAAAATGGATAAATTCAGGAAGCTGTGCACAAATCCGTTCTATGCTGGTGTGGTTGAAATGCACAAACAAGTGGATATCAGAAATGAAAACGGGCTACATGAGCCACTCATAACGATGGATGAGCATTTGCAGCTAGTTGATATATTTACCAAAAAGAAGAAAAATCAATCTGGTCCGAGAAAAAATGGTAATCCAGAATACCCACTATCAAATATAGTATCTTGCTTGAAGTGTCAAGATAAAAAATATCACAGATATGTCGGCTTTAAGGTGAATAATGGCGTCAATAAAAAGCTTATTTACCATAAGTATCGCTGTCGGTCGTGCGGGCATTACTTCACGAGAGATGAGCTGCACATGAAGGCAATGATGTGTCTCTATCGACAGGACATGACGAGCGACGGCAAGAAGCTACTCGTATCATCGCTTAATAGAATATGGACAGAGCGTAGAAAAAGCAGTTCGTTAGAAAAGGCGCAAATGCGGAGAGACATACAGACCCTAGAGAAGCAGGTCGATGAATTGGTCGAGGCTGCCATTGCGCCTCAAAATTCTCCTATAAAAGACGACATTATGAAAAAGATAGCGACACACAAGAATAAGCTTGTTGAGTTAGAAGATAGGATTGAGTCTCTGGAAGACATAAACGAACAAGACAAGGCTCGATTCATGGAGTTTGCCCTGGAGAGGGCCGAGCAAATGTGGCGACATTTTTTGCAGTTACCAAAAGATAAGCTACTACAGTGTAAACAATTGCTAATTCCTGCTGGATTCTGGGTTGATGAAAATGAAAATGTTTACACTCCCGAAATTAGCGTACTTTACAGATTAGCCACAAACAAAAAAGACCTTTCAGAGCTTGAAAAGTCTTTCATGGTGCGGGTTAGGAGACTCTAACTCCTGGCCTCTTCCATGGCAAGGAAGCGCTCTAACAACTGAGCTAAACCCGCATAATGTTTGCTGCGTATCTCGCCGGCAAATCGCCATAATTTTGCGAACTTGCCTACGATGTGCGATGCAACAGCCAATCTTTCGATTACATAGTAAGTATAGCAAACAAAACCGCCCATTTCAATAATCTTCTCACCAATTTCTCTTCGTATGATCTGGCGTGGCGTCTTTGTAATCTTCCAGGTGCTGGTTTCTTTCCTGGGATTTGCGCTGTTCGTTGTAGGCGTCGATGAATCGCTTGTCCAGTTCTTTGAGCTTGCCGTTGGTGCTGCCCGCGTCAACTTTTTCTTTATCGCCAGGGTTGGTGACTGAAATGCCCTGGTCGCCGTTTCTGAGTTGTTTTATTTGTGTCAACTTTTGCCGGATTCGCTGCTCAATAACGATTGCCGTTTTGCCGTCGTCATTATTCGCGTCGACTGTTTGGCTGGCAAATTGCACGCCGCAACTATCCTCGCCATCGTGCAGTACGGCGTTTGCCTCGTCGTAGCGGATGATTGCTTGGTCGTAGCGTTTTTCACTGGCGAGGGCGTCTGCTTGCGCTTCAATTGATAGCGCCAAGTTGATGCGGACAGGGCATTCGCGAGTTTTCGGCGCTTTTTGCAGGGCTTGGCGGAATTGTTTTTCTGCCGAGTCGTAGCGGGCTTGCTTAAGTAAAGCGTTCCCGTCGTTAAAAAATACTTTATAAGATTCAAACAAATTCATGGTATAAATCGGCGATAAGCGAAAGGAAGCCTGGCTGTTGTCGCCGTCTTTATAGGCGGCGTGCGCTGCTAGCGACAGTAAGGGAAAGCTTGTTAATTTAATAGCAACCAGTAGAATCACCGCGCAAACAGGGAACGAATAGCGGAGCAGTTTCCGGCGTTTTTCTCGGCGGATTTTTTCAAAATCTAGTTTTTTCAGGTCAAATGGACGATTCTTATTCACGATTTTCCCCCTCCGACGGCGTTATATTCTGAAGTTTGCATAGAGGCAAATAGATGTTTCTGATTTCAAAGGCCAGCAAAATAGCAGCCGCAAATATCGCTATCCAATAGATATCGTTGTAGCCATCAAACGAGCGGCTGCTACTGACAGCTTTGTTGACGGAGCCGTTCTTGACGACGGCGTCAATGGAATCTGGGGTTTGCCGGTGCGTATACGGCAGGCCCGTTTGGCTGGCAATGTTTTTAAGGTTTGTCTCGTCGATTTTTGATACGGCATATTTCAAATCTGGCCCGCGCAAATAAA
>ERZ772921.1502-NODE-1502-length-13350-cov-13.613840_pt1 | contig 13350 bp, 9 predicted proteins | sample MGYA00512117_ERZ772921 | MGnify/ENA primary metagenome ERZ772921 (study PRJEB29015, sample SAMEA2737944) | human oral metagenome | biome: human oral; feature: human-associated habitat; material: dental | place: China | collected 2150 ... | reverse complement strand
CGTCGAGGGTGCGGGCGAGCTCGCTCATGGTCGGGCTGCCGGAGCGGGCGAGGAGCATGAGCAGCTCGACCCGCGAGGAGGACATGCCCCACTCCCTCTCGGCGTAGCGGTCGCGCAGGCGCCGTAGCAGGCCGCCGAGGGCGCCGACCGTCGTCGTCGCGACGATGCCCGCGACCCGGTCGGACATGGAGTCCGCGTCGGTCCAGGGGGCGGCGGCGACGACCTCGGCGACCGCCGGAGCGAGCGCCTCGGCGGGCGTGCCGTCCGGCAGCGGGACGGAGATGACGGAGTCGGCCCCGCAGACGGCGACGTCACCGACGGTCACGACCGTGACAGACGACGAGGCCCGGTGGGCGAGGTCAAGGAGTGCGGAGATCTGGGGAGTAGTGGTGATGATCCACGTGCTGGTCATGGTTGTTCCTTCTCGGCTGGTGCTCAGAGCACGCCGTCCGTGCGCAGGACGGCGACGAGCTCGTCGGCGTCGGCAACGATCTTGTTCTTGCGGCTGCGGGTCTCGGGGCGGGTGCGCTCGACCAGCTCGACCGGCACGGGCGGAGCCTCGACCTTGACGACGGCGACCTTCTTCTTGCCCGCGGCCAGGATGTCCTTCATGCCGGGTACCCTGGTCTTGGCGGCGTCAGCGGTCACGGCGATGACCGCGGGGCCGTCCACCGCGACGCTGCGGGTTCCTCCGGGCACGGACTGGGTGACTGTCCAGCCCGAGTCGGTCTTCTCGACCGCCTGGACCTCCTGGAGGCAGGGCCAGCCCAGGTAGCCCGCGACGAGGGCCGAGGTCATCCTGGCGTTCTCATCGATGGACGCGTCACCGGTCAGCAGCAGGTCGACGTCGCCGACGCCCCTGACCAGCTCGGCCAGGGCCCGAGCGACCGCGGTGAGGTTCCAGTCGGCGGTGGCGTCGTCGGCGACGACGACGCCACGGTCGAAGCCACGCGACATGGCGGCCTTCTTCGCCATCGATCCCGACACCGCCTTCGGGCCGACCGAGACTCCGACGAGCTCGGTGCCGGTCTGGTCGGCGAGCGTGCGGCCGACCTGCGCGGCGACGGGGTCGTACTCGCTGACCGCGGGCTTGGCGCGGGACCAGTCCACGGTCCCGTCCGCGCCGACGGATGCGTCTTGGGGATTCGCTGCCCACTTGTAGGCCACGGCAATAGTCATCGAAGCCCTTCCTCTTAGTGACGGTGCTCTCATGCTCTGCGGACGCGACGTCGCGCCCTCGGACGGGCCGTACCCGTCGAGCAACTCGCCAACACACTATTAACTGGCGAGTACAATCATGGCATGGTGAGAGCAGAGTTACAGGGCCGAAGGTCCCGGGAGCCCGGCCGGCCGGACGGGTCGGGCGCCGCTGCGATGCTCACTCCGCCCTGCGAGATCGCCTGCGACGCGGGCGAGCCCGTCCGCGGCTGGCTGCACGGGCTCCAGGAGGACGACGCCCTTCGGGCCTGGAGGGCGATCACGCGGACGAACCCGCTCCCGGCGTGCATGGGCAGGATCTGCTACGCGCCGTGCGAGCAGGGCTGTGTGCTGGGCGCCCGGGCGGGGCCGGTCGGCATCCGCTCCCTGGAGGCGGCGGTGGGAGACCTGGCCCTGCGCGAGAGCTGGACGCTCGACGAGCCGCAGGACCCGACGGGCGCGCGGGTCGTGGTCGTCGGCTCCGGCCCGTGCGGCCTGTCCGCCACCCACCAGCTCGTCCTGGCCGGCCATGACGTGACCCTGCTCGACGCCCATCACTGCCTCGGCGGGATGCTGCGCCGGGGCATCACCGAGCGCCGCCTGCCCAAGCGCATCCTGGACGCGGAGATCCAGCGCATCGTCTCGGGGCGGGCTCGCGTGGAGACCTCGCACGCCGTGCGCCGCATCCAGGACGTCCTCTCGGCGTGCGACGGCGTCATCTGGGCCGCGGGAGCCTCCCGGTGCATGGCGGTGGTCGAGGGGAGGACGATCTGGAGGCAGCCGATCCACACGGATCGAGGCGCCAGGCGCACAGCCACGCTGTCGATCGGCCGTGGGGCCGGGGCGGCCGCGGCGCTGAGCGACTACCTGCTCGGCGGGGCCGCCTCGGGTTCCGCCTTCGACGGGGCGACGGCCGCGACCTCACCGGCCCCGCCGGACCTGCTGAGGGTTGCGACAATCAAGGAGGCAAACCGTTGTATCCTGTGCGGGTCCCGTGGGGTCCTGCGTCGCCCGCACACCGGGTCAGAAAGCGGCTCGCTCGTGCATGGGGACCGGGCCCGCTGACGATTGAGCAGGAGAGTGTCGACCGTGGATCAGGAGCATGCCGCTGACAGGCGGACGAGGAACTCACGACGAGATCCTGAGCTGACGCGCCGGGAGATCCTGGAGGCCGCGATCCAGGAGTTCGCCGCCCACGGTCCCAGGGGTGCCCGCACCGAGGACATCGCCTGTCGGACGAACACCTCCAAACGGATGATCTTCTACTACTTCGGGTCCAAGGACGGCCTCTACCGGGCGGTGCTCGAGGAGAACTACCGTCGGATCCGGGCCCTGGAGACCTCCCTCAGGCTTGACCACCTCGAGCCGGCGGCAGCGCTGCGCGAGCTGATCCGGGCGTCTCTCGGGCACTACGAGCGCAACCCGGATCTCGCCAGGATCGTCGCCATGGAGAACCTCATTATGCACGGCGGGGTCGCCGCCCGGATCGATGAGTTCTCCGCGATGAACGCGTCGGCGGTGGAGACGATCGCGGAGATCCTCGAGCGCGGCCGCCGCCTCGGCAGCTTCCGGGAGGGCCCGGGCGCTCCCAGCGCCCTTGACGTGCACCAGGTCCTGTCCGCGCTGGTCCTCAACAGGATCGAGCATCAGTGGACCTTCAGCCTCGCCTTCGGCCGGGACATGCTCGGTGACGACTGCGCGCACGTGCGGAGCCTTATCGAGGAGACCGTCATTCGCCTGGTATCCGGGAGCCCCTCCGAGGAGATCGGGTCAACTCGGCCGGCTCGGTCAGCTCGGTCCTCTCGGCCAGCGGCATGATGATGCGGGCGGCCGGAAGGATCCCGCCCGCCGTTTGAGCGCGACCCTGTCGACCTTGCCGGCGCTGGTCGTCGGCATCTCCTCCAGGTGCTCGACGTACTCGGGGATCTTGAACTTCGCGACCCCCTGGGCGATGAACCACTCGCGCAGCGCCGGCACATCGACCGCCGTCGCCCCCGGCCTGCGCACGATGTACGCCAGGGCCCTCTCGCCCAGCACCGGGTCCGCCACCGGGACCACCGCCGCCATGGCGATCGCGGGGTGCCCCATGAGCACGCGCTCGACCTCGGAGGGGCTGATATTCTCCCCGCCCCTGATAATGAGGTCCTTGCGGCGCCCGGAGATGCGGATGTAGCCCTCGGCGTCCATGACCGCCAGGTCGCCGCTGTAGTACCAGCCGTCGTCGTCGAGGACCTTTCGCGTCAGGTCGGGGCGGCCCAGGTACCCGCTGAAGACCGCCGGGCCGCGCGACGCCTGCTCGCCCTCGACCCCCGCGGCCAGGACCGCGCGGGTGACGGGGTCGACGATCCTCACCTCGGCTCCGGCGCAGGCACAGCCGTCGGTGCTCAGGACCCTCTCGTCGGAGTCCTGGGAGGTGGTCATGGTGTGGGGCGCGTGCTCGGTGGATCCGTACACCGAGTACAGCCGCACGCCCAGGCCGCGGGCCCGCTCCAGGAGCCGCCGCGGAACCGGCGCTCCGCCGCAGCACAGGAACCGGAGCCGGGCGAGGTTGGCCGCGTTCTCCTGGCAGCTGCACAGGATGGTGTCGATGACGGCGGGGACGGACATGCCGCAGGTCGCGCCGCGCCTGACGAGCATCCGCGACATCTCGGCGCCGTCGGTCGAGTCGCACAGGATCGAGGTGCCGCGGGTGAGGATGGGCATGACGACGCCGTGGAGGAACCCGGTGGCGTGGCCGAGGGGGGAGGGCATGAAGATGCCGTCCTCCACGCCCAGCCGCAGCCCGTAGGCGAAGGCGTTCTCGGAGGCGATGACATTGTTGTGCGACAGCATCACTCCCTTGGGCGCCGCCTCCGACCCCGAGGTGAACAGGACTGCGGCGATATCGTCCCCGCGCGAGCGCGCCCACGCCCGCCGAGCCAGGGGAGGACTCGTGCGCACGACGTCGTCGAGGTGGGGCAGCCCGGCCTCCGGGCCGTCATGCTCCCGAGGGCCCACCAGGAGGATGGACTCCAGGGCGTTGTCCTCCCCGAGCAGCTCTCGGGCCAGGGCGGAGTGCACGGTCCGGCGGAAACGGGTGGGCATGACGGCGACGCGCGGCGCGCACAGGTCGAGAGCGTTCTCCCACTCCGAGTGACGCAGGTTGGGCGACAGCGGGGTGATCGTCGCGCCGGTCTTCATCACGGCGATGAGCACGGGGAGGAACGAGGACCAGTTCGGCAGCTGAACGGGCACGATGTCACCGGGGCCTGTTCCGCGGTCCGTCAGCCAGGACGCGATCCGCGACGAGATCGCGTCCGCCTGGGCGTAGGTGTAGGCCGTGCCCGCCCGGTCCACCACGGCCTGGGCGTCCGGGCAGGCGGCGACGGCGAGCGACCACCAGTCGAGGAGGCAGTGGTCGCCCCACCATCCGCTCGCGCGCCAGGCGCTCCTCATCTCGGCGGGCGCAGCGATCACGCCTCGCCGCTGCCACCGTTCCACGTCGTCCATCGCGGGTCCCCTCATGCGTCGTCGCCCCAGAGCCTTCAGAGCCTGGCCGAGTACTCCTTCTTGAGCCGCCGCGCGATGACGATCGACTGGATCTGGTTGGTGCCCTCCATGATCTGGAACACCTTGGCGTCGCGCATGATCTTCTCGACCGGGTACTCCTTGGTGTAGCCGTTTCCGCCCATGACCTGGACGGCGTCGGAGACGACCTCCTGGAGCATGTCGGTGACGAGCTGCTTGGTGATCGCCCCGTCCTTCTGGACGTCCTGCTCCTCGTCGACCAGCTTCATCGTGTGCTGGACCAGGCAGCGGCACGCCACGACCTTCGCGGACATGCGCGCGAGCATGTCCTGGACCATCTGGAACTCGAAGATGGGGCGGCCGAACTGCTCGCGCTGGAGCGCGTAGAGGGCGGCCTCGTCGAGCGCGCGCTGCATCATGCCGACGGCGATGGTGGCCATGAAGGGGCGGGAGATGTCCAGCCCGGACATGGCGATGCGGAAGCCGTTGCCCTCCTCGCCCACAAGATGGTCGGCGGGCACGCGCACGTCGTTGAGGGTCAGGTCGCAGGTGTTGGAGGTGCGCAGGCCCATCTTGTCCTCGTGCCGTCCGTGGGAGAGCCCCTCGCGGTCGGCCTCGACGAGGAAGGTCGAGATCCCGTGGGCCCCGGCGTCGGGGTCGGTCTTGGCCGAGATGAGGTAGATGTCGGCGATGCCGCCGTTGGTGATCCAGCACTTCTGCCCGTTGAGGACGTAGTCGTCGCCGTCGCGCACGGCGGTGGTGCGGATTGATGCCGCGTCGGAGCCGGATCCCGGCTCTGTGATCGCGAAGCAGCCCAGGCCGCCGTCGGCGATGGTGTCGGCGAACAGGCGGGCCTGCTCGGGGGTGCCCGCGATCAGGACGTTGCGGAAGGCGACGAATGTGGACACGAGCGTGATCGCGTAGCCCGCGTCGACCTTCCCCAGCTCCTCGAAGAGCATGGCGCCGGTCTCGTAGTCCAGGCCCGACCCGCCGTACTCCTCGGGGAGCTCGAGCAGATGGAGCCCGAGCTCGAAGGCGGAGGCGAAGTCGGACCGCTCGCACTGGCTGTCGCGGTCGCGCTGGGCCACGTGGGGCGCGACCTCGCTCCACACGAACTCCTTGACCGAGTCGAGGAGGAGCTGCTGCTCGTCCGTCAGCTGCGTGCTCATGAATCAGAACCTTTCTTGTTGAGTGTCTCGTTAAGTGGTGGGCGGGGCGCTCTCGGGGGCGCGGGGCCCCGGCCCCGGGGCAGGGTCCGGGTCGGCCCGACGGCGGTCTCTGGAGTAGGCGGCCGCGGCCGTGATGGCCGCCGAGCGCATGGCCGCGTACTGATCGGGCGGCAGCGGAACCGCGCCGGGGACGCCCAGGTCGTCGGCCCGCAGGCGGTGCGTCTCGGGGGAGGCCCACGCCGCGACGGCGACCGCGCAGGTCAGTGCGAGGGTGATGGCCCCCACGGCGATCACAATCGTTGACCCTGGTGTGCCGGGAGGGCACAGGCCGGCGAAGACCATGGCCATGAGGGAGGAGGCGGCCGTGCCGATGTTCTGCCCGATGGCCATTCCGGTGACCCTGGTGGACGCCGGAAGCAGCTCGGGGAAGTAGGAGGGGAACACCGCGTTGTACCCCTGGTACAGGACGCCCCACATGGCCAGGCCGATGAGGATCGTCAGCCACAGGTTCGCGTGGGTGACCGCCCACAGGTAGGCGAAGGACAGGACGCCCGAGCTCAGTGCGCCGCCGATGATCATCGGCCGCCGGCCGATCCGGTCCGACAGCGTCGCCGCGACGGGGATGACGGCCACGGCGGCCAGGTTGCCCAGGACGGGGATCCACAGGAACACCTCGGGCGGCCACTCGATCCCATAGGCCTTCTGGGTGGCAAGCGACGCGCCGAAGACCGTCGCCGTGACGGGGATGATGTTGGTCAGGGACATGACGAAGATCCTGAGCACCGTCGCCGGCGTCTCCCGGAAGACCTTGCGGATCGGGGGGACCGCCTCCCTTTGGGGCGGCTTGGACTCGACCGTGGCGAGCCGGATGCGGAACCCCACGATGGTCACCAGCGCCGACAGCAGGAACGGGATTCTCCAGCCCCAGGAGAAGAACGCCTCGTGGGGCAGGAGGGCGGCCAGCGGAATGAAGATCATGGCCGCCACGATCTGGCCCAGCTGGGCCCCCTGCAGGGTGACGGCGGCTCGTCTGCCGCGCAGCCCGATGGGCGTCTGCTCCATGATCATGGTGGAGGACCCGGAGATCTCACCGGCGACGGCGAAGCCCTGGACCAGCCGGCACGTGACGAGAATGACCGGGGCCATGACGCCGATCTGGCGGTACCCGGGCAGGACCCCCAGGGCGACGGTGGAGATCCCCATCAGGGCCATGGTGAGGATCAGGGTGTGGCGGCGCCCGACCCGGTCCGCCAGTGCCCCCAGGACGAAGGCGCCCACGGGTCGGGCGAGGTATCCCACGCCGAAGGTGCCCAGGGAGGCGATAATGGCCAGGGCCGGGTCGTCGGAGGGGAAGAAGACCGAGGGGAAGACCAGCGCCGAGGCCTGGGTGTAGATGAAGAAGTCGTAGAACTCCAGCATCGAGCCGATGCCCCCGGACCGGGTGGCTCTCCGGCCGATCTCATGCGCCTGGCGCCCGTCGCCCTCGACCGGGGGCGCTCCGGGCTCAGCGGACTGCTCCATTGCGGTTCCGTTCTCGCTGGATGGTTCAGACTCGCCGCCGGCCCCGGCGGATCTCGGGGGAACCGAGAGCCGCCGGTGGCTCGGGGCCGGGGGGTCCGACGCCGCCTACGCCGCGGCTTCCTTGGCCAGGCGGCGTTTCTCGCCACGGTCGACGACGACGGCGACTGCGACGCCGATGGCCGTGACCGCGGCATTGAGCAGCACGACCTTGCCCGGAGCGGCCGCGACCCAGCCCTTGGCCAGCTGCTGGAAGCCGAAGGCGCCGACGGCGGAGGCGATCATGACCAGGGAGGTCATCAGACCGCGCGACTGCGGGAAGAGCGAGTTCGCGAGGGAGGTGACGAGCTGGAGTACGCCGCCGGCGGCGGTCCACCCGATGAGGAAACCGGCGGCCGGGACGATCCACACGGTGTGGACGAAGTAGACGACGAGCAGTGTGATGGCGGAGACCAGCGGGTAGAACACGATGATCTGAGTGACCCTGACCCTTGTCAGCAGCGCGGTGGACACCAGGATCGCCACCATGGCGCCGGCCGCGTACCAGCTCTGGGTGATGGCGGGCTCCGTCATCCCGTAGGCCTTGCCGAGCTCCTGGTTCGTGTTGCCCCACAGGGTGAAGGTGGTGATCGTGGTGGCGCCCAGGATCATCATCATGACCATTGTCGAGCTGAAGCGGGCCCCGCCCGAGGCGCCGCTGTCCGCGGACTCCGCGGCCTTGGACGCGTTCGGCGGGAAGGGGGCGAGCGCCAGGCCGACAATGACCAGGGCGAGGAGCACGGTGCCGCCGATGTAGATCGCCCGGAACCCGCCGTCGTACTCCGCTCCTCCCGTCCAGGTGATCAGGAGGGGCAGCAGGAACTGGGCGACCAGGATCGCGAACTTGAGGAAGAGGTTCGCGGTGTGCGCCTTGGCCGGGAAGATCTCCGAGAGCGCGGGGTAGACCGCGGGGTCGAGGAATCCGTTGCCCATGCCGGCGACGACGCACATGACCAGGCCCAGGGTCGGGTTGCCGACGACGATGATCCCCAGGAACGAGACTGCCAGGAGCACGGCCCCGATAATGGCGCCCAGACGGCGGGAGACACGGTCGGCGACGGGGCCGGCCAGGGGGTAGGCGACGAGGCGCCCGACCATCATCCAGGCGATGGCGGAGAAGACTCCCTCGACGGTGGTGGACCACTGGACGGCCAGCGCGGGCTTGAACTGGGCCTGGGCGAAGAGGGAGAAACCGAGGACGAAGTAGGACAGGTAGAGGAGTGCGGCGGTAAACCAGTACTTGCGGTTGGAGGTACCCGCCACCAGAGTCTCTGGCATGACAAGCCTTCTGATCGGGCGGGGCGCGCGACGCGTCCCGCGGTGTTGGAGGAAGTGAGGCCCTCAGCGGCGAGGGCTGGTGGCGACGACGGCGCCGGAGGCGAGGTGGGCGGCGATCTGCTCGGGGGAGTAGCCCAGCTCGGCCAGGACCTCCTCGGTGTCCGATCCCTGGGCGCGGGTCAGTCGCAGCTCGGGATCGCCCTGCGACTGGAAGCGCACCGGGTTGGTCGGAATCATCCGCTGCGCCCCGGACGGGCACGTGACGGTGCGCAGCACGTCGTTGGCCCAGGCCTGCTCGTCCTCGTAGATGTCGGTCGGCAGTTGGCAGGCCTCGATCGGCACGTCGTTGGCGAGGAGGAGGTCGAGCCAGTACTGGCGGTCCTGGGCGGCGAAGGCCTCGTCGAGGATGTCGACGACCTCGCCATTGAGCTTGTTCGCGTTAATGGTGTCGCAGACGTTGTACCGCACGTCCCCGACCAGGTCCTCGCGGCCCAGGAGGGTCATGACCTTGTCGAAGTCTCTGTCGTACTCCGGTGCGCACAGGGTCATAATGAGCCCGTCGCGTGCGACGTAGGTGTTGTTGAACGGGTTGATGACCTCGCGGCGGTCCTTCGGGTACTCGCTGCCGTACTGCGCCGAGACCATGGCCGTGTTGAGCATGAAGACGCCGGAGTGGAAGAGGGACGTCGTCACGTAGTCGCCGCACCCGCTCCTCTCCCGCCCCATGAGCGCGGCGAGGATGCCGGAGGCCAGGACGAAGGAGATCTGGAAGTCGCCGTAGCCGTTCGGCGGGATCATCGGGCGGCTGCCGCGGTTGACGGTGGTGCCGAGCACCCCGCCCCTCGACATGCAGGCCGTCATGTCGAAGCCGGCGGCGTCCTTCAGGGGGCCCTTGGCGCCGAACCCGAGGACCTGCGCCATCACCAGCCTGGGGAAGCGCTCGTGAAGGGTGTCGAAGTCGTAGCCGAGCTTGACCAGGGACTTGACCCGGGTCGAGGTCAGGAAGACGTCGGCGTCGGCGAGCAGCCGGTCCATGACCTCGCGTCCGGGCTCCTGCCGCAGGTCCAGGGTGATGAATCGCTTGTTCATGTTCGACATGTCGAAGCCGAGGTTCTCGTCGTCGGTGTACGGCGTGCCGAACACCGCGCCCTGGGTGCGTCCGGGGTCCCCTCTCGGGGCCTCGACCTTGATGACATCGGCGCCCCACTCGCCGAGAATTCGTGCGACGGTGGGGGCTGCCAGGAACGCCGTCATATCGACGACCTTGATTCCGCTAAGGGGGTTCATCTCTTCCTCGAGTGCGCTGGATGTGTAGTTGAGGGACGGGGCCCGGAGGACGACACCCTTGTCGTCCCCCGGGCGTGGAGCTCCGCGGGTGGGTCAGGAGCTCCAGAGGTCGCCGCCGGTGGTGATCAGGCCGCGGGCGGCGGTGGTGCGCTGGACGCTGGGAGGACCCTCCTCCAGCCACATGGCCCGGCAGTCGCGGTACAGGCGCTCGGCGGGGCCGTACTCGCACTCCTCGAAGTAGCCGATGCCGCCGAGGATCTCGAGCATGTTGTCCGAGACGATCTTGACGGTGTCGATCGAGGCGAGCTTGCACAGGGAGGCCTGCGTCATCGGGTCCTCACCGGCGTCGTAGCGGCGGGCGGCGTCGTGAATGGCCGAGCGCAGCAGGTAGATCCACTTGCCGGACTCCGCGATCATCGTCTGGATCGCCTGACGCTTGACCAGCGGCTTGCCGAAGGTGATGCGCTCCTTGGCGCGGGCGATCGACATCTCGAGCATCCGCTGGGCCATGCCCAGGTTCGAGTCGGCGATGTGAAGGCGGGACAGGCCCAGGGAGTACATTGCGACGTGCAGGCCCTCGCCGACCTCGCCGAGGCGGTACCGGTCGGGAACGCGGCAGTCGGTGAAGCGCAGGCCCGCGTGACCGGCGCCGCGGCATCCCATCATGTGGGGCATGTCGACGATCTCGTACCCGGGGGTGTCCGTCGGGACGAAGAACGCGGTGAGGCGCTCGTTCTTGTCCGCGTCCGGATCGGTCAGCGTGATCAGGTACGTGCCGTCGGAGCAGTCCGTGTGGGAGATCAGGGTCTTCTCGCCGTTGATCACCCACTCGTCGCCGTCGCGAACCGCCGAGGTTTTGATGTCGGCCCCGGAGCCGGCCTCCTTCTCGGTCAGGGCGAAGTTCACGAAGAGGGTCTTGTCCTGGAAGCGGGGCATCGCCCACTCCTTGAGCTCCGGCTGGGCGAAGTCGTCCATGATGCGCCAGTTCAGGCCGGCGGCGTGGTGGAGGTGCATCCGCATGCCGCCCGGGCCGCGCGAGAACTCCTCCTGCACCTTCATGATCTCGAGGGTCGACAGGCCCCAGCCGCCGTACCGCTCGGGCATGTAGAAGCGATAGAGGTTGTGCTCCTTGGCCAGCTCGTAGAACTCGTCGGGGAACTTGTTGGTCACCTCGATCTCGGTCTGCAGCTCGTCGAAGGGGCCCTGCGCAAGCTCACGGATCTCCATGAGGTACTGCTGGAACTCCTCTTCGTTCTTCGGCTTCTCTGTGATCATCTACCTCTCCTTTGACGGTGGTGGTCCGCACGGTGATGGTGCCCGGACAACGGTGTCCGGCAAGCCATGAACTAACCAGGTAGTACAAAGATATGGGCCTGTGACCTCCGAATCGAGGGACTCAAGTCCCGCAAGCCGATCTTCTCACCGGAGAGGCGGCGCCGTCGTCGAGCCCGAGCCGGGAACCCGGGGCGCACAAAACGGGCGGGGGCCGGAGTCTCGACGCGCGCTATCAGGACGACAGGGGCGCGGAGGTGCACGAGGCGGGCGGGGCCCGGAGGCTCATTCCTCCGGGCCCCACCCGCTCGAGGTGCTCAGGGCGTGTGGTCGGTCGATCAGGCCTCCCCGCCCTGGGCGCCGGAGCGCCCGGCGCTCACATTGCTCAGGTCGTAGCGGTCCACGGCGTGCTGCAGCACCTCGCGGCTGAGCCCGCCGTCGTCGGCGAGGGCCTGGAGGGCCTTGACGACGACGGAGTGCGCGTCGATGAGGTAGTGGCGGCGGGCCGCGGCGCGCGTGTCGGAGAAGCCGAAGCCGTCGGCGCCGAGCACGTGGTAGCTGCCGGGGACCCAGGGCCTGATGAGGTCGGGCACCGCGTGGTCGTAGTCGCTGGTGGCGACGAAGGGCCCCTTCGCGCCAGCGAGCCTGGCGGTCAGGTAGGGGACGCGCCGGGGGGCCGAGGGGTGGAGGAAGTTCTCCTCGTCGACGGCGAGGGCCTCGCGGCGCAGCTCCCCCCAGGAGGTCACCGACCACACCGAGGCGCGCACCCCCCAGTCCCGGACCAGGATGCGGCGGGCATCCAGGACCCACGGCACACCGACGCCGGAGGCCAGCAGCTGGACCTCGGGGCCATCGCTCTCGGGTGCGTCGGCGATCTTGTGGATGCCCCTGATAATGCCCTCGACATCGACGTCGGCCGGTTCGGCCGGCTGGACCATGGGCTCGTTGTACACAGTGAGGTAGTACATGATGTTGCGGTCGCGACCCGAGTCGGGCCCGTACCAGCGCTCCAGGGCGTCGCGCACGATGTGGCGGATCTCGTAGGCGTAGGCCGGGTCGTAGGAGGCGAAGGCCTCGTTGGTCCACACCAGGAGCGGGGAGTGGCCGTCCATGTGCTGGGTGCCCTCGCCGGTCAGGGTGGTGCGCCCGGCCGTGGCGCCGATGACGAAGCCGCGCGCCAGCTGGTCGCCGGCGGCCCAGAACTGGTCGCCCGTGCGCTGGAAGCCGAACATCGAGTAGAAGATGTAGACCGGGATCATGGGCTGGCCGTGGGTGGCGTAGCTGGTGCCCGCGACCTGGAACAGGGAGGCGCTGCCGGCCTCGTTGATGCCGGTGTGCATGATCTGCCCCGAGGCCGACTCCCGGTAGGACAGCATCATCTGGGCGTCCACCGGCGTGTAGTTCTGCCCCTGGGTGTTGAAGATCTTCTTGGTGGGGAACAGGGACTCCAGGCCGAAGGTGCGCGACTCGTCCGGGACGATCGGCACGAAGCGGCGGCCGATGCTCTTGTCCTTGATGAGCTCCTTGAGCAGGCGCACGAAGGCCATGGTGGAGGCGACCTCCTGCCTGCCCGAGCCGCCCTTGAGGATGTCGTAGACCTTGTCCCCGGGCAGCACGAGCTCGGTGCCGGCGTCGCGCCGCTCGGGCAGGAAGCCGCCGAGCCGGCGGCGCCGCTCCAGCATGTAGAGCAGGGCCGGGTCGTCGGGGGCCGGCCTGTAGTAGGGGGGCATGTAGGGGTTCGCCTCGAGCTCCTCGTCCGTGACGGGGATGTGCAGGCGGTCCCGCAGGCCCTTGAGGTCCTCCAGCCCCAGCTTCTTCATCTGGTGGGTCGCGTTGCGGCCCGCGAAGTGGGAGCCCAGCAGGTAGCCCTTGACGGTGTGCGCCAGGATGACGGTGGGCCGGCCCCGGTGCTCGGTGGCGGCCCTGTAGGCGGCGTAGACCTTGCGGTAGTCGTTGCCGCCGCGCTGGAGCGCCCAGATCTCGTCGTCGGTCCAGTCCTTGACCAGCTCGGCGGTGCGCGGGTCGCGTCCGAAGAAGTGCTCGCGCACGTAGGCGCCGTCGTTGGCCTTGAAGGTCTGGTAGT
>ERZ772921.1499-NODE-1499-length-13364-cov-3.630926_pt1 | contig 13364 bp, 14 predicted proteins | sample MGYA00512117_ERZ772921 | MGnify/ENA primary metagenome ERZ772921 (study PRJEB29015, sample SAMEA2737944) | human oral metagenome | biome: human oral; feature: human-associated habitat; material: dental | place: China | collected 2150 ... | reverse complement strand
CTTTCCATCAGGCTCTTTGTCTAATGAATGTATTATCAGTTTCTTTTCGGCTTCTTCATTATAGTAAGTCAAGTGGTTAAATAGATATTCTTTATCTGAATAATCGTCATTTCTGTCTTCAGCATATTTCTTTTTCCCATTTGCAATTTCATATTCTAAATGGAAGTCTGGGTCATCTATAGTTGGATTTAAATATAGATAAGTAACTACAAGCCCTGCCACTGAAATCACAGCCAGAAGCAAAAATAATGCTCTTTTTAAAATCTTTTTCATTGCTAAATCTGGTTATTCACCACCAAAACCATTTCGCCTTTCAGGGTTTTGCTTTTGGAAAATTTTATGAGTTCTTCTATGGTTCCGCGCTTGGTTTCTTCAAATTTTTTGGAAATTTCTCGGCTGAGGCTGATTTTCGTTCCCTCGCCGAAAAACTCCTTTATCTGCTCCAAAGTGGTATTTATCTTATGCGGACTTTCGTAGAGGACTATCGTTTTTTTCTCCTCCGCCAGCTGTTTCAGTTTGGTCTGTCTTCCCTTTTTCTGTGGTAGAAAACCCACGAACAAAAACTCATTATTAGGCAGTCCAGAAACCACCAGCGCTGGCACGAAAGCCGTAGCACCAGGCAGACACTGCATTTCCACCTCGTTGTCCGCACATGCCTTTGCCAGCAGATAGCCAGGGTCAGAAATTCCAGGCGTTCCTGCATCGGTAATGATGGCGATATTCTGACCGTTTTTCAGGTCTTCTATCACTTTAAGTGTCGCTTGATGTTCATTGTGTAAGTGATATGATTTCAATGGTTTAGAAATTTCAAAATGTTTCAATAAAATTCCCGAAGTCCGTGTATCTTCACAAAGAATATAGTCCACTTCTTTCAAAATTTTTACTGCCCGAAAAGTCATATCTTCCAGATTGCCAATAGGCGTAGGAACAAAATAAAGTATACCGCTCATAAATTCTTTTATTAAAATTGTTTAAATTTGGGATTTAATTTTGAATTTTTCACATCAAAATCAAAAGGCTAATTTACAATGTTTTTAGAAAATACAATCAATCACGCCAAACAAAGCGGCTGGATGGAGGTTATCTGCGGTTCTATGTTTTCTGGAAAAACCGAAGAACTCATCAGAAGGCTCCGCCGTGCAGAGATGGCTGGACAGCAGGTAGAAATCTTCAAACCAAAGCTGGACAACCGCTATGCCGATGAAGAGGTGGTCTCTCACAACCAAAATAAAATAAAAAGCACTCCCGTAGAAACTCCCGATGAGATTCTGCTCCTTGGGTCTAACTGTGATGTGGTGGGCATAGACGAAGCGCAGTTTTTCGATGAAAGCATTGTAGAAATAGCCAATCAGCTGGCGAACAACGGTGTTCGTGTGGTGATTGCTGGGCTGGATATGGACTACATGGGAAGACCTTTCGGGCCGATGCCCAATCTGATGGCCACGGCAGAATATGTTACGAAAGTCCATGCCATCTGCAAGAAAACAGGAAATTTGGCGAATTATTCCATGAGAACCTCAGGGAGTGATGATTTGGTACAATTAGGAGAAACTGACAGCTACGAGGCTGTGAGCAGAAAAGTTTTTACAGAAGAAGTTTTGAATAAAAAATAATGATATACAGCACATTACAAATTTCGCAACTTACAGATTCTAAACTGATTGGGAATCCAGATATTCTCATCAGCAATATCTCTTTTGACAGCCGAAATCTTTATTCTATTTCGGATACGGCGTTTATTGCCATTAACACCAAAAATAATTCTGGCGAAAAATACATTTCTTCCGTAGTAGAAAAAGGTGTGAAAGTCATTATTTCTGAAAACTACTATCCTGAATACGAAGACATTACATGGATTATTACCAAAAATTCCATCGAGTTTTTACAAATTTTAGCCAAAAAACATTTAGAAAATTCACATTTAGAAAACACCATCGGCATTACAGGAAGCAACGGCAAAACCATTGTAAAAGAATGGCTTTATCAGTGTCTTTGGGATGAATTTTCCACGGTGAAATCTCCCAAAAGTTTCAACTCGCAGATTGGGCTTCCTATCTCGCTACTGCAAATCAATGAAGAACACCAGCTGGGAATCTTTGAAGTCGGAATTTCTAAACCGAGCGAAATGGCAAAATTGGAAAATATTTTCGCTCCGAAAATCGGCGTTTTGACGCACATCGGTTCTGCTCATTCTTCTAATTTTAAAAATGAAGAAGAACTGATAAACGAAAAAATCATTCTTTTCAAAGAAAGTGAAACTATTATTTATAACGGAGATAATGAATTGGTTTATAATTTAGTAAATCAACTTTATTCAAGTAAAAATTTAATTAGTTTCGGACTAAATCAAAGAAATGATGTCCGTATTTCTTCCGATTATAAAAATCCTAATGAACGCATTGGGATAAAATATTTTGATGAAGAAATCAGTATTTCTCTCCAAAAACGAGATGAGGCTACACTTTCCAATATTCTGGCGATTGTAGCTGTTTTAAAATCACTGAAAATCTCCAATGAAAAAATCGTGACCAAAATCCAAGACCTGCATTCAGTGGAAATGCGTCTGGAGAGTGTGAACGGCATTAGGAATAATCTGATTATCAATGATTCTTTTAATCTGGATTTGGATTCGTTAATCATTGCATATCAGTTTATTAACCAATATCAAAAGCAGAAAAAATCGCTTATCCTTACAGATATTTTGGACACGATAGAAGAGGACGAAATATTGTATAAAAAAGTGGCTGAACTTACCAACGAGCAGGATTTTGAAAATATCATTCTCATCGGAAAACACATCACGAAGTATAAAGATTTGTTTTCAGGGAAAGTCAAAATCTTTGATAACACTCAGGAACTTATAGACAGCCAGTATCTCAATACGATTGAAAATCAGCTCATTTTATTAAAAGGAGCGAGAGTTTTTGAAATTGAAAAAATCAAAAAACTTTTAGAACTACAAAAGCACGATACTACGCTTGAAGTAAATCTTAATGCCATCGTGCATAATATAAACATACACAAGAGTTTACTAAAACCAGAGACAAAAGTCTGTGCGATGGTGAAAGCTTTTTCCTATGGACTGGGCGGCTACGAAATTGCCGAATATCTACAGCATCATCATATTGATTATCTGGGAGTTGCCTATGCAGATGAGGGAGTGGATTTACGGAAAAACGGCGTGACTACGCCTATCCTTGTGATGAATCCTGAGCAGAGCAGCTATGATACCATCATAGATTATCATCTGGAGCCAGAGATATACAGCCTGAGGGTTTTGGATTTATTTGGGAAACAGCTCCAAGCGAAAGGAATCCAAGAGACCTACCCTATCCATATCAAGATAGAAACAGGAATGCATCGCCTTGGTTTTAAAGAAGATGAAATAGATGATTTGATGAAAACCTTGAAGAAATACAATGTCAAAATAGCGAGTATTTTCAGCCATTTGTCTTGCGCAGATGTTCCCGAAGAAAAGGAATATACACTGCAGCAGCTGGAAACCTTTGAGCGAGTTTCAAGTAAAATCATCCAAAACATTGATTATAAACCTATTAGGCATATTCTCAATACAGCTGGAATTATCAATTTCACTGATTATCAATACGATATGGTAAGAATAGGCATTGGGATGATGGGTATTTCCTGCGTTCCTGAAATAGAAAAACAGCTCCAAAATGTGGCTACATTTAAAACCGTGATTTCTCAGATTTCCAAAGTAGAAAAAGGAGATTCCATAGGATACAGCAGAAAATATATCGCAGAAAAAGATACCAGAATCGCGACTATTCCGATAGGCTATGCAGACGGCATTCCTCGGCTGATAGGGAACAAAAAGGGATTTGTCATCATCAAAGGGCAGAAAGTTCCTATCGTGGGAAATGTGTGTATGGATATGCTGATGGCAGATTTGAGCGAAATCCCTGCAAAGGAAGGTGATGAGGTTATTATCTTCAATTCCTGTAAGACTTTGGAAGAGTTTGCAGAATACTGCCAGACCATACCTTACGAGGTTCTTACTTCCATTTCACGAAGAGTCAAAAGAATTTATGTAAAAGATTGATTATGAAAAAGTTACTTCAAATATTTATAATAATGTTTTCTTTGAGTTTGTATAAAGCTCAGGTAAAAGAAAACATGAAAATTCCGAAAAACCCAAAAATAGGGCTGTCTCTGGCAGGCGGCGGCGCGAAAGGTTTTGCCCATGTAGGTGTATTAAAAGTGATAGACTCACTGGGAGTAAAAATAGACTACATCTCTGGAACCAGCATGGGAGCGATAGTTGGAGGGCTTTATGCATCGGGCTACTCGGCAAAGGAAATAGAAAAAATCATTAAAGAAACGGATTTTTATGAAATTCTTGCCAATGAAAAAGACCGAAAAGAAACATCCTTTTTTGATAAAAATAATGACAAATACCTGCTGAATATTCCTTTTGAAAAAGGTAAATTCAATGTCCTGCCAAAAGCCATTTCACAAGGACAAAAAAATCTTTTCCTCTTGAAGGATTTATTTAACAATGTTTCTAATGTCACAGATTTCTCCAAACTGAATATTCCTTTCATGTGTGTGGCAACCAATCTGGAAAATGGAAAAGTAAAAATTTTTGAAAAAGGAGACTTGGTGAATTCTATCATGGCGAGTTCCGCCTATCCTTCACTGATAAATCCCGTGAAAATAAATGACAGTCTGTACATAGATGGCGCAATGACAGTAAATTTCCCATCAAAACCACTTAAAGAGAAAGGAATGGACATTGTCATCGGAGTGGACTTGACACTTCCTTTGGCGAATAAAGATGAGCTTAATTCGGCTATAAAGATTTTAGACCAAGTGATAGATTTCACTATACAAAACGAAAATAAAACTCAGTATAAAAATACAGATATAAGAATTCATCCTAATCTAAAAGGATATTCTTCTACAAGCTACGGCGACAAAGAAAAAATCCTAAATTTAGGATATGAAGAAGCTAAAAAATACATCGATATACTCAATAAATTACCAAAAAGAGATTCTCTACCGAAAATGATGAGCAAGCCTATCTATGCTAATATTTATAAAGTAGACAGCCTTATTTTGGTGAATAGTAGGATTTTTAATGAATCTTATGTAAAAGGGAAAATGAACCTTAAAATTCCTTCTCTACAGACTTATACTGGAATTAACCAAATGATTGATAAATTATATGCTACCAATAATTATAAACTTATCAATTATGACCTGATACAAGACAAAGGGAAAAACATTCTAAAACTGGAATTAGAAGAAGATAACGCTCGGTTTTTGCTGAAATTTGGGCTGCATTATGATGAAGTTTTCAAAACAGGTTTATTAATAAATACAACCATCAAAAGGTTTTTATTCCAAAACTCTATTCTCTCCCTTGATGCTATCGTGGGCGGAAATAGACCGAGATATTATTTTAATTATTTCGTGGATAATGGCTACTTCCCTGGGTTTGGGATTTATTCTTCTGGGATGAGTCTACAGCTTAATGATGATAATAGAAATGAAATAGGAAAATGGAAATGGTTTAGAAACGAGATTTATCTTCAGTCTATTTGGAAAGATAGATACGCCATAGGAGGAGGAATGAGCCATGATTATTTTGAGTCTAAAATAGGAACTGCCCGCTATGATAATGAAAAAAACTTTCTCAATCCTTATGTTTTCATTAAAAGTGATACAAGGAATGACAAGGATTTCTCATCAAGAGGTTTCTACCTTAATATAGAAGGAAAATTATTAGATATTTTTAATAAAAAAATTGAAAAACAGATTTTCCAGACCAAAGCTGATATCCGAATGAGTTTCCCTATCTCCAGCCGCGTAACTTATAGACTGAATCTTTTCGGAGGACTTACTTTCGGGAAAGATGTTCCATACTATTATCATTTCTACCCAGGTGGAATTTTTGAGCAGAATTTAGGGAATTTTGTAAGTTTCCAAGGTTATCAGTTTGGGAATTTTAGTGCGGATAATCTTATCATTGCAGGGAATGATTTTCAGTTTAGAATTAAGAAAAATTATTTCATCACAGGGCATGTTAATCTTATCAATACCTTTGATATACATAGGCTGGATTATATCTTAAAAGTAGGCGATATTTCTGGAGGAATTACCGCTGGATACAAATCTCCTTTTGGGCAGATAAAACTAAATTACAGCAAAGCTGTGAATAAAGGAAAAGGAATTTTTAGTGTGATTTTAGGACATTGGTTCTAATTTTTTAGAAATAAATAAAGCAGAATGATACAGTATTTTTTTGAAAATGTAGAGGAAATTACCCTTCCTGAAAATTGTTCGGAATGGATTGAAAAACTTATTTTAAATGAAGAAAAAAAAGTAGGAAATATCAATTATATTTTCTGTGATGATGAATATCTGCTAAAAGTAAATCAGGATTTTCTTAATCATGATTACTATACGGACATCATCACTTTTGATTATGTAAAAGGCAAAACCATAAGCGGAGATATTTTTATATCTTTGCCGCGCATTTCGGAAAACGCCTCTACCCTATCCAGTGGTTTTGAAAAGGAATTACTGCGGGTTCTGGCTCATGGCGTTCTTCACCTTTGCGGGTATAAAGACAAGTCCGATGAAGAACAAAAAACAATGCGGGCGAAAGAAGATTTCTACATCAGTTTAATATAAAAAGGGCAGTTTTATCTGCCCTTTCTTTTATGAATTTCTTATTTCTTTCACTACTTCATTTAGTTCGGTATATAAATCTTTCCACTCAGGCTGGGATTTCATCGCGGTTACAAAACCCAAATAATCCCTTATCACTTGTTCTAATTTTTTTCGCACGGCGCTGGCAGACTGCGTGAGCCTAAGTTCCGTATTGGCTTCTGTCTGTTCAGAAATCAAATGCGAAAATTTCTCTTGTTTCATTTATCATTTTTTCTTCTTCTTTTGTATATCCATTTTCTAAAAATACATCAATGTGTGGCAATGCATTGAAAGCTATTTGATGAGGGAAATTTGTTGATGGTTTTCCTTGTAAATTATTTTCTAAATCATCTAATCCTTTTTTTCCAGCTCCTGCAACTGCTTGATAAGTTGAGTAAATTACTCTTTTTAATCCATATTTATCTTGCAATACTTTTAAAATTGGCATTACTTGAATTGTTGAACAATTTGGGTTTGCAATAATTCCTCTGTGATTTTTCAATGCTTCTGGATTTGCTTCAGGTACAACTAAAGGAATGTCTTCATCCATTCTCCAAGCACTACTATTATCCACTACTACAGCACCTTTATCTCTAAATTTAGGTGCGAACTCTTTAGAAATTCCTCCTCCTGCTGAGAATAAAGCTACATCAATATCTTCTTTAATATTTTCGTCTTTCAATTCGATTACTGTGTATTCTTTTCCTCCCCAATTTACAACTTTTCCAGCCGATCTAGCCGATGCATAAAGATATAAATTTTCCACTGGAAAATTTCTTTCTTTTAATACTTTTAAAAATGTTTGTCCTACTAATCCTGTTGCTCCAACTACTGCTACGTTATATTTTTTACTCATTATACTTTCTCCTCCTAGTAATTTTTATTATTTATTAAAAATTTTGTTTTTACTGGTTAAATTATATCACAAAAATTTTATTTTTTCACTTTTTTTTAGAAAAAAGCAATTCATTTCTTAATTAAATGAAAAAACTTCTTGCCAATATTTGTTAGAGTTCAAAAATTTCCTTTTCTAAAAATTTTTTATATAAATAAAAAATGCTGATAACGAACATCAGCATATAAAATATATAATCTAAAATAAAATCACATTTATATATCTGACAGCTCACCATTACATATTATAATGGCAGTTCTATAGATATTCTCCATAGACCCAGCAGCAAAGTTCATCATTCTTCCTGCTTCGGCGATTTCCCCTTTCAAATTATTTCATTGAATTGACTTTCTCAATAAATCTACTCTTAAAAACCGCGCCTCTATCTTGTAACATTATACTAAATTTTTTTTAACTTGTAAACAGTTCAAAGAAAGTTTTTTCTTAATATAGAAATATCAAATATAAAAAAGTCTACATTTTACTTTCTTTCTTTTCAAACCATTCAAAAAATTTTTCTATTCCATCTTCAAAATCTGTTTTTGGACTATAACCAAGAAGTTTTTTGGCTTTGGAAATATCAGCGTATGTCATCGGCATATCCCCTTTTTGAAAGTCGCAAAATTCTAAATCAGCTTTGTAGCCTGAAATTTTTTCCATTATTTTTACCATTTCCATAAGAGTTATCACTCTGTTGTTTCCGAGATTGAAGATTTCGTAGCATTCATTTTTTTTGTTTATAAATTTTATTGAAGCTGTGATTCCTGCGATTATATCATCAATATAAGTATAGTCCCGTCCTTTCTTGCCATCTCCATAAATTGATATTTTTTTATTGTATTTCAATTTTCTTGCAAATTTATGAATGGCTAAATCTAGCCGCTGTCCTGCTCCATAAACTGTAAAAAATCTGAGCATTATGACTTTTATACCGTAATTTTTGTAATATAGATACGCCATTTCTTCGCAAGTTTTTTTAGTTAGAGCATAAGGCGATAAAGTTTTTTTTATGTTATCGCTTTCTGAAAAAGGAAGTTTTGGTGTATCTCCGTAAACTGAAGATGAAGAAGCACAGACAAAATTGTTAATTTTAAATTTTTTACATAATTCCAATAAATTTAAAGTTCCTTTTATATTTGTTTCTTCGTAATCCAACGGTCTTTCAAAAAAAGATGGTCGCACTCCAGCTTTTGCCGCTAAATGCACGATTCCGTCAAATTTATAGTTTTTAAAAGTTTCATTTAAATCATCGAAATCTCTGATGTCTTTGTTTAATAAAATTATATTTTTATCTGCATTATTTATAAAGTTGACAAATTCTTTTAGATTTTTTTCTTTTTCATCATATTTTATTTCAAAAGAAGTATTTGTTGCTTCACACAAATTGGAAATTTTGATTTTGTAATCGTAAAAATCGTCAAAATTGTCAACTACAATTACTTTAAAATTTTCTGATAACAATTTTTTTACAAGATGGGAGCCGATAAATCCCGCTCCACCTGTGATTAAATAAGTTCTCATTTTATTTCAATTTTCCTTTCTTTATATTTTTTTCTATTTTTTTTGTATTTTTAATAATAAGTAAATTTCTTATATAAACGATAAATCCAAATAATTGTCCCAAAGTAAAGACAATATCTTTTCTGTAAATTGCATAAATTAATAAAAGAAAACTTCCAAAAAGGCTTAAAAACCAAAATGAAATTGGAACAACGCTTTTTTTTCTTTTTTCGCTCGCAATCCATTGAACTAAAAATCTTGCAGAAAACATCAGTTGTCCTGCCAATCCTAAAATTATAAATATTTTTTCCATTTTATTTTCTCCCGTCTATTTTTATTTTTTTTTCTATGTAAATATAGTTTGAATCATAATTTCTCGCATCTGTCATTTTGTTTATTTTACTTATATTAAATCCCGAAACAAAAGTAACTATTGGAAATAGCAATCCCAAAAATATAAATCCTGCTTTTTTTCCAGCTTTTAAAAATAATAATAAACTTACCATTCCTATATTGAATAGTGAAAAAATGGAAATTACTTTAAATGGAACAAAATCTCTTGAATTTGAGAAAATCATAACGATTGAAGCTACTATAAAAATAAAAATTGTTATGAAAAAAAGAATATTTTTTGTTTCAAAAGGGATTTTTCTATAATTTATAGCCGTCAAAATTCCAATTGGAGTTACAATTGGAAGTAAGTAAATGACAAGTTTGCTGCTTGAAACTGACAAATAAAATAATGTTGAAAAAATCCATATTAATAGAAATTTTTCAAAATCATTCGTATTTTTTTCTTTAATCCAAGAAATGATGGATTTATACATCACATACACCGAATACACAGTCCATGGAAATACTGTCATTGGTAAAGTATATAAATAATAATAAAACGGTCTTTTATGGGCAAAAGCTTTCACTGCTCTTCCAAAAAGTTGTTTAAAAAATATTTCCTAAACTTATGTAGGCTGGAATTATCCAAAATAGGACAAATGCTAGAATTATTGCTAATCCTTTGTAAAATCCTACCTCTTTTAAAGAATATTTTTTTGAAGCTGTAAATTTGAAAAGAATTATCACCAATAATGGAGTCAAAAGTCCTACGATTCCTTTAAATAAAAAGGCAAATCCAATGTAGACAAAAGTTATCCAATTTTTTTGATAATCATTTTTTTCATAACATTCAAAAAAATTTAAAAGTGATAAAGCTATAAAACAGCTAAGATAAATGTCCATTCTAACTACGATTACAGAAACATATTGAAGAATTCCTGTAAATGTTATAAATATTGACATTATAGCAATATTCTCGTCAAATTTTATTTTTAAAAATCTATATAATTTTATGAGTAAAAAACTTTCAATAAATATGTTAAAAATAACAATTCCATAAGTATAATAATTTCTAAAAATAAATTTTGAAAAGATAATTATCCAAAAGAATAACGGCGGTTTGTCCGTATAAAGTTTTCCAGATAAATAATACACAAATGGATTTTTATTTTTTATTATATCTTGAGCGATATACAGATATTTAAGCTCATTTCTTTGCGTAAATAGCCTATTTAAAAGTGGCAATATTATAAGAATTAACACAATTGGAATAAAATATTCAAATTTAAATTTTATTTTTATTTTTTTTAACTTAAAATCTTTGTAAAAATTGAATTTAGTAATTTTTTTTGTCGGCAATTTCATAGTCTATTCTCCTTTTTTTCATCCATCTCCCGGCAAAAACATCTTCAAATCCGACAAATAGTCTATTAAAAGTCGTATATTTCGATTTTCCATAAATACGGTCGTAATGCGGCACTGCTATTTCAATCACAGAAAATCCATTTATTTTTGCAAGTGTGGGTAAAAATCTGTGCATTCCTTTATACAGGTAAAAAGATTTGACGACTTCCCTTTTAAACACTTTTAAAGGACAACCTGTATCGTGAATATTGTCTTTTGTAATAAAATTTCTAAATGAATTTCCAACTAATGAAGCCAGTTTTCTGTAAAAGCCGTCTTGTCTTGTCGCACGCATTCCGTTTACCATATCATATTCCTTTAAATATGGGATAAGAAGAGAAATATCTTTTGGATTTGTCTGCAAATCTCCATCCATTGACACGACAATATCTCCGCTGCAATATCTAAATCCTGCTGCAAGTGCTGCACTCTGTCCACAGTTTTTTTTAAAAAAAATAGGTTTTAAATATTTTTTATCTCTTGATAATTTTTCTAAAATTTCTCTTGATTGATCAGTGCTTCCATCATCAACTAAAATAAATTCATATTCATTATATTTTTCTTTCACCGCCAGTTCCAGTTTTTCCACCAAAAGCGGTATATTCTCCTCTTCATTAAAAATTGGCACAACAAATGATATTTCCATAATTTTTTCTCCTTCATCAAATTTCTAGTAAAAGTATACTAATTTCTCCCAATCGGATAATAGTGAAAATAATTTCTAATATTTTTATTTTTTGAGAACATATTTCTAAAATCAAAGAAATAATTATTTTTCATAATATTTTTAATTTTTACTAAATCCATATTTTCAAACTGTTTCCATTCTGTTGTCAAAATTAGACAGTTTGAATCTTCGGCACATTCATATTCATTTTCACAATATTTAATATAATCAGAATAATTTTTAAGCTCTTTTTTTGTTTTTTCCATTCCTTGAGGACAATAAACTTTAATTTTTGCCCCTAAATTTATTAATTTTTTTATTATTTTTATTGCAGGAGCTTCCCTTATATCATCAGTTCCAGGCTTAAAAGATAGTCCTAAAACTGAAATTATCTTCCCTTTTACATTTCCCATCTTATTTTTTATTTTTTTTGTCAAAATATCTTTCAAATCATTATTAAATTTTATGGCAGAATCAACGATGCTCATTTCACAATCATTATTTTTTCCAATATTTAATATTGAAAGAGCATCTTTCGGAAAGCAGGAACCTCCAAAACCAAGTCCCGCATTCAAAAATTCATTTCCAATTCTGTGGTCAAATCCCATAATTTTGAAACATCTTCAATGTTTGCTCCTATTTTTTCAGAAAGCATCGCCATTTCATTAATAAACGATATTTTTACGGACAAAAACGCATTTGAAGAATATTTGGACAATTCTGCCGTTTCAAGATTTGTAAAAATTATTGGAATTTGTTTTTTTAAAAAGTATTCATAAATTTTATAAATTTCTTTTTTTATTTTTTCTTTATTATCATTTTCATCAATTCCCACAACAATCCTATCAGGATTTAAAAAGTCATAAACAGCCTTTCCTTCCCTTAAAAATTCAGGATTTGAAATAACTGACACATTAAGATTATCCATATTTCTTTTTTTTAATTCATCTAAAATAATTTTTTTGATTTTTTTGTTTGTTCCCATAGGAACAGTTGATTTTGTAATAATAAGGCTATCTTTTGAAAGAAATTGAGCTAAATTTTTACTTGCAGCCGTAATATAATTCAAATTTGAACTTCCATCAGCCAAAGGTGGCGTTCCTGCTGCAAGAAATATCACATCAGCATTTTTTATCCCAGAATTATAATCCAAAGTAAATTTAATTTTTCCGTTTTTCAATGACTTTTTTAAAGTTTCTTCCAATTCTGGTTCATAAATAGGCGATTTTCCCTGTTTTAACATTTCAATCTTTGTCGCATCATTATCAATACAGACAACATCAAATCCTAAATCCGACATTACAACACCTTGAACTAAACCGATGTATCCTGTTCCGATTATTGCTATATTCATAATCATTCCTCCATTAATTTAATTTTTTTCTTAAATCTATTCTTTATAAAAATAAAAATTTATTTACATATCTTTTTTTTATACAATAAATATAGCACAGAAATATATTTTAAAAGTGAATTTAAAATGAATAACAAAAAAGAACTGTTTAAAAAATTTATTTTCTAAACAATTCTTTTTAAAAAAGTAAGGAAAATTATCAAAATACATATTTAATCAAAATTTATTTTGTTAAATATTAATATTATTTAAATAATTTTTTCTAATTTATTAATAATTAATTTAGTCAATTTCAAAATCTAATATTTCCCCTGTATTTGCATCAATTTTATATTCTTTTTTAGTATTTCCTTCTATAAGATCTACTTCATAGACCAGCTTTCCTTTTTTTCTTTCAAGTTCGATACTTTTAAAAGTTGCATTTGGAGCTTGTTTTTTTGCTATGCTTTTTGCCTGCTCAACTGAAATTTTCGTGTTTGCTATTGCAGGATTTAATTCATCGTCATCTATATCAGTTTTTGCTCTAAAAATCT
>ERZ772921.1494-NODE-1494-length-13382-cov-2.278832_pt1 | contig 13382 bp, 12 predicted proteins | sample MGYA00512117_ERZ772921 | MGnify/ENA primary metagenome ERZ772921 (study PRJEB29015, sample SAMEA2737944) | human oral metagenome | biome: human oral; feature: human-associated habitat; material: dental | place: China | collected 2150 ... | reverse complement strand
TGCATAAATCCTAGACAACACTGTGGGAAACTTCTGTCATTTTTTATAAAAGAAACCCAAGAGCAAGAGCCCTTGGGTCAATAATAAATTCAATAAAAATGAATAGAATTATTTCTTCCGCAAAGATAATTAAAAAAGATAACCCACAAAAAGAAAACATTTCTTTTTTCAAAAATGATCATCTATACTAAAAATATTTGCCCTCATTTTGCATAAATCCTAGACAACACTGTGGGAAACTTCTGTCATTTTTTATAAAAGAAAACCCAAGAGCGGAACTCTTGGGTGTAAAACAAATTAAAATTATCATGAAAAAGTTATTCTTTTGTGCAAAATTAAGTTAAAAAAACAATTCCTGCAAGTCTAATTTTTCTTTTCCCTGAAATTTGTTTTAATGCAGAAAATGTCTCATTCCAGTGAGCAGCATTGGGATGCCGTGCTGATTGGCTGCCTGTATGCTTTCTTCATCCTTGATGCTTCCGCCTGGCTGTATAATGGCTTTTATGTCTTTTTCAGCACAGAAATCCACCACATCACGGAACGGGAAAAAGGCATCCGAAGCCAGAACCAGCTCTCCGCTGAATTTCTCTTTGGCTCTTTCCACCGCCTGCTGTGTCGCCCAGATTCTATTGACCTGTCCGCCACCGATTCCCAGTGCCTGCGTTCCGTTAGAAACTACTATCGCATTGGATTTCACATATTTCACTACTCGCTGTGCGAAGAGCAGGGCTTTTCTCTGTTCTTCTGTCGGCTGTTTTTCGGTTACTGCTTTTATTTCTTCCGAGAACTGATTATCGCAGTCCTGTACCAGCAGTCCGCCATCTATTTTTACCCAAGTTTGTTTGTCCGAAACAGGGTTTTTGATTTTAATAATTCTAAGGTTTTTCTTTTGTCTAAGGATTTCCAGCGCTTTTTCCTCAAAATCTACCGCCATCACGATTTCAAGGAAAGTTTTCCCAAGTTCCTCCGCTGTAGCAGCATCCACCTTGTAGTTCATCGCCACAATGCCTCCGAAAATAGAAACAGGGTCACACTCAAAGGTTTTAGTATAAGTTTCCACCGCCGTATTTCCGATGGCTACACCGCACGGCGTAGAGTGTTTCACGGCACAACATGCCATTTCGTTTTTGAATTCGTTTACTACTTTCCAGCACAAATCCATATCGCGAAGATTATTGAACGAAAGTTCCTTCCCTCCCAGTTGTTCAAAATCTTTCATCGCTCCATTTTCCACTGTCGAAACATAATAAGCTGCGGACTGGTGCGGATTTTCGCCATATCGTAAATCCGAAACTTTCTTGTATGAAGCATTCAGATACTGTGGATATTCCTCCTCCAAAAGCATTTTGGAAATAGCTGCATCATAGGCAGAAGTAAGGTTAAACACCTTCCCTGCAAGGGTTTTACGAGTTTCCAAAGTGGTATCGCCCGAAGTTTCTATTTCAGATTTTACTTTCTCGTAATCTTCCACATTGGTGATGACTGTCACAGATTTAAAATTCTTTGCTGCTGAACGAAGCATAGACGGCCCTCCTATGTCGATAAACTCCACCTTTTCATCCAAAGGAATATTCTTCCCTGCATTTTCAAAAAATGGGTAAAGATTGACCACCACCATGTCTATCAGCTCTATTCCGTGCTCGGCTACTGTGTCCATGTGCTCTTTATTATCACGCACAGCGAGAAGTCCTCCATGCACTTTTGGGTGAAGGGTTTTTACCCTGCCGTCCAGCATTTCTGGGAAATTCGTAACCTCATCTATCTGAATAGGACTAAGCCCAGCATCTTTCAGATGTTTGAAAGTTCCGCCTGTGGAGATAAGTTGGTAATTGTTTTTTTCTAAGAACTGAGCGAATTCCGTAAGTCCGCTCTTGTCCGAAACACTGATTAAGACTCTTTTTTTCATAGTTAAATTTAAGTTTCACAAAATTAAAAATAATAATTGGTTAATGTAAGTTTTAGAATTAAATATTCGTATTTTTACCAATAAAAACTTAATTAAAATGCTTATCAACCTAAAACGAGTTTACGAAATCCCTGATGAAACCGATGGTTTCCGTGTGCTTGCTGACCGCCTTTGGCCTCGCGGCATCAAAAAAGAAGAGTTGGATTTTGATTTTTGGGCAAAAGAAATCGCTCCTTCCACGCTTCTTCGGAAAACCTATCACCAGATGCGTGATTTTGATACTTTCAGCCACGATTATCAAAACGAGCTGGAACAAAACGCTTCCGTAGATGCCTTTTTAGAGCTTATTCATGACAAAAAAGTCCTTACCCTCCTTACCGCTGTCAAGGAGATAGATAAAAGCCAACTGCCAGTCCTTAAGGACTTTCTTTTGCAACGATTTTCTAAAGAATAATGCTTCTTTTTAGTCTATATATGGCTATCTTTTGTCTGGTACGACCTCTTCATTTAGATAACGATAGAACCTTTCGTGTTCATCTCCCATGAAATAGACAGGATTGAAGCCCGATACATCCATTTTGTTGTCTTTGATGAACTTTTGTGATAAATATCGCTCTTTAATGTCCGCTATGATGTGTACAAAATTGCCGTATTCTTCCATTTTTTGGACTTCGCAGACCATACTGAGCATACAGTCTGTCAATATTGGGACATTATAATCTTTTTGGATGATGTGTTTTAATCCTGTGCTTTTCAGTTTGTCTGTTCCGCTGCTTGACCCTGCTTCTATAAACTGTTTTTCCAAACTTTTATCAGGAATATTGATAGAAAATCTATTAGTTTCCGTTATTTGTTTTACGGCATTCCCTTTTTTATATATTCCTATCACCAAAGTATCTTTTAAAGTGTATGAAGAGCTTATAGTGGTGATATTATGTCCCCAATTACTGTCTTCATACCCCAATATAACCACTGGAAACCCGAAATAGAGTTTCGTTGTTTCAAATTTTTCCATTGTTTATTTAATTTTTTATTATAATATCAGCTTTTGGTGTGTTTTCCTAAGGCTTCCATAAGCTGTGGCTTGTCTTCCAAGGCTATTTTTGCTACGGAATAGAACTCTCGCACCCATTTTTCAAGGGCGACGAGGGCATCGTCTTTATCTTTGGTCGCCTGCTGGCTTTCTCCTTTCTCTTTGGTGTAGTTTTCGTAGGCTTTTTGGGTATCCGAAAGGAGATTAAGCTGTGCGGAGATGTGCGTTTCATCTACTTTGAGGCGTTTTATGGGCATAAGCAGGGCAGGATTTATCTGCAGCTGCTTGTAGAAGGTGTCTATATCGTCCAGCAGGGCACTTATGCGGACACTTGCCACCCCTTTTACCTTGAGTGCAGAAAGTACAGCCTCCTGTTCCTTAAAAACGATTTTGGCTTTCTTTCTATCTGTGGCATAGTTCTTTTTTAGCTCGTCAAATTTCTTGCTGAAAGCCTCATAAGCCATTTTTTCTTCGGTGGTTTCGGTTTTATTCTGCTCTATCATGCGCGAAGCGGTGTCATAGAGCATTCTTCCTTTGTTGATTTCTTGGTCGTCATATCCATATTCGGATAGTTCCTGCCTAAGGATATGGTTTTCTCTAATGCTGCTGAATATATTTCCGTATCTTTGGAAATCAGCAATGGTTACTCTTTTCATATGGTATGTTTTAAGGATTATTTTTCATTAAATTTACTTTGTATCTGCTTCAATTTATATTGTATGTACTTAAAATCGCTTTGTACTTGCTTTAATTTGCTTTGTACCTGCTTAAAATCGCTTCGTACCTACTTCATTTTGCTTTGTATCTACTTCAATTTACTTTGTACCTACTTAAAATTGTATTGTATCTGATTTAAATTGTATTGTACTTGCTTAAAATCGTATAGTGTCTATTTAAAATTATATTGTTTATCGTTTTAGTTTTTCTATTTAAAGAATAAATCTTCTTTTATCATCCATGTTTTAGTAAAATAGAAACTCATTAGATTAAAAATAAATACTAAAATAATAATTACTATTGCTGTATTTATAATCTGCTCAAATAATCTGCTGTATTTTTGTTTGATTGTCTCAAGTTTACTGATGAATTCCTCTCCGCAATTATTGAGAATGGCAATATTAAACAAAAATATAGGAAACTGGCTGATTAAAATCCAAATAATAAAGGCGATGATGGTAACTATCAGGTTTCCATTATGTCCGCACAACACAACTAAAGATATAAATGCGGGATCGGGAAAGGCGGACAAGGTAAAAATAAGCCCCGTGACAAACATATCCATCTGTGACCAGCCTGATGAGGTTCTTATCTCTTTCTTTTTATTATTTTCTGAAGTAAATCTCTTTATTAGCCAATAGGATAGACCTAATATTAATAATATATTCAATACTACCCAGACATAATTGGGAAGGAGACCGAAAAAATTGGCGAGGAAAGAGATATTATTCCCTAAAAAAACGGACATGAATGTTCCGCTGATAACGCTTCCAAATAAAACGGTAAGGGTGAAAGTTGTAATGGCTTTTTTATCAGCATTTGCAGACAAAGCTCCTATTATAATAGGAATCCCGAGTGGGTCAAATCCTGTAATTCCTAAAACAACAGCTGAAAATAATAACTTCATATGGAAATGATAAGGTGATAAAATTAATATTTCTTTTTTTTATAGCATTTATAAAGGAAAACCTCGGTTCTGGGTTAGTTTTTCAGTTCAAAAGTCCCTTCCAAGGACTGCGAAAGGCATTTTCCGTTTTCATCGGTATAGGTTAGGAAAGCTGAAATAGTCTTTTTCTCCACATCCACCACTTGAATTAAGGTAGTGCCGTCATTTTCTATCCAATTTATAAAGAACTGCGCCCCGCTGATGAGTTTTAGCATGAGCAGGTCTTATTTCCCAATGACTTTTTCTGTCTGTATTTCATTTATGCTCTTTTGTTTAGCATTCAAATATAATACTTTATATTTAATTTCAAAACTTTTATAGTTCAAAAAAGGCTAACAAACAAAAAAGCCGAGAAATTTCTCGGCTTTATGCTATTATATGGGTTGCGCTTTCGCTCCGATGCTCTTTTTCCTGATATTTAGATTTAAAAACTATAAATAAATGCAGCTAAAATGCCACTAAAATCATTATTTTGTAACGCTTTCAGCTATTATTTTCCCCATTGCTATGTCTATTTTTTGGGTAATCTGTTCTACTTTTTCAAGTTTATACTCTGATACTAAAAGACTTACGAATTTATACCTCACTTGCACAATTCCGTTTTCTTCATAGACCAAAACTTTCAGCGGCAGCTCAATCGCTACTTTGGGATTTTCCTGCATCAGGCTGGTTCCCACCTTAGGATTTCCCACCACCAAAACCGTAGCTGGCAAAAGGTTTTCTTTCGCTTTCTTCGCAGCTTTTGTGTGGTCTATTTCCGCAAAAATTGCAATATTATTGGCTTTGAAATTCTTCTTTAATCTGCTAATTGTTTGTTTAAAATCATATTTGCTTTTTGCTGTAAAAGATGGATAATCTTCCGATTGCGCAGAAAAACTCACCGATATAAACAACGAAATAAAAAATAATAATCTCATAGTTTTAATTTTAAATTATTTGTTCCAAAACCTTTTTTATCGCCTTTGGGAAAATTTCATATTCCACTTTATGCACTTTCTCCGAAAGTTTTTCAGGCGTATCTCCATCGCTTACGGCTACTTCCCCTTGCAGGATGATTTCTCCCTCATCTATTCCAGCCGTCACAAAATGCACCGTGGCACCGCTTTCCTTTTCTCCAGCACCTATCACAGCCGTATGGACATGCATTCCCCACATTCCCTTTCCGCCAAATTTGGGCAGAAGCGCAGGATGAATGTTGATAATTTTACCCGCGTATTTTTTCGCAAAATCTTCGCTGATGATGGAAAGAAACCCCGCCAAAACTATCAAATCCGTGTCTTTCGGAAGGATTTTATCTAAATTTTCACAAAAATCTTTTCCTCTCTTTATCAAATGATGAGGAATCTGGTGTTTCTCGGCACGAACCAAAGCATAGCAGTCTCTATCGGCAACCACCATGCTTACTTTTGCGTTAGGAATTTCTCCGTTTTGGATGCATTCCAGTATCCTTTCTAAATTGGTTCCTGAGCCAGAAGCCAAAACTACGATGTTTTTCATTTCTTTGAGTTTGTTAGTCTTCCTTATCCTCCTCTACGCCGTGCTTTATCTTGGATTTTTTACCTTTGATGTCCACAGCATATTCTTTTCCGTTTCTGATGAGCAGCCCTTGGGTCTTCCCTTTGGCATGCAGTACATCGATATCTATCACACGCCCATCCATTAGGTAGGTAACCTCTTTTCTAAGGGTATGCCCGATGACAAATTTCTTCGCATTGAGTTTTTTGAGAATTTCCTCCAAATCTTCTTTCTTTGTAGTCTCCTTCCCATAGCCTCTGTACCACATAGGACTTTTCCCATACATATAGATGACATTTGCGATGGCATCTTTCCCTTTTTGCCCTTCTTTATTGTTGAAATAATATTTTCTAGCGTGTTCATTCAGCTCCTCCACGGAAAGATTTAGGTCACTTACCTCCTTAGAAATTCCTGCATGAACGAAAATATAATCACCGATTTTCTCTACAATGTTTTTTGTATTAAGCCACTTGCCGAGTTCCGTACCATACTGAGAAAGAAGGAAAGTAGGCTCCTCGTTCATAAGTTTTGCATTTTCAAAATATTTTTTTCGCACATAGCGCAAATCTTTATTCATGTTCATCAAATCATGATTTCCAAGAACAAAATGCACCTTTCCGCCTGCTTTTTCTGCCTGTTCTTCCAAGGAATAAATTAGCCAAAGAGTCTGCGTAACGAAAAGCCCTCTGTCAAAGAAATCTCCCACTGTTACAAGATGTCCCTTCCCAAAAGTCCATTTGTAATTCTTATCCATCACCTTATTATTGATAAGAAATTCTTTAAACTGATTAAAATTCCCTTCAATATCTGAAATGGCTATCAATTTTTTAGGCATCGGATAGACCGAAGGTTCTTCTTTCAGCTCCTTTTTCAGCCTGAAAGAAAAGAAATCCTTATCTGTAATGTAGGATTTTAGCTCCTGATTTTCTTCATACCATTTATAAACTGGCGTAGGAACGCCATTTTCTTCCTTAATGCTCTTCACGACCGACCGACCTAAACCCGAGTAAAAGATATATGGTCCATCTATCCCAGCTCTGGAAGTGTCTTTTTCTAATTTTTTTTCTGATATGATGAGCTTGGGTTGTAAATCCTCTTCCTTCTTATCATAATCATATCCAATAGCCACAACAGGCCCAGTTATTGGTGCTGCTACTTCAGCTATTTTGGAAGAATCTTTTGGTTGTTTTTTTTCTGATAAAACGGGCTTCTTTTGGGCATTCAGCATATTACCCAAAAATAAAAATGCTAAAACAAGAACAGTTATTTTTTTCAATTTAAAATTTTTCATTAGTATCTATATTAATTTTTTCTCAGTTTTTCTTCATACAAGGCTTTATTTATCAGGATTTCAAATACTTCTCCCAGTTCATCCGATGCGCGTTTCACGGCGTGTTCTATGATTTTTCTGGCTTGGTTTTCTGTAATTCCTGCCTCTGTCCAGCTCCTGCCAGAGGAATGCACATTGAGCAGAAAAGGCATTATTCGGTCTATGGCACAGGCAAAAACAGCATCAGGCGTTTCCTCCGCTTCAAATTCTTTCCACAAACCAAGAAACTCACTGCTCATCGGCTCTTCAAGGATACCGAAAATCCTCTCTGCAGAGGCGAGTTCCCTTTCATATTTGCCGACCATCGCTTTTTCATCAAAGATAAAAGTATCGCCGGCATCTATCTCCACCACATCATGAATGGACAGCATTTTAATCACTCGCAGAAGGTCTATTTTCTCCTTATTTTTGGCATAAGGGAAAAGTATCTGAGCCAAAACAATAATCTGCCAGCTGTGCTCCGCCGAGTTTTCCCTCCTTTGGTCATCGTGGTTAAAATTCCTGCGCTGCACATTTTTCAGAGCATCAAGGGTTAAGATGAATTTGATTTCCTTTTCTAAAACCATGAAAATGAATTTTATATTAAATTGATTTTCTCTTCATTCTCGGTAATTTCTCCGATTTCGTAGGCATCTTTCAGCGTAGAAAGCACTTTTTCTGCATCGTTTTCATCTACGACAACTACCATTCCTACGCCCATATTGAAAGTCCCGAACATCTCCATTCGGTCTACATTTCCTCGTTTTTCAAGTTCAAGCATAATGCTCGGAATACAGATTTTTTCTGCCTGAATCTCTGCACAAAGCCCATTCGGAATGATTCTCGGAACATTCTCTATCAGTCCGCCACCTGTGATGTGAGCTATTCCGCTAAGGCTCACCACTTTCAAAAGCTGATGAATAGGCTTATAATAAAGCCTTGTCGGCTCAAGGAGGGTTTCATAAAGCGGTTTTCCTTCAAATTCTTCCTCAAAATTTGGGAACACTTTTCTCACCAAAGAAAATCCATTGGAATGAAAACCAGAACTCGGAATAGCGATGATTTTATCTCCTTTTTTGATTTTTGAACCATCAATGATTTCATCTCTTTCTACGATTCCCACACAGAAACCAGCCACATCATAATCACCCACCTGATACATCCCTGGCATTTCCGCTGTTTCCCCGCCGATAAGAGCGCATTCATTGTCTTTGCAGGCTTTTACCATTCCTAAAACGATTTCTGAGGCTACATTAGAATCCAATTTTCCACAAGCGAGATAATCCAAGAAAAACAAAGGTTTCGCGCCATGGCAGAGAATATCATTGGCACACATCGCAAAGCAGTCAATCCCGATGGAATCATATTTTTTGGTATCCAAAGCGATTTTCAGTTTCGTTCCCACGCCATCCGTTCCGCTCACTAAAACTGGATTTTTATACTCTCCAATGGCATAAAACGCCCCAAAACTTCCAAGATTATTCAGTACATTTTTATTGTGAGTTTCGGCTACGGCAGACTTTATCTTGTCTACGGTTTTGTAGCCTTCTTCTTTGTCTACTCCTGCGGATTTGTAAGTGTTATTCATAGTTTATTTTTTTATTTAAAGTTAAAATTCAGACACAAAAAAGCCGACAAACCCCAAGGTGAGCCGACAGGTATATTTTCAGCACAAAACTCCATTCCACTATTTTGGTTAGGAAAAAGAGCCGAAGTAATGCTGTTTAAGTTCAAAATAATTTTGTTTTTTGTGCTTACAAAAATAGAATTTTTAGTGATAAAACCCAAAAATTCGTTTCATAAAAAAATATTACCTTTGTCCCTTTAAATAAAAGAAAGAATATGTCTATTACCAGATTATTTGACTTAGCCTACGATTCTCTGAAGAGATACCCAAAAGAAGATATTATTGTAACGAAATATGATGGAGTATGGGAAAAAATTTCCACAAAACATTTTGTAGACCAAGGGAATAAGCTGTCCAGAGGGCTTTTGCAGCTGGGCATAGCACCAGGGGACAAGATAGGTTTGGTTTCCACGAACAACCGCACGGAATGGTGCATTGCAGACTTGGGGATTTCCCAGCTGGGAGTGGTTACCGTGCCGGTCTATCCTACGATAAGCGTGGAAGACTATATCTATATTTTTAATAATGCAGAAATAAAATATTGTTTTGTTTCAGATAAAGACCTTTACGAAAAACTGATGCAGGTAAAACCTGAAGTGCCGTCTCTGGTGGGTGTTTTTACTTTTGATGAGGTGGAGGGAGCTCCGCATTGGTCAGAAGTGATGAGTTTAGGTGAAAATAATATCAGTCAGCAGGAAGTAGAAGACCTGAAAGACACCGTGGATGGCGAAGATGTGGCGACCATCATCTACACTTCCGGTACTACAGGAAAGCCAAAAGGAGTGATGCTTACGCACAGGAACATTATATCTAACCTGATGGCAGTAGACCATAGAATTCCTAAAATTAGGAAGAATTACAAAGAGGTCAGAGGGCTTAGTTTTCTGCCAATCTGTCATGTGTTTGAACGCATAGTGTATTATTTCTATCTGTATAATGGCTATTCTATTTATTTTGCGGAAAGTATAGACAAACTCGGTGAAAACCTTAAAGAGGTAAAACCGCATTATGTGACCGTAGTTCCACGGCTTTTAGAAAAAGTTTATGATAAAATCTATGCCAAGGGCATCAGCTCAGGAGGGCTGAAGAAGCTCATTTTCCTATGGGCAATGGGCGTTGGTAAGAAATATGAAATAGGAAAACCGAAAACACTGAAACAAATAATAGCCGACAAGCTGGTCTTTTCCAAGTGGAGAGAGGCGCTGGGCGGAGAGATATTCACCCTTGTTTCGGGCTCGGCGGCGCTTTCGGTGAGTTTAAACAAGAAGTTTCAGGCGGCTGGAATCCCTATTCTGGAGGGCTATGGGCTTACAGAAACTTCACCAGTGATTGCTGTGAGCAGTTTCGAGCGGATGAAACCAGGCTCGGTGGGGCATCCTTTGGACAACTTAGATGTGAAAATCGCAGAAGACGGCGAGATACTCGTGAAAGGACCTTCCGTTATGAAAGGCTATTATAAAAATCCAGAGCAGACCAAGGAAGCCTTTACCGAAGATGGCTATTTCAAGACGGGAGACATTGGGTTTATTGATGAAGAGGGCTTCCTTATCATTACCGACCGTAAGAAAGAGATGTTCAAAACATCGGGAGGGAAATATGTAGCGCCGCAGATTATAGAAAATAAAGCCAAAAACTCCCGCTTTATAGAACAGATAATGGTAGTAGGAGAGGGGGAGAAGATGCCTTGCGCCTTGGTGCAGCCCAACTTTGTTTTTGCAAAACGATGGGCAGAACTCCATAAACTAAATATCGGTAAAACCCCAGCAGAGATGGCGGCAAGCCCAGAACTAAAAACAAGAATAGAAAAAGAAATCTCTAAACTCAATGAGAAGCTGGGCAACTGGGAGAAAATAAAGAAAATAGAGCTGGTGCCGGATGTCTGGACTACAGAAAACGGCATGCTTACTCCCACCCTGAAACTCAGAAGGAGAATAATCCTCCAAAAGTATGCAGACCTCTATAACAAACTGTATGATAGAGAGAATGAGTAATAAATTTGCAAAAATAATTTTGTGCGAAAACAAAATTATTTTTATTTTTGCCTATTGTTTTTAGAAAACACAAGGATCTGATGAATTGTAGACAGAAACAACTCATCATTAGTATGTGAGAGAGGTGTAGATTAGTCTATATCTTTAAGTTAAATTTAAATTATAAGTTATGAAAAAGACTTTTATTTTCGCTGGGGTGCTGGGGGCAGCATTGGCTTACGCCCAAACACAGCGAGTAGGAATTAACACTTCCGAACCAAAAGCAACTTTAGACATTGCTAAAGGAACAGGACTGCCTACAGGGCAGGTAGAAGGGGTTCTATTCCCAAGGCTCACACAAGCGGAGCGGAACGATATGGACCAAACCCAGTTTGTATCAGGATTGCAGATTTTTAATACAGACAAAAACTGTATAGATGTATGGACAGGGAGCAACTGGCAGTGTACCGATGGAACCAAAAAAGACAACCAAGGGGACACACCAGCCAGCCCAAGCGCGACTTACTCTATTACAAACCTGGGTTTTGGAGGGGTCTTTATAGACAATGTAGCCCTTACTGGTGATGGCAGGGTAACCTTCGTTGTAGAAAACATAGGAGCTTCGGCGGCTACTAATGTGGATATGTCCAATGCTGTTACCATTACTAACGACGGCGGTGGGAATGTGTCTGTAATCCCAGGGCAGAATAGCGCTGTAAATATAGCTCCGGGAAGAAGAGTAACTCTTACCTATATATTGACTGGAACACCTAAAGCAGGTACCATTAGAGCAAAGATGACTTATAATGGCGCCCATTCTGGAGAGGCGGTTACAAGAGCTGTTGTTACAGAAGCCACTCCAGAAATACCACAGTATGTAACCTTAGGAAATGGTGAGCGTTCCTTTGTCTCTGTATCTGATACCGACTTCCTGCCGTACAGCGGCCCTACTACTGCTACCGCACAGCTTACCTCTGAAGGCGTGGATGGAGTGCAGGAAAGCTGGTGGTGGTCATCGGGAACAACAACACCAGCAGGAAGTTTTCAATGGAACGGTTTCCAAGGGAAAATAACCACCACAGGAGTGCAGGTCTATATCCCGATTACGGTAGACCCTGCCATAGGCTCTCAGACCGTCATTCTGCCTAATTTCCCAGGGATGGAGGTGCCTGTGTCTAGCACTTATACAGAGGATGGCAACGGCAGAAATATAAAACTCTCTTGGTATAGCCAGCCTATAACTATCAACACCACTTATATTACCGCAAGAATATCTGCAGTGGATAATGATTTGAATATAAAAATGCTGGACTTCAACAGCGGAATAGGGCAGGACTATGAAGGCATTCTGCTGGGAACCTTTAACTATACCAATACCCAAGGCGGAACCACCAAAGCCAGCTTTAAGGTAAAAGCCACCCCGGGTATACCAGGTAGGGGCTTATATTATGAGCCTTCTTGTCCAAGTTGTGGTCCCCAAAGAAAGAGGGGATGGTCTATTTATGTTCCCGTAAAAGACCCACTTACGGGTAAAATATGGCTGAATAACAACTTGGGAGCAGGGTATACACAAATAGAGGTGTATGATGATGCAGCTACTCAGGCAGCTGGTGGGACTAATCCTGTATGGAAAGGTAATCCTAATTTTGACCCAGGGCAGCAGGCAACCAGTCATTGGGATGGGAAAGCCTTAGGATCTTTATTCCAGTTTGGTCGTCCGCATGATGGGCACGAACAGACAAAATTTAATGAATTTATTGGTTGGGGTTATAATCAAGTATTTGTGAATGGTACAGAAAGCTATCAGTCATCAATGACTGGGGATTACCCAAATGTATACTATCCAGGATCTGAAAAAACAATTACGATGTCTGCTGCGCAGTATCAATATGGTACTAATAAATATGGGTTTACTTCGTGGTATGGAACTACGGAACCGGCAACATTCCCTGTTACCTTGGAAGATAATTCAGACCGTTATTCCGTATGTCCGCAGGGCTTTAGGATAGCTTCTCCGCAGGAGTTGTATACGGTAATCAGCAGAACCAAACCGCAAGACCAAATGAAGGACTTTTATGTAAGAATACCAAGTGTACCAGGTAATACAACACAAGACCGGTATGCTAACCAAAACACTTGGAGTAATTATAGTGGTTGGTGGTCATGGGGAAATAGTTATAGACCTAAACTATGGACAAATTATTACAAAGCCGGGAATATTACAGACTCCAGAGCGACAGGTACTATAGCTACGGTAGGAACTACGGACTACGGCTGGAACTCCGCTACACAGCAGTGGGTAATGCTGGATCAGCTCTATACTATGCCGGCTACATTGGCTACGGGAGGTGCACCTGAT
>ERZ772921.1487-NODE-1487-length-13423-cov-5.978381_pt1 | contig 13423 bp, 12 predicted proteins | sample MGYA00512117_ERZ772921 | MGnify/ENA primary metagenome ERZ772921 (study PRJEB29015, sample SAMEA2737944) | human oral metagenome | biome: human oral; feature: human-associated habitat; material: dental | place: China | collected 2150 ... | reverse complement strand
GGGTGCGGCGTCACCGGGGACGACGTCGGTGGAGGCGGCGTCCATGGGCTGAGCAACGTGGGATGACTGGTCTGGCTGGTGTGCGGACATGGGGCCGTGTCTACCAGATGGGACCTGGCCGCGTTCTGAGCGGGGCGGCCCGGTCGTTGGCGGCCCGGTCTGGTGGAGGGGCGCGGCAGGATGAGGAGACGACATGCGGGTGGAGAGTTGTCCCCGTAGCCCTCCAAGCCGGGCGCCGTTACGTTGCCGTCATGATTATCTGGCGTGGCTGGGGCATTCTCAGCGTCTTCATCACTTTACTGGTGGCGGGCATTGTGGGGTCGACCTTCCAAGCGTTTCTTGGCAGCGGCAACACGTCGGTCTTTTTCGGGTATGGACTCGGGCTCATCCTGGCTGGGGTGGCCAACTACTTCTTCGGGCGTCAGGTGAATGAGCTTGCTCCCGCCAGGAAGATCGAGGCGTTCAAGGACCAGATGCGCCACGAGATGTGGGACCGCGTGGCTCACGGGTCCTTTCAGGTGGGGCCGGGAGCGCCTCCGCCGGCAAACCGCGACGAGGCGCATCAGCAGGTCGAGCACGTCGTCGAGCAGGCGAGTGCGAACGCTGCGAAGGGTCTCCGTAACATCCACTCCGTTTTCTTCATCCCGGTCCAGTGGATCGGAGCGGTCGAGGGCGTGCTGGGAGTGGTCCTGATCGTGCTGTCGGTCGTGATGTCCTTCTCCGGCTGATCTCCGGCTGAGCAGCCCTCACGGGCGCGACTCCACCGACGGGGCTGGCCTGCGTTGAAGCGGGCCGGCCCCGACCTTGTTTCAGGGCAGGCGCCAGTCCACGGGCGCGGCCCCCATCTCGGTGAGGATCGTGTTGGCGCGGCTGAAGGGGCGCGAGCCGAAGAACCCGCGCGAGGCCGACAGCGGGGACGGGTGCGGTGAGGCGATGATGGGAGTCTGCCCCAGCATCGGGGTGAGCGACTGCGCCGGCCGCCCCCACAGGATCGCCACGAGCGGGCCACCGCGCTCCACCAGGGCCTCGATCGCCCGCTGTGTCACCTTCTCCCAGCCCCAGCCCTTGTGCGAGGCCGGCGCCCCCGGGCGAACGGTGAGCACCCGGTTGAGCAGCATGACGCCCTGCTGGCACCACGGCGTCAGGTCCCCCGATGTCGGCCTGGGCACGCCCAGGTCGCTGACCAGCTCGCGGAAGATGTTCTCCAGGCTGCGCGGGGGCTTGACGCCGGGCGCCACCGAGAAGCTCAGCCCCATGGGGTGACCCGGGGTGGGGTAGGGGTCCTGGCCGACGATGAGGACGCGCACGTCCTCCATCGGGTAGGTGAAGGCGCGCAGCACGTCGGTGCCCGCCGGGAGATACCCGACGCCGGAGGCCACCTCCTGGCGCAGCCGCTCCCCGATCTCATGGACCGTGGGCTCCACGGGGGCCAGGGCGCGCGCCCAGGAGGGATCGATGATCTCGGACAGGGGCTTGGCGGATGTCACGCTGCGAGCCTAACGGCCCACCTGTCACACCGCAGGAATCTGCCGGGCCCGATGTCACCGCCTTGTGAGCCGGACGTGGTGAGCAATACCCGACGAATGACGCTCGGACCGGTATCTTGTGAGCGTGAGCAACTATGACTACCCCGAGGACGAGTTCGACGTCGGCGATGATGACGGCCCGGTTCCTGTGGGCGTGCACCGTGCCCAGGTGCCCAGGTGGCGCAGCTGGGTGCCGCTGCTGGCGATCATCATCATTGTCCCGGCGCTCGCCTGGGGCGCGGTGACGCTGTTCCTCAACGGCTCAGGAGGCTCCGGCTCGTCGGACGCGGTCTCCTCCTCTCAGCCCGCCCAGGGCGGACAGGCCGGTGGCAACAAGAACGCGGACAGCAAGGGCGACAAGGGCGACAAGGGCGGCGCCGCCTCGGCCAAACCCAGTGCCTCGGCCAGCGCCTCCGGCAACGTGGACTTCAACACCGGGGTCTCGGTGGCCAACGGGACGAACACCGACGGCCTGGCCAAGGGGGCCAGCGAGAAGCTCACCAACGGCGGCTTCACCGCGGTGGAGGTCATCCCCGGGATCTATGAGGGTGAGGAGCCGGCCAAGTCGACGATCTACTTCAGCACCCCGGAGGCCCGTTCCGCCGCCGAGGAGATCGGCAAGCGCCTGGGGGTCAGCAATGTGACGGAGGGGACCGAGGAGAACACCCAGGGCGCCCCGATCGCTGTCATCCTGCGTGATGACTACAAGCCGCAGTAGAGGGGCATGAGGCCACTGGCGCTTCTTGGGCGTCGTCGGTTCCTGACTCTCGCCGCGGCGGTCCCGCTCACCGCCGCCGCGGCCCTCTGGGGCGGGGCTCATCTGATGGGCACCGGTCGCCGCGCCCCGACTCTGCTCAGCGGCGGCCTCATTGTGGGCGGGGGCGGGGCCCTGTACCCCCTGGCCCCGGGTCACACGGTTGCCTACGTCTCGGGGACCCGCCTGCCCCAGGCTCCCGAACCGTGGGGCTTGACCACCTCGCAGCAGAGCGCCCTGGCCCGTCAGGCGCTCGCCCGCCGCCAGGCTGCCCGCCTTCCTCAAGGCCGGTGGGCGGACCTGGCCGACGGCGCCCTGACCGACCTGCTGGCCCTGACCGGACCGGCACTCATGCCCGGTCCGATGATCCCCTCCGGCCCTGCTGACCCGTCTGCCGAACCTTCCGCCGGGTCGACGCCGCCCCCGACTCCCACCTCCGCCGGGGGCACCGGGCGGGAGGGGCGCGACTCGCGCGAAGCCCTGCCGCCGGGGGCCGAGGTCTTCCCCCCGGGTGCGGTCGTGGCGGCGCCCATGAGCATCTGGCGCTACGTCTGGCCCCGGGACGCCGCCTTCGCCGCGGCCGCCCTCAGCGCGGTGAACCTGACCGGCGAAGCGCTGGGCGTCCTGGGCAACCTGGCGTCCTGGCAGCGGGCCGACGGCGGCTTTGAGGCCCGCTACACCAGCAGTGGCCGAGTGCCGGACCACCGCCCGGCTCAGGCCGACGGCGCCGGGTGGTTCCTGTGGGCTGCGGGCCGGCTCCTGGCCGACGGCGTTTCCGCCGCCGACCTGCGTGACCGCCTGGGGGCACCTCTGGTGCGCGCCGCCTCCCGGCTCCTGGAGATCACGGACACGCCCTCCCACCTGCCCGCGGCCTCGCCCGACTACTGGGAGGTCGCCGAGACGGTGCTCACCCTGGGCACGGCCGCCCCGGTGCTTCTGGGGCTGGAAGCGGCGACAGCGCTGACCCGGGCCGGGATCGACCTCGGCGGCCCCGCTCAGGCCCTGGCCGACCGGGTGGCGGCGGTGCGCAGCGCCATGGAGCGCAACTTCGCCCCCGCCTGGGGCCGCCACCTGCGGCGCGACGACGTCGATGCCACCATCGCCCTGGTCCTGCCGCCCTTCACCCAGCCGCTGACCGGGGCACGAGCGGTGCGGCAGACGGCGACCGAGCGCATGCGCCGCCCCGCCGGGGGGCTCGCTCCGGGAGCGGGCTGGCGTGATGACGGCGTGTCCTGGACGCCGGAGACCGCCCTCATGGCCTGGTCGGCACTGTCCCTGGGGATGGAGGAGGAGGGAACCCGGCTGCTGGCGTGGCTGGAGGCGCACCGCACCGCTGCCGGAGCCCTGCCGGAGAAGGTCTTGGCCGACGGCGCCCCGGCGGGGCCCGCGCCCCTGGCCTGGACCTGTGCACTCATCCTGCTGGCCACCGCCTCACGGCCCGCAGACCCGCCCTCCTGACCCGGGCGGCGGCCCCGAGGACACGACCGGCTGCCGGACCTCCTGCTGGACCACCCGCGGGCCCGGCGGGATTCCCTGCTTCGCCGTCGGAGGATTCAGTGCCGATGAGAACTGAGCTCCTTGCACTCAAGGGCTGAGAGTGCCAGCATTGCGGTTAGCACTCGGGCACCTCGAGTGACAAAGCATCCTTGAATGCACCAAGTTCATCCAGGCTGGAACGTGAGGGCCGGCGTCGGGCGTGACGTGAACGCCCGGGACCGATCCGTCCGTCGCGGGCACGAACCGGCCGCCCCTACCACGCAGTGGAGGAAACTCAATGTCCAAGATCATCGCCTTCGACGAGGAGGCCCGCCGCGGCATGGAGCGCGGCCTCAACACCCTCGCCGACACCGTCAAGGTCACCCTGGGCCCCAAGGGCCGTAACGTCGTGCTCGACAAGAAGTGGGGCGCCCCCACGATCACCAACGACGGCGTGACCATCGCCAAGGAGATCGAGCTCGAGGAGCCCTACGAGAAGATCGGCGCCGAGCTCGTCAAGGAGGTCGCCAAGAAGACCGACGACGTCGCGGGCGACGGCACCACCACCGCCACCGTCCTGGCCCAGGCCCTGGTGCGTGAGGGCCTGCGCAACGTCGCCGCCGGCGCCAACCCGATCGCCGTTCGCCGCGGTATCGAGAAGGCCGTCGCGGCCGTCGTCGAGCGCCTGCTGGCCGACGCCAAGGAGGCCGATCAGCTGGATGCGGGCGCGGAGGATTCCAGCGCCGTAACGCGCTGGGCCGAGGACGCATGCGAGCGCGCACGCGAGGCGCACGCACAGACCCTGCACGTTGCCGAGGTGGCCACGGCAACCGCGCGCGAGGCTTCCCGCGCCCTGTCCGAGGGGCGTGCCCTGGCTGAGGCCCAGGCGGAGCACGCACGCCTCAGCGCGACGCTCGCCGAGCTCACCTCATCGGAGGGAGCAATCGCATCCGACCGTGAGCGCGCGGGTCAGGCCCGCCGAGCGCTGGCCGTGGCTCCCCTCGACGCGGCCGAGGCCTCGGCACGGGCTCGTCTGGAGGCTGCGGGAGACCAGGTCGCGGCCCTATCCCCTGCTCTCGGAGACGAAGATTCCATCGATTCCACATCCTTGACACCCGAGGCCGTGGCCACTCTCGGCGAGCGGGCGCAGGACCTGCGCGGCGAGGCGACGCGCACGCGCGGTTCTCTCGAGGAGGCCCTGGCCGTCGAACGCTCGCTGCCCGAAGTGCGCACCCACATCGACTCGCTGCGCTCCCAGCATGAGCAGGCATTGGCGCGCATCGCGTCGGTCGAGGCCGAGCGCGAGACGTTGCCCCTGCGCATCGAGCAGGCCTCCGAGGCCCTGCGCCTCATGCGAGCGGATGCCGACACGCTGCCCGAGGCCGCGTCCGCGCTGCGCGCCCTCAATGAGCGCCTGGATGCCTCCATGCAGGCGGACCTGCTGCGCTCGGCTCTCCTCGGAGCATCGGACGAGCTGCGCGAGGCCACGGTCGCCGCGAAGCTTGCGAATGCCGCGGCGGCGGACGGCCACGACCTGTGGATCGCGCAGAGCGCATCGGCGCTCGCACGCGAACTCGAGGAGGACATACCCTGTCCCGTGTGTGGCTCCACCGCTCACCCCAATCCCGCACCGGCCGCGGACGGGGAGATCACGCGCGAGCAGGTCGCGGAGCTCGACCAGGCGCGAGACCGTGCGGAGGCCGCGCTGCGGGATGCGCAGGCTGGCCACCAGGATCTTGTGCGTCGTATCGCCCAGCTCAACGAGGTGGCCGGCGCCCCCACGCCAACGCTCGAAACCGAGCGGGATCGAGCCGCCGAGCTCGTTGCGAAGCTCGAGGCTCTCAGCCCGCAGATCACAGAGATCGAGGCGGCCCTCGCGCAGGAGCGCGCCCGCCTCGACGGCCTCACGGACTCCCTCGCGAGCGCCCGAGAGACCGCCGCTTCCCTCGCGTCCACCCTCCAGGAGCGCACATCTGCTCTGGCTGCGGCCGAGGCCCGCGTGGAGACTGAGCGCGCCGACTATACCTCCCTCGATGCGCGCGCTACAGCCCTGGATGAGCGCGCACGCCGAGCGGCGGCCCTGGCCGGGGCCTGCGCCGATTGGGACAACGCCCGCGCCGCGCTCGCGCAGGCGCAGCGATCCCTTGCGGATGCACTTGAGGAACAAGGCCTCGAGGCGGACTCGTGGCGCACGCTCCTGCTTCCACTCCCCCAGGTTGAGGCTCTCGAGGCGCGCGTGGCCGCGCACGAGAAGGCACTCTTCGCGGCACGCGAAGCGCTTGCTTCGGAGCGCCTGACCCGCGCGGCGTCGGCGCCCGCGCCGGACCTTGAGGCCCTCACCGAGACCGCCCGCAAGGCCGAGGAGGACGCCGCTATGGCGGCCCGAGCTTCGGGTATTCTCGAGCAGCACTGCGCTCAGCTGGACGCCGCCCGCACCTCCCTTGAGCAGGCGTTGGAGGCGCTCGGGCGTGCCCGTGAGCAGGCCGGGCCCATCCGCCGCCTGGCAGACATTGCCGCGGCATCCGGCCCGGAGAACCTGGCCTCCACTCCCCTGTCGGCGTGGGTGCTCATCGCGCGACTAGAGGAGGTCCTGGCGGCCGCGAACCCACGCCTCGCGGCAATCTCATCGGGACGCTACGAGCTCGTGTCCGTCCCCGACGACGGCACCGCCTCGCGCAAGTCCGGCCTGGGCCTGGCAATCGTCGATCACGATACGGACGCGCTACGCAGCCCGCGCACGCTGTCGGGCGGGGAAACGTTCTACACGTCCCTCGCGCTGGCGCTCGGCCTCGCGGACGTCGTCTCAGCCGAGGCCGGAGGCGTCGAGCTGCGCACGATGTTCATCGACGAGGGCTTCGGATCGCTCGACTCGCACACGCTGAGCCTGGTCATGGCGCAGCTCCAGGCGCTGCGCTGCGCGGGGCGCACGGTCGGCGTCATCTCGCACGTCGAGGAGATGGCGACCCAGATCGCGGATCAGATCCAGGTGCGACCTCTGCCGGAGGGCGGATCGACCCTCAGCGTGCGCGCGTAGGTGTCAGCCCTGGTGCAGGGCCAGGACGGCGGGGCGCTCGGAGCGGTCGAACCACGCCAGGGAGGACTCCCACAGGGCGGCCACGGCCTCGTCGGCGCTCTCCTGCGTATCGGCGCTCAGGACGGCCTGCACTGCGGGTGAGGCGTCGGGCAGGTCCGCGAGGATAGCGGCCACGTCCGACCAGGTGTATTCGAAGGCCGGGGCCGCGAAGATGTGGGGTTCGATCTGCTCGCCGGGGGTCAGCGTCGTTGAGGTGGGGGTGTCGACGGCCAGGACGACGCGAGCGACGCCCGCTCCCTCCGTCTCGCGCGCCAGTTCGAGGGAGGACAGCGCCGCCTCGGTGATGGCGTCGTCCTCGAGGACCTCGATATCCTCGCCACTCATGCCGGCCTCGGGCACGCACAGGACGCCGCTGCGCACGGGCGGCAGCGGGACGCACAGGTCGGACAGGACGGCGGGAACATAGACGTGCATGGTCACAGTGTAGGCACCCACTGCTCGACAATCGCCTGCAACGCGTCGGATGCGTCGCAACGCGCACCGTTTTCTCCCAGAGCCTTGCCTCGCAGGGAAGCCCGCCCAACACCCTCATCCTCGGGAACGACGTGGAAAATGCAGTCGGGCATGAAAGCGCCGATCGCCGCCTGCAGGGAGGGCACCGGGTGCGGGCCGATAGCCGCGGTGCTCACGCGGTTGACGATCACCTCGACCGGAATGGCGCGCTCTTGCTCCTCCCACCACCGCGCCAGGAACGAGAGCCGGTTGATGCCGACGATATCACCGCGCGCGACGATGACGAGCCGATCGGCGCGCTCAAGCACCCCGAGCGCGGCATCGTCACGGTTGGCCCCGCGCGAGGCCTTTTCCAGCGAGGTCGACGCAATATCAACGACCGAGTAACGGGCGCTCAGGCGCAGTGCCCCGACGATGGATTCGATACCGGGTTTGCTCACTTCTCGCCAGCGGTGTGGCGTCACGAGGCCCGTGATGACGTGCAGGTTCTCGGAGCGCATGACGGCTGCCCCGAGCGTGTCCGCGGGCGTGATGGGGCCGCGCGAGGCCGTACGCGCGAGGGTTGACAGACCCGACGCATGGACGGGAAGGCCCAGCAGGTGCGCAATCGTCGGGTTGGCGGTGTCCGCATCGACGAGGAGGGTGGGTCCGTGGGCGGACAGCGCGGTCGCGATGCCGACAGCGAGGGTCGTACGCCCGGGCGCACCGGATGTCCCCCAGACGGCCAGCACGCTGCCCGGAGCGGAGGGCGGAGGAGGCGGCGGTGGCGCGGACGAGGCCGTGGCAGGGGTCGAGGGGCGCGTGCGCGTCGCCGCGATGAGAGAGTTGACGACCTGGTCGGGGCTGCCGGGCGCGGCGACCGAGGCGACCCCCAGAGCGATGAGGCGGGAGCGCTCGTGATGGGGCGCAAGGGCAACGACGACCATGCCGCAAGCGCGGAGCGATTCAACGGTCTCGATCGTCAGGTCGGGGTCGGATCCGTCGATGACCGCGAGGTCGGCGAGGCCGGCGCGGGCCGCGGCGACGACCTCAGCCAGGTCAGCGCAGCGCCGGACGATGGCAAGGACATCCGATCGGCCCTGAATCGCCTGGATGAGGGGTGCCTCGTAGCACTGATCGGCGAGGATGACGACCCCGTGGACGGAGCTCACGGCGCCCCCACGGGGACTGCGGCCAGCTCGTCGGTCGAGGACTGCGCGGCGAGGAGGACCGGCATGGACTGGGCGTTCGCGAGGATCTCGATCCGCTGGCCACGGTGCGACTGGGACGAGGCCTCGATCCGACGCACGAAGGTGAAGGTCCCCTCGATCTCGCGCGCCTGATTGCCAGCCTGTCCCTGCGTGCGCGCGGGGATCGTCCACAGCCGGATCCGCGTTCCATCAGCGACCCCGTCGGGCAGCCCGGCACTGACCGTGACGGCCACGCGCAGCATGTCTGTCTGCACTGTTCCACTGTCCCCCTGTGACAGATCCGTGCGCATGACGATCTGGCCGGGGGTGATCTGCCGAGTCGCGACGGACCCCATGGGGGCCTCGGACGTGGGAACGTAGACGTCCGAGTCGACGCTGAGGACAACCTCTCGGACATTGTCCGCAGTGAGGGTTTCCCCCGGGGCGATGGTCGTCGTCGCGGTGTAGACGCGGCTTCCTCCCCGTAGGAGGCCGCTGAGTGCACTGAAGGCGATCACGGACGCGATGATGAGGACCAAGCCGATAACGAATCGACGGTCCATCTTGCCGGGGGCGCGCGTCGGGATCGACACTGAAGCTGAGACGCGTTTCACTCCTCTATGATGCACGCTCAACCGAAAAAGCGGTAGGTTGCCGACTATTCATCAGAACCAACCGATGCGATCGGTGAAATGACGCGTAAAAAATTGCCGACTCAAACCAATCAAACGAAGCAACCCCAACTGATAGCATGTTGCCATGGCAACACGATTCCTCACCCTCGCTGACGTCGCCGAGACCCTGAATCTCACGATGTCAGCCACCCGCGCCCTCGTTTCCTCCGGCGAACTCCCGGCCATTCAGGTCGGCGGCAAGCACGTGTGGAGGATCGAAGAATCGGTCCTGGAGCAGTTCATCCAGGATCAATACGCCGCGACGCGCGAGCGTCAGAAGGCGGAAAACGCTCACTAGTCGTCCGACCATCGCTGGCCGAGCACGCGGAGTCGACGAAGCCCCGCAAGTGCCAGAGACACGGTCATGCCACCTACTTCATCCCGGCCGTCATAGGCGAAGGCCTCTCCATCCAGGGCGACATCGACGTGGTCCGCATAGACCGCGTCGATGACCCCCCGATGGTCACCCCCGTCGGATTCGATGACGACTCCGACACCGCGTGCACCTAGTTCGCGCAGGACATGGCCGACACCGACGCCCCCTCGCATGGAGGACTCGCGCGCAACACTGCGCCCGAGGGGCCAGGCCGCGACGATCGCGGAGAGCATGATCAGGCTATCGTCGCGACTTCCGCGCAGGAGCACCCACGAGCGGGTCGAATCGAGCACCGCCCCAGTGATCGTCAAACCCCCTCGCAGCGCCAGTGTAATATCACCGTCTGCACCGGCCAGGCGGGCAGACAGACTGACCGAGGCGCGTTCAGCATCGGTGAGTTCGTCGATGAGCGCATCGAGATCGCGACCGCGCTCATCATCAAATTGTGCTTCTAGCTCGGCAATGAACGCTGACATATCCATGCCCCTACGATGCCACATTCATGCGCCACACATCACATTTAGATAACATAAACTAACATCTATTGACATGGTGCACTATAAAGCGGATAGTTAACGCATCGAATCCGTCCACTCAATGAAGAGTTCACCATGACTGATGATTCACTGACCGTCGCCGGCCAATCACACCTCACCGACGCATTTCTCTGGCTCGTTGGTGCCCCGCTGTGCCTCCTCGACGCACTCTATCTCTCCCGCCTCGCTCCACCCCTGAGCGCGGAGCGTCCCGAGACGCTCATCCTCTGGGTTCTCGGCATTGCTGCCCTCGCGCTCCTGGCGTGGAGTCTCCTATGCTCAGCATGCGCTCACCTCGCGCTCCTGCGCGTTGCTCCACCAGCGGCGCGCACAGCTGCACGTTTCTTCGTCTGCCGTTGCGGCACCCGTCTCTCGCGGTCGCTTCTGGCTCGCGCCGGAGCCAGCGCATTGATTGGCTCCACACTCGTCACCGGTGCACCCGCCGCGGCTTCCCTGGCAGCACCGCAGGAACAGACCTCCCCCGCCGTCTCACTGACGTGGGCGGATACCCCCGGAGCCCCTTCCCCCGACCAGGAGGCGACACAGACTGCTCCGGCCACATTGCCCGTGCCCGCGCAGGATGCACCGGACGCGGATACGCCCGATCACCCTACCTCAATCACGGTCGCGCCGGGCGATTCACTCTGGTCGATCGCCGCCTCCCTGCGCCCCGACGCCGATGATGCGCACATCGACGCCACGTGGCGGGCAATCCACGCGGCCAACGCCGAATCGGTCCACGACCCATCTCTCATCTACCCCGGACAGACACTCGCCATCCCCCAGGACCTGCCATGAGCACCCAAATCGCGCCCCGGCCTCGCGCCTCCGAGGCCCCCAGACGACGGACCAGCACGAGGCCCACCCCCACCCGTCCGATCCAGCCCGCCCCATTCCGGTGGAGTCAGGATCCTGAGTTGGCCTACAGGGCAGCCCCATCGCCGACACCAACCCACTACGTCACCCTCCCGAAAGAGAGCCTCCCAGACCCCGGGCCGTGGGCGGCGAACCTCGCACGCGCCATCGTCGAGGTCGTCACGGGCGTGCGCCAGGCACCCCAGCTACGCCGTTGGATGTTGCCCGATCTCTACGGGGCTCTCGTGTGCGTCCACATGTCCCCATGCGCACGGGGAACGAGGCCCGTCCACGTACGCACGTGCCCCGTCGACGAGCGCACGACAGAGGCCGCCGTCATCGTCTCCACGGTCTCGCGTACCTTCGCCCTCGCCCTGCGGCTTGAGGAGTACCACGGACGCTGGATCACGACGGCCCTCGAACTCGCCTGACGGACCGGCCGCGCCGCTCGACGGATACACAAACGGGTGAGGGGGCTCCCGCAGGAACCCCCTCACCCGTGACGTGTACCGATCAGCGGCGGCGACGCTTCTTAGCGGCAGCGCGACGCTCCGCGCGGTTACCGCTCGACGAGGACGCGGCCGACTCGGTGCCCTCAGCGGAGCTGTAGCTCACGCGGCTCGGCGCCTTCGCGCGACCCACGTTGCCCATCACCGAACGGGCGTGAGCAACGGCCGTGCGCGCGGCCGCGGAGGCCGCAGACTCGGCGGCGGCAACGTCCTCGACGCTGGGCTCAGAAGAGGACGACGAGGCATCCTCCTGCGCGGGAGCGACGCTGGCGGCGGCGATCGAACCACCGGCCTCCTCCTCGGCGGCGGCCAAGGCGCGCTCGAACTGCTTGGCGTAGGAGAACACCTGCTGGACCGACTCCTCGCGGATGCGCTCGACCATCGCCTGGAACATCTGGGCCCCCTCGTCCTTGTACTCGACAAGCGGGTCGCGCTGACCCATCGCACGCAGGCCGATGCCTTCCTTCAGGTAGTCCATCTCGTAGAGGTGCTCGCGCCACAGGCGGTCCACCACGGAGATGACAACGCGACGCTCGAGGGTACGAATGGGCTCATCGCCCAGCTGCGCCTGCGCCAGCGGGTTGGCGTTCAGGCGGTCCTCGGTGTCCGCGTAGACGGCGTGGATGTCGCCGACCAGCTCGGTCACCAGATCGTCGCGCACGAGGGACGCAGCACCACCGTGCTCCTCCTCGACCTCTTCGATCGTGACCGACGGCGGGTAGTAGGCGCGCAGGTGCTCCCACAGGGTGGGCAGATCCCACTCGTCCACGGGCTTGTCGGCGATCGCTTCGTCGACAAGGCCGGTCACGAGGGACTCCATGAACGCGCGCATCTGCGGGCCCATGTCCTCGCCCTCGAGCACCTTGCGGCGTTCGGCGTAGATCGTCTCACGCTGACCCGTCATGACGTCGTCGTACCTCAGGACGTTCTTACGGATCTCGAAGTTGCGGGCTTCCACCTGGCGCTGGGCCGACGCGATCGAACGCGACACCATGCGGTTCTCCAGCGGCATGTCCTCCGGATAGGCACCCGAGGCCATGATGCGCTGCGCCATGCCCGAGTTGAACAGGCGCATCAGATCGTCTTCCATCGACAGGTAGAATCGGGACTCGCCCGGGTCACCCTGACGGCCGGAGCGTCCGCGCAGCTGGTTGTCGATACGACGCGACTCGTGGCGCTCCGAACCGAGCACGTACAGGCCGCCCAGCTCGCGCACCTCCTCGCGCTCGGCCTCGACGGCCTCTTCCGCGGCCGCGAGAGCCTTGGGCCACGCCTCGCGGTACTCCTCCGGGTTTTCCTTCGGGTCGAGGCCCTCGGCAGCCAGGTTCGCCTGGGCGAGGAACTCCGAGTTACCACCCAGCATGATGTCGGTACCACGGCCGGCCATGTTCGTGGCCACCGTGACCGCGCCCTTGCGGCCGGCCATCGCGACGATGGCGGCTTCGCGGGCGTGTTGCTTGGCGTTGAGCACCTGGTGCGGAATGTGCTTCTTCTTGAGCATCTGGGAAAGCAGCTCGGACTTTTCCACCGAAGCGGTACCGATGAGGACCGGCTGGCCGGCCTCGTGACGCGCCACGACGTCCTCGATGATCGCGTTCAGTTTGCCCTTCTCCGTCGGATAGACGAGGTCGGACTGATCCTTGCGGATCATCGGCTTGTTTGTGGGGATCGGGATGACGTCGATCTTGTAGGTCGAGTGGAACTCCGCGGCCTCGGTCTCAGCCGTACCGGTCATGCCGGAACGCGAGCCCTCGGGGTACAGACGGAAGTAGTTCTGCAGCGTGATCGTAGCGAGCGTCTGGTTCTCGGCCTTGATCTCCACGCCTTCCTTGGCCTCGATCGCCTGGTGCATGCCGTCGTTGTAGCGGCGGCCCGGCAGGACACGGCCCGTGTGCTCGTCAACGATGAGAACCTCGCCGCCGTCCACGATGTAGTCGCGGTCCTTAAAGAACAGCTCCTTGGCGCGGATCGCGTTGTTGAGGAAGCCGATGAGGGGGGTGT
>ERZ772921.1485-NODE-1485-length-13440-cov-24.014419_pt1 | contig 13440 bp, 10 predicted proteins | sample MGYA00512117_ERZ772921 | MGnify/ENA primary metagenome ERZ772921 (study PRJEB29015, sample SAMEA2737944) | human oral metagenome | biome: human oral; feature: human-associated habitat; material: dental | place: China | collected 2150 ... | reverse complement strand
GGCGGGGCGCGGGTGCCGGCGCCGCTTTCACTGGTCCTGGGCCTCAGGCGGCCCGCCGCACGCGCTGGTTGCGGTGGCGGGCGGCGGCCGTACGACGTCGGGCCGCGGCAGGCAGGTGGTCGCGTCGGCAGTGATGACGGCGTGCCTTCCCGTGGCGCTCCCACCCGTCAGCCACCAGCTCACCCACCGGCTCCGGCTGGGGCGTGCGACTGCCGAGGTCCCCCGCCGACCGGCCGCGTGCAGGCGGCTGGGGGAGGACCTCGGGCATGTCGCCGAGGTTGAGACGGGTGTGCAGGGAGCAGGCCCGCCACAGGTCCCGGGAGACGCCGCCGCGCCCGGTGACCTGCCAGACGGTCATGCCCAGCCTCGCGGCCTGGCGGGCCAGCGGCACGAAGGCGTGGTCGCCCGAGCCGATCACGAGGTTGTCGAAGCGCCGGGCCAGACGGTTGACGTCGATCTGGTCCAGGACCGCGTTCTCCCCGCCGTCGGGGCCCGAGCGCAGGGCGGGGTGCAGGCTCACGGCTGCCAGGACCGGCAGGTTCTGGGCGGCGAAGTGGTGGGACATGCCGCTGTAGACGACGTCCATGGCCCCGATCGGCATGACGTCGAGCAGGATGTTGAGGGTGCGGGCCAGGTCCTGCGGCGTGGTGGCGCCGCCCCCGCTGAGGTTCTCCAGGTCCAGGACGAAGACGGTGCGCCCCCGGCGTCGCACGCCCCGGCCGCTGACGGGGGCGGTACGCTCGGCGGCGGTGCGGTTGTCACGACGGGTGCGTGAGACGCCCCCGGCCACGGGGACCTCGGGGGCGAGGGCGGGGACGAGGGTCAGCCTGGGGGCTGGGGTCGGGCAAGTCGGGCGGATCTGGACGGCAACGGCGTTGGCGCTCATGACGGGTCCTCTCGGGTCGGCCCCGCGCAGGCCGGGCGCGCGGGGGTATACCCCTGAAGCGCGGTTGTTATTGCCGTCTCCGGGCCCACCCGGCGACGCCCTGAACCCGCCCAAGGCCCGCCCAGCGACCCACATGTGACGTATAACTCATTTTGGGTGATCCACCGAGGCGACACCGTCCGTCACAGGCATTAAGCGCCGGGGCGGCGTCGTACGTAACCGAAGGAGCCCGTCATGGGAGACCTCACCACATCCGCCGACACCACTGTCATTGACTTCGTCCCCACGATCGGACCCGACGGGCGGGCGGTCTGGACGGCCCCGGAGGAGGCGGGGCCGGGCGACATCGCCCTGGCTGACGGCGTCCTGCAGCCGCTCGCCCACGCCGACGACGCAGGTGGCCTCGTGGCCGCGCCCTGGGGCAGCACGCTCCCCACCGAGCGCATGGCGGGGGGCCGGGGCCCGGTGGACAAGGAGACCGGCGCGGCCAGCTGGGAGGAGGTCGCCAGGCTCATGCGTTCCCTTGAGAACGGTGACAGGAGCGGCGACGTCGTCATGGGACCCGGTGGCACGCTGACCGTGACGGGCCCTGGCGCCAGCTCCGCGGCCCCGTTCTCGGTCCTGCCCACCGAGCGCATGGCGGCCCCCGCACCCACCATCTCCATGGACGACGTCGCGCAGATCCGCCGTATCGACCCCTACAACGTCGAGGGGTGGACCCCGGTGCACAACTCCGTGCTCGACGGCTGGCGTTTCAGCCTCCAGGTGGCCCCGATGGGCTTCCGCTTCGTCTTCCTCGTCTTCCGCTCCCCGAACGACGGGGGGTTCTGGCGGATCTGGGTGCTGCGCCCCAACGCGGACGAGCAGTTCGGCCACGAGCCCCACATGATCGCGACCTACGTCAACGGGGAGCGTGTTCCCATCATCTGCGGCGCGGGCGGCCGGGCCCACCCCACCCTGACGGAGGCCCGGGTCAACGCCGGCAAGTGGGCGCTCTACACCCAGCGCCGTATGTGGGGCCAGGACGTCCTCCTGTCCGCCTGAGCAGGAACAACCAACCAGAAGGAAATGTCATGTCGCACGTCACCAGCCTCCTGGGACGCCGGTTCCGGGCACGCCGCACGGCGTCCCGCTCCACGACCAGGGATCCCGGCGAGGTCGTCCTCCGGTTCTCTCCCGACCTCGTGGAGCGCGTCCAGGAGCACATCGCGTCCTTTGAGCCCGAGCGAGGGGGCGCCCTCCTTGCCGACCACGGCGTCGTCCGTGAGCTCATTGAGGACCACGCCGGTCGGTACTCGCCCGTCAGCTGGGACATCTCCCCTGAGCTCACCGAGCTGGTGGGCAGGGCGGAGAGGGCGGGGCTGGGCGTCCTGGCCGGTACGGTCCACTCCCACCCCGACGGCCTCCCCGACCCCTCGGCGACGGACGTGTGCACCACCACCCACGCCCTCGAGCAGAACCCTCACCTCGACTCGCTGCTCATCTGCGTGGTCACGCGCGGGGTGCCCCGTGACACCGACCTGCCGATCGGCCAGCGGCACCGGATGAGCATCCACGTCCTGAGCCGGACGGCCGACGGGGCGCCCGTCCTGGAGCGCGGGCGCGGCGAGGTCCTCGTCGACGGCGCCGCTGACGACGGCCAGGGGCAGGGGGCGCGGCCCGGGCAGGACGACGGCTTCCTGCCTCCTGAGGGCGACGACGCGCTCTCCCGGGTCCGTGGCCTCGTCGGCTCCCTGCAGGACAGGGGCGTCGTCGTCGCCGGCTGCGGATCCGTCGGCAGCCGGGTCGCCGAGGACCTGGTGCGGTCGGGCGTGGGCCGGGTGGTCCTCATTGACCCCGACGAGGTCAGCGAGGCCAACATGGCCCGCAGCGTCTACACCCGTGCCGACATCGGCGTGCCGAAGGTCTGGGCGCTGGCGAGGCGCCTGCGTGACATCAGCCCGCATACGGCCGTCACCTGCCTCATGGGCCCGCTCCAGGAGCACAGCGGGACCGCCCTGGCCGCCGCACCGGATCTTCTCGTCCTGGCCACCGACGACATGGTCGAGCAGGGTGACCTCGCCGCCCGCGCCTATACGCGCGGCGTCCCCCAGGTCAGCTGCGCCCTGTACCGCAAGGCGGCGGCTGGTGAGGTGTGCGTCGTCATGCCGGTGCTGGGCACGCCCTGCTGGGGCTGCGCCGTCGGCGCCAACCAGCTGTCCGCCAGCGAGCGCCCGGCCACGAACTACGGCGTCGACACCCGTCTCGTGGCTGAGTCCGGGCTCGGTGCGTCGGTCAACCTGGTCGCCTCGGTCGCCTCCCAGGCCGCCCTCGCGGTCCTGGCCGGGCCGGGGAGCGTCCACGGGCGCGAGCTCGTGCACCTGCTCACCCAGGGCCGCACCTTCGGGATCGTGACGACCGTGCCTCACTGGCCCGTCCTGGACCGGGTGCTCCCGGGCGCACCGCACCAGTCGCACCCGCGGAGCCTGTGGCCGGTCGTCCGGCGGGGTGGGTCCTGCCCCGTCTGCGGGCCCGGGGCGCGCCGGTCCGCCCCTGAGGACGCGGACGCCGTCTCCGGGCCCGGTGAAGACCTGGAGACGGCCGCCGTGACGGATACTGCTACTGTGACGGGTACCGCCAGCGGGGCGGCGGGCGGCAGCGTCCTTGAGGCGATCGCGCGCGAGCTGATCGAGGGGGCTGAGTGCCCTGACACGAGCTGGCGTGACCTGGAGCAGACGCCCGGGCCTGAGGCCGGGGGCCGGGCGGATGAGCTCGTTCACTGACGACGTCAGGCGGCGGCTGGGTGAGGACGCCGCCCCCTCCTACGGCGCCCTGGTCCAAGGCGGCCAGCACGCCCGGGAGGGTGTGGACAGCACGTTCCGGATGGGGCGCGATGAGCGGATCCTCCTGTACGGGCTCATGGTCGTGTGCGTGGTCCTGGCTGTGGCCAACCCGCTGCTGGTCGACGGGTGCTCCGGCCAGGGCGGGCTGGTCGGGACCGCGCGCACCCTGCTCACCTTCCCGTCCGCCTGGTCCCAGTCCGTGGTGATGGGGCTGAGCAGCGTCTGCATCGCCGGCATCGCCCTGACGGCCCGGGGCCTGTCCCGGGTGAGCGCGGACCAGCGGACGGCTCTGACGACGGCACGCTGGGGTGGGATCGTGGCAGGCGCGCCGACGTCGCTGGTGCTGGTGGTCATGGCGGTGCTCGTAGCCCTCACGGTGACGTTCCTGGTGTGGGTGCTCATAGCTGTTCTCGACGAGTGAGGGGACACGCCCTGGGCAGGAGGCCAGCTCGGTACCGGGTGCGGGGTCTGGGCGCAGCTGCTGCCCGTGCCCGGCACCGAGCTCGTCGCACCTGCCCGGGGCCGCACCCAGCTGCTCACCCGTGGACGTGGCGCTCCCGCGCTCGTCTTGCGCCTGCCCGGGGCCGCGCAGGACGCCCCGGGCACGGCGCTCGTGCGGGCCGGTGGTCCGGGGCCGTACAGGTCCGGGGTCGGTTGGGCCAGCGGCCCGGGGCCTACAGGTCCGGGGCTGGTCGGGCCAGCAGCCCAGCCCTCCTCGGCCAGGGCCTGTGTCCCAGGTGGCGGGAACTGGGCTGAGAACGGGGAGCTCATGGTGCGCCTGCCGCCCTGTGTCCCAGGTGGCAGGAACTGGGCGGGTGGCCTGCGGCGTGTCCTGGTCCCTGTCCTCCTAGGATGCACGGCGTGCGGCGGGGTGTCTCCTTCTCAGTCTTCTCAGTCGCACCTCCGGAAAGGCCTGGTATGACCACCGACTCCTGTCCTGCCCCCGACCCGGATCCTGACTCCGGGCCTGCCGCCTCAGGCCCCGGACCGGAGGTCCCTCCTCCCGCCCCCGGGGCGCCGTCTCCCGCCCCCGGGGCCCTTCCGTCCGGGCCGGTGGCCACGCAGGCCCTCGACCCGCGCCCGGCCCCGTCCGGGCCCCTGCCCGAACGCCTCTTCCGCCTGGACCACCTCCTGCGCCAGGCCGACGCCCCCGCCGCCGCGCAGCTCTTCACCAACCGCCTGCTCAACGTCCTGGCCAAGCAGCCCCTGGGCTCGCGCCTGACGCTGACCATGGAGGCCGAGCGCAATGGGCAGGTGAACGTCACCCTGGCTGCCTGGGGCGTGGGCGAGCCCTTTGGCGGGGATCTCGTGTGGTGCGGTGAGCACACCCACGTGTGGGAGGAGGTCGACCCGGTGGTGGACCGCCCCCGTCCTGCCGTCCTGCGTGAGGCCGTTCCCGCCGTCAGGGAGCAGCCGCTCTTCCTGAGCCTGACCCGGGCCGACCTCACCCCCGAGGGGCACGCCCTCGTCCTGACCGACACCTCGGAGGTGCCCGGGACCGGGGGCCTCCGCCCCCGCGCCCTGGGGACCTGGCCCAACCCCCTCGCCTGCTCCGGCATGGACCTGCTGCGCACCCTGCGCAGCACCGGGGGAGTGCTGCGCATCCACCTGGCCCCCGCGACCGCCGTCGAGCGCCTCATGCTCCAGGACCAGGTCCTGACCACGGAGGGGCGGGCCTCGGTGGAGGCCATGATGGGTTACATGGGGACCCCGGTACGCATGAGGATGCTCCTGGGAGTGGACGAGGGCGAGGACGTGCCCGCCCGCCTGGAGGTCGCCGTGGACGGCCTGGCCAGCGACATGCTCTACCGCCCCCTGGGCGAGGAGGAGGAGCCCGACGCCGTGTGGGGCGGGGGCGAGGACGCCCTCCAGGGCCACGCGGTCCCCCAGGGCATGGCCCGCGGCCTGGTCAAGGTCCCTGCCGCCGGGATCCGCTCCGACGTCGTCGGGGTCCCCTGCCTCCTGCCCACCATCCCCGACGTCCCGGTGGCCCAGGAGCTCCCGGCCACGGGCCTGCGCCTGGGGACCGCCCCCGACGCCTCCGGCCGCCCGGTCACGGTGCGCCTGGGCGTCACCCAGGCCTGCCAGCACGTCCAGGTCCTGGGGGCCAGCGGGGCGGGCAAGTCCACGCTGGCGGCGGGGCTCATCGCCTCGGCCCTGGAGGCCCGGATCGGGGTGACGCTCATCGACCCCCACGGCACCCTGGTCAGCCGGGTGGCCACTGAGCTGACGCCCGGCAGCGCCCACCGGGTCCACGTGGTGCGTACCGCCGACCTGGAGCACCCCACCCCCCTGAACCCCTTTGCCGGGCGCGACTGTGAGGACATGGTGGGGGAGGTCCTGGAGATCCTGTACGCGATCTTCGACCCTAGGCACGAGGGGATTATCGGGCCGCGCTTTGAGCGGCTGTTCCGCCAGACCATGGCGGCGCTGCGGATCCTGCTGGAGGACCGCGCCACCCTGACCCTGGTGCCTCAGGTCCTGGCCAGCCGGCAGCGGCTCAAGGACGTGGCCGACGCCGTCGCCACCCGGGACGAGGAGCTCGCCCGGGAGCTGCGTAGTGAGCTGGTCGACAACAGGTCCTCGGACTTCTCCGACATCCTGGCCTGGGTCTCCTCCAAGTTCGACAGGCTGGTGCGCTCCTCGGCCATGCGGGCCGTGTTCGGCTCCGGGTACCGGGCCATTGACGTGGCCCAGGTGGTGGAGCGCGGTGAGGTCCTGCTCATTGACCTCGCCGCCCCTCGGATCGGCGCCGACCAGGCTGCCTTCACCGGCATGGTCTGGCTCATGGAGCACGCCCTGGCCATGGGAGCCCGCGGGTCCTGGGAGCGGCCCCACCTCGTCGTGGTCGACGAGGCCCACCTCTTCCAGGCCGGGGGGCTGTCCGAGCTCCTGGCGGAGGGGCGCAAGTTCGGCGTCGGCGTGGTCATCGCCCACCAGCACATGGGCCAGCTCAGTGCCTCCCTGGGCGGTGCCGTGGAGGCCAACGCCTCCACGGTGGTGGGGCTGCGCTCCTCCATCCGGGACGCACCCCGGGTGGAGGAGCGGATCGGCACGTGGAGCGGCGGGTCGCTCAGCCGCCTGCCGAACATGCGGGCGGCCACCACCCTGGCCACCCCGGAGGGGCAGACGCAGGCCTTCACCCTGACCATTGACCACAATGAACGCGCTGAGCGCCAGAGGATGCGGCACCCGGACTGGGCGGAGCGGGCGACGGCGGTCACCGAGGCCCGGCGACGTCTGACCAGCAGCTCCCAGGGCGGTCTCAGCCCGCTGGGGTCGGCGGACGTCGACCGGGCGGTGCGGCGGCTGTGCGGCGCCCTGAGCCAGGACGGTCCCGGGCCTGCGGCCTCCACCGGCCGGTCCTTCCTGGACGAGCTCCTCAAGTCGCACCAGACAGTCTCTGAGGAGGACGAGTGAGGACGAGGGGCCCTGCGAGTTCCACGTGAAACCGGGGCGGTCCGGGCGCCCTGGCACCCGGGGGCGGGCGTCGGATCGGGTGGTTGCCGGCCTGCGGTCCGGGCGCCCTGGCCGGGGACTTACCGATGCTGTCCGCCTCGGCGGGCGTCGTGCTCGACGGCGGCCAGGAGGAGGGCCTGGGCCAGCAGGTAGGTGCTCATGACCAGCCACTCCCCCTTGGGCAGGCGCCGTCCTCCCAGGGCCTGGACGGCAATGAGGGAGTCGGAGAGCATAAAGAGCGACCCGCCGGCCGCACCCAGGGGCCCGGTGCCCGTGGCGGCCAGGGCCTGGGTGGCCAGTGAGACCGCGTAGAGGGCCCCGACCGGGGCCAGGGCCCCCGAGCCCGGCAGGACCCGCCTGCCTACCGCGACGCCAGCGCCCACCACTCCCAGCAGGGGCAGGGGCCAGGCGGGGGAGGTCGGCCGCAGCGCGTTACGGTCTCGGGCAGGGGTCATGGCCACCGTCCAGCACCACTGAGCGGGCAGGAAGGAGACCACGAGGACCGGCAGGGCCGCCTGGCGCGGCACCAGGGCCGGGAGCGTGTCACCCAGCCAGGACCAGGCCAGGGCGCCGTACACCGTGCCCGCCCGGGCTCCCCGCACCTGCCGGTCCGGCCACGTGGCCCAGGTCCCGCCCATGAGAGGCAGGGCCAGGGACTGGGTGAGCCGGACGACCACGTCACGCCGGTACCTCACCGCAGTGCCCTCGGTGGGCTCCCACCAGCAGGCCGCCAGGTGGACGCCCACGTCCAGGGCTGCCAGGAGCGCCAGCACCCGGCTGGGGTGGGGGCGGGCTGGCCGGGACGGGGGAGCCAGCGTCTGGTTGGGGGCGGGCGCCGGGAAGTCGGAGGCTGCTGGCGGCGGCTGACGGGAGGCACCTGGTGGGAGGCCGGAGGCAGGCGCCGGGGGAGAGGGGCGCTGCCGGGCCCGCAGCATTCGTGTGAGGGAGTTGCGGGCAGGGAGCAGCCCGGCCAGGGGCCTGAACCGTGACGAACTGGTAGTTTCGGGCGTCGTTCCAGTGCTTTCCACTAACTGGGATTGTTCTGGACCGCGTCTCGTGTGTGCGGGCCCCTCATTGGGCCGGGACATACGGGGGGTCGGGTCCTGCGACGTGCGAACCATGGTGTCCTCCTGAGCGGATTCTACCGGCTGGCCCGCGGCAGGACCGGGGGTTTGCGCAACCGACCCGTCCGGGACCGGTCGTCTTCGTGCCCGACTGGGGCAAGCGGGCGGTCGGCGCAACTGGTGCCGTCTGGGGCCTGTCGGGGCCGGTCGGCGGTCTGGTCGGGACCAGTGGCGGGCCGGGGCGTCGTCGCCCGGTCCCGGGGTCGCATGGTGTGGACGGGGTCAGGGCTGCGAGGAAGGTGCGGGCGAGCGTGGTGGGTGGGGGCAGGGCATCGCGCCAGCGACAACTGGCCGGGTCTCGGGCCGACCAGAGCCATCGGCAAGGTGGCGGGCGAGGTGTTCGCGGTGACTCTCGGCATAAATATAAATGTTTTATGCGGTGCTCCGGATGATTTCACGAGTATTTGCTGGCCTGTTCGGCGTGCGTGTCGCAATCTGAGGATCAGAACCGACCCCACCCCGCTCTCGCCTCTGTACACCCAATGTCCACGCAGGTCAGAGGCCCAGTCCGCGGAACACCCGAGGGTGCCCTCCGCTCTGATCCTCAGATTGCGACAGAACCGGGCGCCAGTCCCACCGGGGTCGTGAATAGACCTCCGTCCTGGAGGCGGAGGCGCCTGTTTGTGCGGGTGCGGCGTCGGCCGGTGTCCTGGGGTCTGCGAGCTGGTCGCCAGGCGTCGGATCCAGGTCCTGCCAGAGACCCGCGCCGCCAGCTACTAACCCGCCTGGCCCGTGGACGTAGGCCGCCGCGTGCAGGGCGGGTTGCCCCTATCCGGTATCGCGGCCCTGGTGGTCTCGTAGGCCATCGTGTGCAGGAGCGGGCACGGAGACCTGGGGCTGGTGCGCGTGCCGGACCGTAGGCCACCGTGTGCACCGGACGGCTCTGGGGTGAGCTGGCCAGCGGTGGCAGGGCCTCGTCGGCCGCTGTGTGCAGGGGGCGTCGGCGCTGGCCTGCGCTCAGGCCTTAATGGCAGGGCGCAGGGGGTTGTTGCCGGAGCGGCCGTAGACGCCTGCGGCCTTGCGCAGGGACAGTTCGCGCACCACGGCCGCCGTGGCACCGGAGACGATGGCGAACAGCACTACCTGCGCCAGGGGAGTGTCCAGGAGATCCTCCTGCTTGGGGGCGGGTGAGCCGGTGACGGCACGCCAGGTGGTCGCCACGACCTTCTCGGCCACCATGCCCGCGGCCAGGGTGGTCAGGGCGGCGGTGACCCGCCAGGTGAAGCTGGGGGAGGAAGAACGGGACATGAAGGGCTCCTCAGGTGGGGTAGAGCGGACTTGTACGTGGACGGGCTCGCCCGGGTCGGTATCCGAGCCTGAGCGGTGCCTGAGGCCGTGCCGAGCGCCGGGTGGCCCCAGGCCGGGCGCCACCTGGGACCGGACTGGCCGGTGGCTGGTCCCAGGCCGGGCGCCTGCTGATCCCGGGCCGGGCAACGGATCGGGCGTCAGGCGGCGTCGCCTACGATCATGCCTCATGTTCACGCCGACGGCCGGGTGCCACACGCGCCCGGCGGACAGAGGGCACAGGCAGGAGGTGGTGCTCCCGGTGGTCCGCCAGGAGCAGACTCGGCAGGGTGGCCTCACTGCGGGTTACAGAACGCCAGCCACTGTGGTCGCAGGGTGCTGGCCACGGGCCCAGGGCCGGTAGCCTGGTGTGAGTCCCACGGCCCGCTGGCACCGGTGCTGGTCACGCGCCCGGCGGTACGCAGGGGCGTCAGCTCAGGGTCACCAGGATCACGGCGTAGGCGACGGCGCCCGCGACCGTCAGCGACACCCCCGCCCACCGCTCGACGACAAAGGCCAGGAGCTCGCGCGAGCAGTTCCCCACGAGCTGGTACCAGTAGCTGGGCGCCCCCGTCACCTGCCAGCGCAGCCCCAGCCGGCTGGCCAGCATCCCGGTGCGCGCCACGTGGAAGGCACTGGTCATAATCAGGACCCGTGCCTCGGCCATTCCCCGCTCCTCCAGCAGGTCACGGGTGAACAGGAGGTTCTGCGTGGTGCTGCGGGACCGGTCCTCGGCCACGACCTGGCCCGGCGGCACGCCCTGGACCAGGGCGTACGCCGACATGACGTCGGCCTCGGCCACCGGGCTGCCTACCGTCCCACCGGACAGGACCAGCAGGGGGGTGCCGGGGCGCTCGCGGTCGGCCCGCTCCCAGGCGCGCAGCCCGGCGTCCACGCGCGCCGCCAGCAGGCGGGTCATCTGGCCCCGGACCAGCCGGGCCCCCAGGACCAGGACCACCTCCGGGCCCAGGTCGTCCTCCCCCCACTGCCCGCTGTCCTGCAGGAGCCCCTGGGCGACCCATGTTATGAAAGTCACACTCCCGGCCGCCGCCAGGGCGATTATCAAGGTCGCCACCACGGGCAGGACGACGCCGTCGCCCTGCCACAGGAAGGTGGAGGCCACCAGGGTCGCGGTACCGACCCAGCCCAGGACGATGGCGGCCAGGTTGACCGGCCTGCGCCCGCCCTGCATCCCGACCACGCTGGTCACGCTCATGAGTGTGACAGGCAGTATCCACGACAGCAGCCACACGGTCCCCGGCTGAGGCAGGAAGAGGGTGGTGACGGGACCGGTAGGGAGTCCCAGCCACCGGGCCACCACCACCGCCGTGTCCAGGAGCACCACGAGGGAGGCTGTCGCCAGGACGCCGCAGCGTAGCCGACGTCGGTCCCTCCCCAGGGACCAGGTCAGGGCACCGAGTATGGTGGCCAGGACGATGACGCGGAACAGAAGCACCCCGCTCGCCACTAGGTAGGTATTGTCAACCATGCCGTTTCGTCCCCCTCGCTCCCGTCTTTTCCTCAACTATGCGTGCGACAGCATACAAAGTGGGGCGATGTCCAGGGGCGCTGGCGCGCGGTACCGGCCCCGGGCGCCCTCAGCGTAGGGGTGTGTCTGCGCTGTTGGCTACCGGTCCCGCCCACCGCCCACGGTTCCGCCTGCCGGTCCCGCCTACGGCTCCGCCTGCCGGTTCCGCTCACGGCCTCGTCCCTGGTTCCGCCCGCCCTCAGCGCAGGGATATGTACCCGGCGACCACCAGGGCCGTGTAGGCCGCCGCCCCCGTCGCCGTCAGCCCGGCCCACACCAGCGCCGCCGTCCTGCGGTAGGTCAGGACCGCGACGTACTCGCGCAGCCAGGCGTTGACCGAGAAGTACCAGGCCGTGCGCGCCCAGGCCACCGCCCACGTGGTCCCCATGTCCGAGGCCAGGACGGCGGTGCGCACCGCGTGGAAGGAGCTCGTCACGAGCAGGACCCGCGCCTGCGGCATGCCCTGCCGTGCCAGCAGCTCACGGCTGAGGGCGATGTTCTCCTGGGTCGTGGCGGAGCGGCCCTCCACCAGGATGCGCTCACGTGCCACCCCCTGGGTCACGGCGTAGTCCGCCATCGCCTGCGCCTCGCTGACCGGCTCGTCCGGTCCCTGGCCCCCGCTCATCACCAGCAGCGGCACCCCCGGACGCAGGCGGTCCTCGTCGCGCCACGCCCGGATCCCGCGGCGCACCCGTGAGGCCAGCAGCGGCGGCACCTTGCCGTCAATGAGCCCGGAGCCGTGGACCACGACGGCGTCGGGGTGCGGTACCGCGCGCCGTCCTCCCCAGATCCGCTGCACCGCCGTCTGGGCCAGGAGGATGACCAGGAAGACCCCCAGGTAGAGGCACAGGCAGAACAGGAGCATGGCGGCCAGGAGCCCCCACGGGTTGGCCGTGGCCACGAGCGCGACCGCCACCACGGGCGCCGCGACGAGTCCCAGCCCGGCCAGGAGGCTGAGCACGTTCCCCAGGCGGATCCCCTCCCGGCGCAGGAGCACCACCCCGTTGAGCACGAGCAGGAGGGGCATGAGCCCCGTGAACACGATCAGGGCCGCACTCCCCAGTGTGACCGGGACGTCCAGCCCCGGTACCAGGTCGGCGAGGCGGGACACCAGGTGTATGCTCCACAGGGCCACCAGCAGGGCCAGGAAGCCATTGCGCAGCTGGCGGTTGTCCCGGTGCAGGCACACCCCTAGCAGGAAGCACCACAGTGCCAGGCCCCCGGTGTCTGTCAGGAGCCGTGTCACGTCCGTGCTCATGGCGACCTCCTCCGTTTCTCTCTGGCGCCTGCCTGTGCCGCCTGTCCCCCGGGGGTCGTGCTACGGACGCGGACGGCCCTCGACGGCCCCGGGACCCCGGGCCCACCCAGGGGATCGTGCCGTAGACGCGGACGGCCTGTGTGGTCAGCGTGGCCAGCATGGTGTTGCTCACCTGGCCGGTCAGCCAGGAGGGCCGGGCAGGCAGGACCAGGGGCCCTTGGTGTCGCCTGCGCCTGGCCGGGGCCAGCCTAGCCTGCTGCCGGTGGGTGGGTCTCGGGTGCTGGGTGCGCCGCGCCTGCTGCCGGTGGGGGGTTGGCCTGGGGCTTAGGTTCTGGGCGCGGGTGCCGGGGTGCTGGGTGCGCCGCGCCCGTCGTCGGGGCGGTGGCGGGGCCGGGGACGAAATCTGTTGAAGACGGTTGAGGTCGTGGCACCATGTACCTATGGCCCTGTCAAAGAAGCTGCTCAGTCGCGACGAGGTCGTGGTACGGCACATGCACACCCATATGAAGATCCTCCTGTGGAGGATCGTCCTCGAGACCGTGCTGGTCGTGCTCGGCGTCGTCGGCTCGGTACTGGCCCCCAGCTCCTGGAGGCCCTGGGGCCTGGTCGGCATCTGGGCCGTGGTGCTGGTCCTGAGCGTGCCGCTGCTCATCGTGCCGTGGCTGCAGTGGTACTCGCACACCTACACGGTGACCACCAAGCGTGTTATCACCCGCGCCGGCGTCTTCAAGCGCGTGGGACACGACCTGCCGCTGACCCGGATCTCTGACATCCAGCTGGACAAGGACTTTACCGACAGCTTCTTCGGCTGCGGCACGCTGGCGCTGCAGACCTCGGCCGACGACCCGCTCCTCCTGCACGACGTCCCCCAGGTGGAGATGGTGCAGGTGGAGATCTCCAACCTGCTCTTCAACGACGTCCAGGGAGCGATCGACGCCGACCCCCGCAGCTGACCAGGGCTCTGCAGCTGACCAGGGCTCTGCAGTTGACCGGGCCCGCGCCCCTGTTGCCCCGCCCCGTCTTTCGCGAGAACGGTACTTATTCGTCGCGAGAACGGTACTTATTGCTCGTGAGAACGG
>ERZ772921.1481-NODE-1481-length-13471-cov-4.752982_pt1 | contig 13471 bp, 7 predicted proteins | sample MGYA00512117_ERZ772921 | MGnify/ENA primary metagenome ERZ772921 (study PRJEB29015, sample SAMEA2737944) | human oral metagenome | biome: human oral; feature: human-associated habitat; material: dental | place: China | collected 2150 ... | reverse complement strand
TTAGCCATGTGTTTCGTGGTTCTAAAAGGTTTTGTTTATACAATTGATGTGGATGTTTATGCTTTTTATCTCGCATTTTGCGGTAAATTGCACCACATTTAGCAGCATTTCACCTTGCATTTAGCACCAAAACGCACTGCATTTAGCACCAAAACGCAGTGCATTTAGCACCAAAACGCAGTGTGTTTAGCACCAAAATGCACTGCGTTTAGCGGCATATTGCACGGCATTTAGCATCAAATAGCCCAAAATCTGGCGCAAAAGTCAGCTTTTTGTAATAAACATTCATTTTGTCAGCATTCACTCGCCACCACTTTTTGCATCAAAACCAACCGTCGCGAGAATCGATTTTTTGAGACAAGGTAGGCGTTTGGTGGACAAAGATGGCACTCATAATGTTAAAAATCTTGCTGAAAATATTACATGATATAAAGTTGACCGGTTGACCAGTTAACAAGTTAACTTGTCCACTCGTCCACCACTAATACATCTTGCAAGGCGTTTCTTATAGGCAATAGGGGAGAGGGGAGGGGAAAGGGAAAGCCATGCTTACATCCCATTGAGAGATAAAGCATGGCTTTCTGACTACTACTATAACAACAATCAACCATTTTATTTTTAAGAGAGTTGGGAGGTTAAGAAAGATTTACGGCCTGTTCTAAAAATTCCACGCTTACGTCTTTTCTCCTTTTTTAGTTCGCTCTTCACGGTCTTTTTGCCTTTATCTGGCATCTTCCTCTTACCCTTTCAGTCGCATCGTTCACTATGTTCCATCAATGGGTAATAGAAATCTGCGCAGATAGAGCCTAAAAATCCAGTGGAGGTAATTTTTAGAACCTGCCTTAACAGATTGGGTCTGTGTTGAGGCGTGCGGTTGATAAGACACGCCTAAATGTGTTTAGGCAACTAGGAACGTTACCATTCGATGGCTTGGTCCTCGTCGGGTATTTGTGTATTTATCTGTCGTTCTAGTGTGAGCGTGCCGCTAACAGACCAATTAAACTCTGTTCCAGGAGCCGAGGTGTAGTCTACGTAATCGTAACTAATGTTGTTGATGATAACGTAGCGGTGCACGAGATAAGGCTTCACATCGTCTTTTTGCTCGATAATGTGAAACGAGGCCTGCTTGTTCACCTTCAGTTTCAGGTCGTTGTTGGTGGTATAGAAGTCTACCGTGCCTTCCTTTTCGCCGTTGAAACGAGCAAAAACCTTGTACTTGGCACGGTCTGTGCGGCTCTCGTCTATGTCGCCTGCGTAGAAAAAGATGGTCTTATCGTCCACCACATATCCGCGAATGATAGATTTAGCGGTGGCGTTAGCCTCGTCGCCTGTAACGAAAATCTTCATCGTACTGCCCGAATAGTCGCCCGAATAGTCGTTAAAGGGGAAGATGCGGAGCAGGGCCTTGGCGTAATGTTTACGTGGATGGGCAGTGTAGCCATAGTTTTCGCCGTTTACGATGGTAAGCGGCAATACCCATTTGTTGCTCATGTCAATACCATTGAAGTTGAATTTTATGTTAAGCAGTCCCACATTCTCGCCCGATGGGATGGTCGTCGTCTCTGGAACAGTGGCATAATCCTTCATGTCGGTGTACCACAGTTCGGTGCGATTTAAGAAACGGGCTTGGTTTAGCACGTTAAGCGTGTCGCCATCGTGCGCAACATGCACCGTGATGTTGTTCTCGTTTTGCAGCGAACCGCTAACGATTACGGGCAGCTGGTAAGACGAAAGGCCGCTACCCTCGACAAAAGTCTTGTCGGCATTGCGCCTGCTGTAAGGCACATAAACATTGGTAACGCCCAATTTGCCAAGCGGTGCGCGGAAACTAACGTACTGCGTGTATTGCTCTTCTTTCCATTCGTCGTTACAGGCGGTAAGCGTGGCGAGTGCGCTTGCGAGCATCGCCGCATATATCGGAAGATGTTTTACTTTCATTGTCTTGTCACTTAAAGGGTAGGTTAATCGTTGTAGGTCCATCCTGGGTTCTGTGTCAGGCGCGAGTTATGTTTCAGTTCGCTGTGGCGGATGGGCCAAAAGTACATCTTGTCTGAGAATGTGCTGCGCAGGTTGTTGATGGGGATAACCTGTTGGAACTCTGCTGCGTGGTTGGCATCCATCATTACGTTGCAGCCATAAATGCGTTGGTTCAGTTCTCGTGGCGCGTCTTTCCAGCGGCGCAGGTCGAAGTAACGCTTGCCCTCGCCCATGAATTCAATCATGCGTTCGCGTTTAATTTTGGCGCGCAAGAGGTCTTTGTTGGCATAGACGTCTGTCGAATAGTCGGGCACTCCGCCGCGTATGCGTATGGGGTGTATGCCTTTTTGTATCTCGGCAATGTCGCGGCGAACGTTGTAAGTGGTGCTTTCGTCCCACGATGGGATGGTGTATGTGCCATCAAGCTCGTTGAGTGCCTCGGCATAGAGCAAAAGTATGTCGGCATAGCGAATGGCGGGTTCGGCCCTGTTCTTGATGTTCTTATAGTCTTCGCGGTCGGGAACGTCGGTGGGATTGACGTACTTTTTCACGCTGATACCCGTGCGGAGGTAGAACTGCGAGTTGTTGTAGCCGTTGCCACTACCGCGATAATAGAAGGTTTGGCGGTTGTGGTGGGTGTTTTCGGGGTCGCCCAAATACTCCCAAACAGAGCCGTTATAGCCCACCGAGGCGTAGAAACGCGGTTCGCGGTTGGCATATTGCAACGACACGTTGGCGGCCAAGGGCTTGTATTTTCCGCGGCGATAGTCGCGTGCAGTGGTAAATCCTTTGAGACGTTCAGCACCGTTTCCGCCGTTCAGCTCGCTGTCTTTGCCAGGACAGTCGGTTCCGTCGTTCATATAATAGGCGTCTACCATCTTCTGTGTAAGACCATGTGTGTTCCATCCGCCGAAGTCGCGAGGCATGGAATGGCGCGCAAACGACATCATGCTGTGGTTTATGCGTGTGGCGTTTTGGTCTATACGCGAGAATATAAGTTCGGGATTGTCTTCTGGAGCAACGTCTCCGTTGAACAAAACACGATAAGACTTGAAGGGATCGATGTTTTTCCAACCTGTTGGCCAGTCGCTTTGGGCAAATTGGCAAGTAGAGTCGGCAGGTACGATGGTGGCCGGGTCGCCAGCTGCATCTGTTGTGCTGAACGAGGCGTGATAGAGGTCGTACACACCAAGCTGCATAACGTCTTTGCAGGCAGCGGCGGCGCGCGCCCATTTCTCTTCTTGATAGTCGGTGTTGAGCAATGTCCGGCCTTTGTCGTCTACCAACTGTTTGGCATAGGCATCGGTGTTCCCGTTGGCCAACGGACTGGCTGCGAAAGCCAATGCAAGGGCACGTGTGGCCAGGCAAGCACCCTTTGTGGGGCGTGCGATGTTTTCGCCGTCACGCCTGGTGTATTGTATTTCCTTGGCAGCTTGCACCATTTCGCTGCTAATATAGTTGGCCACCTCTTCGTACGAGCTGCGCGGAGTGGCTATCTGTTCGTAACTAAGGGTGTAATCAACGCCTTCGTCGGGCATGATTGGCACAGGACCATAACGGCGGAGCAACAGCCAATAGAAGTAAGCGCGCACAAAACGTGCCTGCCCTTTAAAGTCGAGCCGTTCTTTTTCGGTCATTTCGGTGTTCCTGTAAATGTTGGCGATGAACACTGAGGCCTGATAAATGCCCTTGTAACACATTGTCCAGCCTTGGTTAAAGTCGTTTTCGTCGTATTCGCCTTGCATGAATGTGTTGTACGAAAGCTCATCAGCCTCCTTTGAGTCGTAGTTAACGTCGCGGTCGCCATAGTACATGTCGTCGGCGAAGGTAAACGAATTGGTTTCTTTCTCCTTGCCAACAACGTCGGCGTTCTCGTCTTTCAAGAACGAATAGGCGTAGGCAAGCCATTGTTGGGAGCGTATTCTGCTGGTGAAGACCTTTTCAATTGTGGTACGGTCTTCAAAGTATTTGTCGGAGTCCAGATAGTCGTTGCAAGCGGAAAAGAGTATTCCGATGCCCAACGCCAACGTTATCAGGGCAATATTTTTACGTTTCATGTTGTATGTCTGTGGTTATAAACTAATTTGTATGCCTGCCGTAAACGAACGAGTGATGGGGTATTCTTCGCCTCGCCTGCTGCTGTCGAGTTCGGGATCCCAAAGGTCGAAGGCCGACCACGTGATGAGGTTTTGCCCCGAAATGTAGATTCGTGCGCTCTCCAAGTGTATGGCGTTGACCCAGGGTTTGGGCATTGTGTAGCCAATGTCGAGGTTTTTGAGGCGCAAGAAACGGCCGTTGCGTAACCAAAAGGTAGATGCCTGCTCGTTGTTACTATTGCTGCCGTAGCTCAAACGGGGGTAGGGGGCATTGGGATTTTCTGTCTCCTTGGTGCCCGATATGTCGGCTGAAATCCATCGGTTGTCGGTTATTCCTTTAAGGATATTTCCCCAGCGGCCATTGCTGAAGGCGTTAACCGTACCGCCGTTGATGAGGAACGTGTATTTGCCAGCTCCTTGGAAGTGGAAGTTAAAGTCGAAACCGCGCCAGCTAATAGAGGCACCAAGCCCGTAGATGAGGCTAGGGGTGCTGGTTGCACCTATGGCCACGCGGTCGCCATCGTTCACAACGCCGTCGCCGTTAACGTCTTTATATTTGATGTCGCCAGGTTGTACGGCTCCCCAACTTTGCTTGGGCGAATTGCGAATGTCGTCGTAATCGCGGAAGAGGCCTTGTGCAATAAGCCCCCTTTGTTGGCCAATGCGGTAGCCTTTTTCGTACTGATAGGCGTAAACGTTGTTTTCGTCGTCGCGTTCTAGGATGGTGTTTTTACTGTAAGTGATGTTTCCGCGCACCGTCCAGTTTATCTCACCGATGTGGTCCTTGTATTGGAAGTTACCATCGAAACCGCTAGATTTTACGGCGCCAACGTTTGCCCAAGGGCGACTTTCAAGTCCTGTGATGTCGGGTAAGAAGTTGCGTTGCATGAAGATGCCCGTTCTCTTCTCGTAGAAATAGTCCATCGTGAGCGAGAACTTGTTGTCGAACGCCACGAAGTCAAAGCCAACGTCGGTTTTGCGCGCAATCTCCCATGTAACGTTTGGCGATGCCACCTGCGTGTAGTGCATGCCTGTGGTGGTGGCTGTGGTAAGGTTCGACCCCCAATTGTAGCCTTCTTTAGTAAAGTCGATAGTGTAAAGGTAGGGGAAACGATGGCTTCTTCCCGCATTGTCGTTGCCCACCATGCCCCACGAGTAACGTAGCTTGAACATGTTGAGCCAGGGTAATGCCTTCTTTACGAGGGGTTCTTCGGCTACGTTCCAAGCTAGGGAGAAGGCAGGGAAGAAACCAAAGCGATGGTGGTCGGCAAAGTTTTCGGAACCGTTATAGCCGAAGTTGAAGTCGGCAAAATAGCGTAGGGCGTAGTTATAGGTTATCTGCCCTGCAACGCCTTGGTTCTTTTGGCTGACAGAGTTTTTAATGTCTGTGCCTATATTTTGTGTCTGTATCCGCTCGTCTTGCGTAAAACGGGCAGTAGCACCAAAGTTGTGTTGTTTGTTGAAGGTGCGGTTCCAACGTAGTAAAGCCTCCAAAAACTCGCGCCGCGAACCTTCTCCGCCTGATGTTTGGGCCATGGGCGACTCTTCGAAAAGCTTATCCCAAATGATGTTGCCTTGCGAATCGCGGCTGTTGGCGCGATACATGGCTGGCCAAAGGCGATGGTATATGTGGTTGCTATTATAGGTGTCGTATCCGAACCTACCTGTAAACGAGAGGCCACGGGTAATGAAATCCAGCTTTTGGTCTACCGTTACGTTTGTCTGTATGTTGTTGTCCCATTCTTGGTTGTAACCTGTGCGTGTGGCAGAAACCCAAGGGTTCATTTGATATTTTTGGCGACCGTAGGCCGGAACATAGCCATTGGAATAGAGGACGGGAGAACTTAGGGCGTTGAAACCAAAGAGTTCGCCCCATACATATTGGTCGCCAAGACCAGGACTGTTGCGCTTGTTGAGGTTGCCCGATACGCCCAGCTTGATAACCGTTGTGGGCGTAACGTCTATGTCCACATTCATACGATAGTTCCAGCGTTTGAAATTGGCGTTGGTGTTGTACCTGTTGCGCAATGTCTCATCGGTGTTGTACATGCCTTGGTCTTCTACATACGATAGGGATGCGAAGTAGCGGGCTGTGTTTCCACCGCCACTCAAACTCAAGTCGGCACGATAGCTCATTGCACCATCTTTAAGAAGAAGTTTCGACCAGTCTACGTTGGGGTAGAAGTCGGGGTCTAGTCCCGACCTGATTAGTGCCAGCTCTTCGGGTTGATACTGCGGAGGGAGGTTGCGCGTTATGCGTGCCTCGTTGAGTAGAGTGGCATACGTGGGCGCATCAACAAACTTCGGGGTGATGGTACGGGTGTTATACGCTACCTCGCCTTTGGCGTTGATGTTTATCTTTCCTTCCTTACCGTGTTTGGTGGTGATGAGAATAACGCCGTTGGCACCCTTCGAGCCATAGATGGCCGTTGCCGAAGCGTCTTTCAAAACCGAGAAACTCTCGATGTCTTCAATGTTCAGGTCGTTGATGTTCGACCGTTCGAAACCGTCTACTAGTATCATCGCATCGGAACTGGCGCCGAAGGTTGAGATGCCGCGAACCCAAAAGCGCGATGTGCTTTTACCCGGCTGACCCGAAGATTGCATGGCGATGATGCCGGGAACATTACCTGCCAAGGCGTTGGTGAAGTTGGATGAGGGGAATTGTTTCATTTGTCCGAGGTCGACATTGGTGATGGCTCCCGTAACGGTGAGTTTCTTTTGCGCGCCAAGACCCGTGATGACAACCTCGTCGATGGTGTTGAGTTTCTCCTCGGCCATCTGTACGTCGATAACCCTTCTGTCGCCTTTAACCAGCACGCTTACGGGTTTGTAGCCCAGGTAAGAGAACACCAGCGTTTGGTATTGCTGCATCTTGATGGTGTATTTACCGTCGATGTTGGTGATGGTACCCAGCCCCTTGGCATCTTTCACGGTGACGCTAACGCCAATAAGGGCTTCTCCTGTGGCGTCGGTTACTGTTCCCGATATTTCCAGCTGTTCTTGTGCTAAGGCGTTAAGCGTAATGCCGTACAACATCCAGAATAATATAAATATCTTTTTCATTGTCTTATGGCTCTATTTGGAGTTCTATTTTTCCATTGAAATGGTGCGTATCTTTCGTCCTTGGGTATCTAGGATGTAGAAAGTGTTAGAGTTCTCGTCGTAGGCAATTCCCGTAGGACTGTTAAAACGAGCCACTTCTCGCAGGTCACCGTCTTCCGTTCCCCATGTGTTTCCATCGCCAGCTTGCGACGAAGTACCGCGTCCTGCGTATGTGCGGACGATGCCGTCGGGAGTGAGATAACGTATACAGTGGTTACGGTTGTCGCAGAAGTAGAAATCGTACACATCGTCGCGGTTCTCGGCAACGTATTTCTTGTTCTTCACGAAACAGCCTTGGTAGGGTCTGTTTACTCGTGCACCGGTGCCAACACCGTCTACCCATCCGTCGTTTCGCGCTTGTCCGGCCACAACGTATGGTGGGGCAAAGCTCTTGGTGGTTTCGTTATAGTCGGAACGCAGAATGTAATGCTTGTTTATAACCACGATATAGCAGTACTTGCCAGTGGGGTGGATGAAGATTTTAAACTCCCAACTCACATCTTGAATGGTAAACAGCTCCTTAAAGTTGCCGTCGGTCCAGTTGGGATACCATGTTCCGCCGCTTGCAATGGTGTTGAAGTAGTTGTTCATGTCTAGGCGGAAAACCTGCCCGCGCTCGTAACTGTTGAAGTAAAGTTCGCCGTTTTTGGGATGCACGGCGGCTCCGTTGCACTGCTTGTAGGCAGCTAAGATTTGCGATTTTGATGCGTCGGTGAAGGTTCCATCGGCGTTGCGCTTAACAATCCACACACTGGGACTTTGCAACTGGCGGTCGTCGCGGTCGGTGGAGATGAGCATATATTGCCCGTCGTTCGAAAAATCGATGGAGCGTAGTCGGTGGTTGTCGAACTTAGACATAGAGAGTATGGTCTTTACCTCCTTCTTTTCCATGTCAAGTGCTTGTATGCCGTGTGCGTTTTCATCGTAAACGGCATATAAGATGTTGTGGTTTAGGGGGTCGAAGGTAAGGCATCCTTCGCCAGCATAGCCTGTTGCCGTATTGAAAGGGCCGTCGTGCCAGCCTTGGTCGTCAAATTGGTTGCGTATGCCACAGAGCGAGCCCACAACCATTTTTCGTTCGTAGTTAAACTTGTTGCTGGCCGTTGCGCTCTGTTCGTTGTCCGTTTTGCCGCCAACAGACACCACCACCTCGCCCGAATAGGCTTTGGCAGGCACCAAACAGTAAAGGCAATCGCCCTTAACACTGATGAGAACGGCGCGCTGTCCGCCAATGGTGACTTTGACATTGCCGGTGTCGTTGCCGAAGTTGCTGCCGTAAACAACCAACTTTTGGTCCACTCCGCCCTCTTTGGGGATGAAGTCTGTCACGGTGACAGGTCGAGATGGGTCGTATTCTGCAGAAGAAACGTCACCATTGTCACTTCGACATGCCGACATGCAAGCAACGAAAAACAGCAAGGCTCCCCATGCGAACCTTTGGCCATAGATGCTTAGATTATTTTTCTTCATAAATATAATAGTTGTATTTTAATTCCTACTTTCTTATCCACGGTATTACGCCTTTCGAAAGGCCACTTTCCGATGCAGATTGTGTTAAACTCATCAGCAAAATTACTGAGAAATGTAATGTGAGGATAAAACAAACCATTCAAAAGATAAAAAAAACAGGGCATTTGCTTGTTTTTTAACCGATAATTGCAAGTAATGGAGAACAAGACTTGCTGCGCTTGCTAAACTGGGTTAGTATATGGCACTGCACTTATTGGGAGCAAATTTTGTTGTTGAAGGTTGGTTCGTTGCATACTCTTGCAAGGTTGCTTTGTAAATTGAGCTACTTACAACAAAGCGATTGTTAGTTTGTGAGGTAACAAACATAACGCGGTGGTTGGCGCAAGAGATATTGATTACTTCTTTGTTTTATTTAAAAAGAGAGTTATCTTTCCCTGCTCATATCAGTATAATCCATCGGCTGATAAACTCACAAACTTATCAACTCACAAACTTATCAACTTACAAACTCACAAACTCATAAACTCATAAACTCATAAACTCACGAACTTACTTTTTTCAAAACAATCCACAGCATCAGTTTACAGGTCTTGCAAATAGAGGAATCATGCTGTTTAGAGGTTTAGCGGACAGCAATAATTGAATTTATGAAAACAAAATGAGGAAATATCAAAACAAATAACTACTTTTGCAGCAATGCACTTTGGTTTTACAAGACAAATATACTGAATTACATTTGTGTCGATGGTGATATACTAACCAAGAAGTTTATGGAGAACCTTCTAAAAGGACCATGCAATGGACACACTTGCAATCAGCTTATGAGTCTTTGAAAGTTTGTAAACCACATACATAATGTAATATCAACATAAGAATAAAACCCACCATATTTTCATATCGCTATGGTAACTGTCAATATCGAATATCTACCTTCTATCAATTATTCCCTTATCAATAACAGAATAGCTATATGTCAGTCTGTTGAAATCAGTAATAACGAAACGAGTGATTTAAGGGATATTGTAATAGAATGTTCTGGTGAGTTCTTCCAGGACTTCCGTTCAAGTGTCATCGACTCGCTTAAAGCAGGCAAGTCGATGCGCTTACAGGGTATGAACTTGTCTCCAATAGCCGCACAAGTTGCTGCGGTAACAGAAAAGACTGCATCCACATTCACCATCAATGTGTATTCGGATGCACTGTCTGAAACAAAGAAGATATTGTTTACCCATAGCTACGACATAGATATTATGCCGTGCGACCAATGGTTGGGGACCAGCATTCTGCCCCAATGCCTTGCCTCGTTTGTTACGCCTAATCATCCCGCGATAAACAACGTTGTAGCTAAGGCAGCGGGCAAGCTGAAAGAAATGTCGGGGTCTTCTGCATTTACCGCATACCAAACAGGTAACACAAATGAGGTGCGAAAGCAGGTGGCAGCCGTGTATGGCGCACTCCATGCCGAGGGCATTGTGTATCGTTCGGTACCTGCATCGTACGAGGTGGTTGGACAACGCATTACACTACCCGACCAAGTACTTTCCTCTAAACTAGGAAACTGCATAGAGCTTACTCTGCTTTTTGCAAGCGTGCTTGAAAGCTTGGGCATAAACAGCGGTATCGTTCTGCAAGAAGGACATGCCTACCTTGCCGTTTGGTTGGTTGACGACTGCTGTCAGTATAGCGTTTACGATGATGCCTCGTACATAGAAAAGAAATGTGCAGAAGGCATTGATGAGATGCTTGTACTTGAATGTACACAGATAACAGCAGAATCAACTACTTTTGAAGATGCCCAAAGTATAGCTGCAAAGAATCTGGCCAACACCAGCATCTTTGAAATGTTCATCGACATTAAGCGTTGCCGTCTGGAGCAAGTACGTCCGCTGCCCCAACGTACCATGAACAATGGCACATGGGAGGTATCAGCAGAAGGTGTAAGCCATGACGAATGCGTACTGAATGTTAAGGAACGTTCTCGTTTTGACCTGACTATGCTGATGGACAATAAACGTGAGGTAACGAAGATGGACATCTGGGAACGTAAGCTTTTGGATTTTTCGTTGCGTAACTCGATGCTTAATCTTTATCTGCGTCAGAAGGCCATTCAATTTATCTCGTTTGATGTTGACTTAATTGAGGATTATCTGCAAGATGGAGAAGAATACCTTATTTCTTGCAAGCCTAATGTTGGTTTTAACATTAATGGCGAGGAACGTCTTGTGCGTTCTAAGTTGTTGCCCGAACTACACGAGCTGATAACGAACGACATAAAACACCGTACGCTACACTCGTATCAGACAGAGGCCGAGACACGCTACACGTTGAAGAATATCTATCGCGCATCGAGGAATGCCATTGAGGAAACTGGTGCTAATGCGTTGTATCTTGCAATAGGCACGCTTAGATGGTTTGAAACAGACATCAGCGAGAAACCTCGCTATGCACCAATATTAATGCTGCCTGTGGAAATGGTGTACAAAAAGGCGACTACTATATCCGTACACGTGATGAAGAAATTGCTCTGAATATCACTTTGACAGAGTTCTTACGGCAGAACTTCGACATGACTATCCCTGGACTTAATCCGCTGCCAAAGGATGATCATGGTGTGGATGTGAAGAAAATCTTCGCCATTATACGTGAGGTGCTGAAAAACAAAAAGCGTTGGGACGTAGAAGAAGAATGTATTTTGGGCGTATTCTCGTTCAGTAAGTTCCTCATGTGGAACGACATTCATAACCACAGACAAGAATTGTTGGATAACAATGTGGTGCGTAGTCTTGTGGAGCAGAAACTTACGTTTATTCCAACCCAAGTGATGTCGGACCTGAAAGGCAAGGATAAAGAAGTAAAGCCATCTGAACTTGCATTGCCTGTTCCGATAGACTCTTCGCAAATGGCCGCCGTAATGGAGGCTGGACAAGGAAACTCGTATATCCTTTACGGCCCTCCTGGAACGGGTAAGTCGCAAACCATAACGAACCTTATAGCCAATGCCTTGTTCCAAGGCAAGCGTGTGTTGTTTGTTGCTGAGAAGATGGCAGCCCTGAGTGTGGTACAGAAACGTTTGGAGAAGATAAATCTTGGTCCATTCTGCCTTGAAATGCACTCAAACAAAATCACCAAGTGCCATGTTCTCGAACAGCTGAAGAAGGCAATGGATGCCGCTCACATCATACGTCCAGAGGAATATGCACGCATAGCCGATGAACTTTATGAGCAGAGATGCAAACTGATTGAGTATATGGAGGCCCTGCATGACATAAAGGGAGCGGAAGGCATGTCGCTGTTTGACTGCATCATCAGGTATGAATCCATTAATACCCCAGAGCTTGATGTTGATGCGAACGATGAAGAACTTAAACGACAGTTCCGAATTGAAAAGATGGACAGCTACTCACATCTGCTCAGTCAGAAATACCAGGCTGTACTTAGCATTACAGGAGCACCTTCAAAGCATCCGTTGCTTGGACTTAATATTGTTGAGGACGACTTAGTTGATGCTGGACGTTTGCCTTCGCGTATCAAGACGGCATCCGAAATACTTCGCAAGGCAGAGGAGAACAGAGAGATGCTTGCGAAAGCTACGGGTATAAAAACAGATATACTAAGAGACTGCAACGACGGCATATTATCCCAAGATGGGACGGCATTATATAATGAGTGGAGAGGCATCAAGGCTAAATGGTTCTTACCTCGTTTCTTTGCTAAGAGGCGTTTCATTGCCAAGTTAAAGCAGTTTAATAGTCTGATTATTGAACAAGAGGTTGATGCACTTCTCTCTAATTTGCTTAATTATCAGCAGTTACATGCAGAAATAGTAACAATACAGGATGTTGTTCGCACGCTCTTTGCCGTTAACTTCGACGACGACAGACTTCCCAGCAATGATGAATTGAGGAGTTATGGTTCATGTCTTGACAACTGGCTTAGCCATACAGACAAGGCACGAGACTGGTATCAGTGGTGTGCGTATAAGAAGGAACTTGAAAATGAAGGTCTTGGCGTGGTAGCACGACATATTGAATTGGAAACAATTCCTGCGGAAACGTTGAAAGATGCCTTCTTTAAGCGAATATTCCGAAGTCTTGCTTGTGAGAAAATTGCGTCGTCACAGGTTCTGAGAACCTTTGAAGGGGCAATATTCGACGAGACTATTTCGCGCTACCAACAGCTAACAGAAGAGTTTCAGATACTGAGTCAGAAGGAACTTTATGCCAAATTGGCTGCGAATGTACCACATGTAACAGACAGCATCGACAATAGTAGCCCAATTGGTTTTCTCAACAGGAACATAGCCAACGGAGGCAGAGGCATCTCTCTTCGCGATTTGTTCGACAACATTAGCGCACTATTGCCAAGGCTTTGTCCCTGTATGCTTATGAGCCCGATGTCTGTGGCGCAGTTTTTGGATTTGTCACAAAGCAAGTTCGACCTTGTTATCTTCGATGAAGCGTCACAGATGCCTACAAGCGAGGCAGTAGGTGCCATTGCGCGCGGCAAGTCTGTAATCGTAGTGGGCGACCCCAAGCAGATGCCACCAACAAGTTTCTTCTCATCAACAAGTGTTGGCGAGGAAGAGGCCGACATCGACGACCTTGACAGTATTCTCGATGACTGCCACAGCCTTGGAATACCTTCGCTACAATTGAACTGGCACTACCGTTCAAAACACGAATCGCTAATTGCCTTCTCTAATAATGAGTATTACGGCGGCGAACTGATTACATTCCCATCTGTTGACGACCAGACCACAAAGGTAAAGTATTGCTATGTGAATGGCGTATACGACAAGGGTGGACGCCGTTCGAACAAGAAGG
>ERZ772921.1477-NODE-1477-length-13485-cov-4.664185_pt1 | contig 13485 bp, 19 predicted proteins | sample MGYA00512117_ERZ772921 | MGnify/ENA primary metagenome ERZ772921 (study PRJEB29015, sample SAMEA2737944) | human oral metagenome | biome: human oral; feature: human-associated habitat; material: dental | place: China | collected 2150 ... | reverse complement strand
CAACAGCAGCACTCCGTCAGTGCCCCTGAAGAGAAACGCGTCAACACCCGCCTCGAAGGTCCGTATCAGCTGCGTGGCGGTACGGGGCAATCCGTCTGATTGCAGCATTGTCTCCATCCCGAGCGCGATCGGGCAGAGCTGGAGGCAGAGCACCGCCCAGGGCAGGTAGTCGGGTGATTGCATCCAAGAGAAGTACATGGTGATGGGAAACGAGAGGGCGCACAGCGGGAGCACCGCAGGGCTAGAGGGGAGGCTGCCGACATGGGACGCCTTTGGGCTGGCAGAGGGCTCGCCGATGAGCTGGTGGCCTGAGGCTAGCCGTGAGGCGGCCACCGCGACCAGGATAAGCCCCAGTATCCATGCGACGTGGCGAGACGTGTCGAAAAGCATCATCTCGCCCACCTCAAGCTCAGTCGGGGGTCTCAGGACAAGTGCCGCCACAAGAAGGCAGATCCATATGCTCCAGCAAAGTATGGAGGAAGGTTTCCTCTCCGCCGCCTTGCTGGACTCGTTGGTTGGGTTGGGATCCTTGGCCTTCTGGTCTTCTGCGAGCTGTAGCAACGCGTCCTTCCCCGATACGTTCAGTTTTTTGTAGCCACGACGGCGGAATGTCGCGACCGTAGACTCGGCTATGCCCAAGTTGCCCGCGATTACTCGTGCGGACTCGCCCGCCAACGTCTGCGCGAGGACCTCAAGCTCCCGATCTGTCAGCGTATGACCGCCATCGGCGCCGCGAAGAAGAGACATGCCCGTGTCGTAGGCGTCCGTAGCGCTTGGTCTCGCATCCGGTTTCCTCTCCCTGTGGATGAGAGACGCGAGGTATGGCAGCGTGACAACAATGGTGAACACAACGAGCAGCAGATCCCAGCCGGCGAGGGGCGCGTTCTCATCGAAGCCATATCGGATGTCACCGAGGACGATCGACCTAAGCGCGATCGCGCTCAGCTGCCCACATAGTAGCAACAGGGCATCGAGTTGGGAGGGACACCAGCTTGGCACGACCCTTTGTGTCACGAACAGGACCATGAGGGCAAACGCTCCGCAGAGGACGAGCGATTCTGGGGCCGAGTCAATGCCTGTCTGCTTCGAGAGCGCAAAGGCCATCATCGGCAGGATTGCGCCCATGCAGAAGAGTGTTGGCCTGTGCGTTCGGGACAGGGGGTCCTCATGGTACGCATCACCGGAGGCAAGCACCCACCCCAGGGCAGCGAGGACAAAGCATGCGAACTCGGCGAGGGAGAGCCATTCGTTGAGCGCGATGACGAGCTCCGACTCCAGGGGGTCCCGTCCCCGAATGACCGAGATCGACTCAATCACCGTAAGGACGAGCATGGAATATAAGCCTGTGATGATAAGGGTGCCCCTTATCTTTGCTCGCCGGGTGGTCCCTGTGTCTGCGAAGTTCGCCTCATACCTGTCCCACAGCACGACGAGCGCGATTGCGACGCAGAGCGCGGAGGTGTCGATGAGGCCGGGAATGACCGGGGCCGAGATATTGCCCGTGACATACGGTACGCTTGTTAGGCCGGCAAGCCAGAGACACCACTTCTTGCGCGAAAGTGTGAGCTTGTGTTCCTGCGACATCCTGACCCCCGAATCGTTACCGAGAATGTATGCCTGCACATACAGTATGCCTAACGGCGGCTCAAAATGGAATCGGCATCTGGCCTGAGCGGCACCGATGCGGCGAACTTGGGTGGTCGCGCGGGGCTGGACTCATTCCCGCGAAGGGCCATGCTATTCGGAGGGCGGAATGGGCTGACAACCACATACAAGCCGGGTGAGATGGCGTAGGCGATTCGCGGCCTCGTTTGAGGCGTTGGGCTGAAGTCTCGGGCTCTGCCCCTCTCGGACGGAACCCTGGAGCTCAACCATCTGGACGGGTAGCAGGTGAAGTCGGGTTCGGCCAAGGTTGCGTAGAGCCTCGAGGTCCCGACCGACGGGTGCTCGGCTCAAGCGGACCGTCCGTGGCGCTTGGTGCGCGACGACGTGAAGCGAGCCTGGATCGACGGGAGCTTCGCTACCGTGGTCACGGAGCCGGGCATGGCCAACTTCGACCACTTCCTCCGCAACATGCAGGAGCTAGGCGGCGACATGGGCGTGCCCATCACGTTCTTGGAGCAGCATAACCCCGACCAGTTCGAGATCGTGAGCTTTAGCGAGGACAACCTCGCCAAGGAGGCCGGCATCACGCAAGGCCGTACGGAACGCACGAAACCAGAGGTTGAGAAGGACGGCAAGTGCAAGAACGTATGGACGCGCATCGTCATCCGCAACCTGCGCCCCGAGCCGTGCAAGAAGGCCTAGCATGCAGACCGAGCGGCGAAAGACCATCGTCAGTGAGGTGGTTGCTGGTTACCACAACAATGCCTACAAGGTCATGACCGGCCAGCAGCGTACCATCGCCTTCTGCGAGTACATCGGCGGCGCGTTCAGTGTGGGTAACCAGTACTTCTGCACCCTGCCCGCCGACCAGATGCAAGCCATTCTCGACTACAAGCTGTTCGTCTACGTGTGCGACGGTACCGACTCCGAGAAGCGGGGCTGGTTCCGCATTATCAATATCGCGGGCGAGAGGCTGACCGACTAGGAGCTGCACAACACCGCCTATGCAGGGGGACAGGGGATTGGGTGAGCAACGCCAGGTGCTACTTCTGTCGCTTGATAGGCGGGTCCGCGAGGCATTCCTGGCGATGACGATAGACGCTTCGAGCGTTAAGCGAACGTGCCTTCTGGCACGTTCGTAGCGAGGAGGCGCGAGCGTTTTAGCGAGCGCTCGCTATGGTCAATCTTCAAAAGCACTTCGCCAAGATGAGGGTGCTGTCGAACGTTGAGAAGCGGGGCGAGGACGGCTACACGATAGTCTCTGGCTTCTACTCGAGCCTGAACCACGCGGGTCGAAATGCCATCTAGGGAACCATGAAGGTCCGCGGCCGCGAGGGCGAGCGCCACGATGCCTACGCGGGTGACCTTATAGCGCATCACATTGATGACATGTCGATCTGGGTGTTTCTGGAGGTCATCGACTTCGGTACGCTCGTGGACTTCTACCTGTTCTGTGCGACGCGCTGGGAAAACAGCGAGACGCTGCAGGAACACTACGTTCTTAAGAGCGTCAAGGCGCTGAGGGACGCGACCGCGCACTCGTTATGTGCAAATGCACATAACGAGTGAGAGCAGCAATTCCGCGCCGTCTTGACGCCTTTGAGGATGTAGTGCTCCCCCCTCATCACGCCATCGTCCCAGCGCCTTGAGCAAAAGAGGTAGAAAGCGAGCAACGTGCCAAACGTCACGACCTCCAGGAATGCCCAGATGGGCATGGCCTCTCCGTAATGTCCGATGATGCACCCCTCGCCCTCGGTGCCAGGTCGTACGTCCGGTTCCTGTTGGCACCGTGGGCAACCACGACGCCCCGCTCGCTCAGGCGACGCATGACATCGCGTAGCGTGCGGGGTGAGACCTTAAGGGTGCGTGCAATGTCAGAGGTGCGTGAGCTGCCATTTTCCAGTAGGTACTGGTACACGAGCCTATCGTTCTCGGGCATATCCCTCCAAGCGGGGGGTTGCGATTCTAAGGGTTCGGCGGTTTGTCGGCGGTTTGTCGGCGGGTTGTCGGCGAACGCGTCGTTGCGGTGAAACACAAAGTTGGTGCCATCAGCCATACGCTGGTACTCGATACGGATGTTGGCATTTGTGCAGAGGTCTCTTACGCGTGGGATGCCCGATGCGTATGACTCGATGTCCTTCGATCTATAAAGGGTCCTCGCCATGAGCTCGTTTCGAGTGAGCGACGATCTGCTCTTTCCAGACAAATGGGCCTCGGGATCTTGGCCCTCTATGAACCATCCGGGGTTAAACACCTCGATGCTGTCATTGTAGATATCTATCTGCACACAACCTGAGGAGAGCCAGTCACGATGCGTGTAGGCATTGATCAGGATCTCGCGTACCGCATCGGTGGGTATCTCGGGAATCTCCTCACGTGGCCCCATCCCCTTGATGACGAAGCGCCTCCGTGTGTTGTTGAGGATATATGTCTGTGTCTTCGAGGGACTCTATGTCCTCACGCAGCTCAGATGTCGTCTTCTTGAACTCGACGGTCTCGGTCGCCCTTGTCGGCGCGCTTGCAACCAACGCGGGTCTTGTATGCTGCGACGGGCGCGTGTCATCCGTTGGCCTTGCGAGAGGACAGGTCTGAGGTGTACGCCTCGGTCGACTCGATGCGAAAGAGGTCGGACGTGACCTTTTGGTTGATGTGGTTGGCCACGGCGAGCGTGTGCCCGTATTGGCTGAACACGGCGACCAGGGCCTTGCCGGAGGTTGTGTCCGAGCCGGGCGTGGGACCTGGGCCGCCTTCTGTCGCTTGGCCCGTGGTCTGAGAGCTGCTCGAGCTGTCAGCCGGCGAGGAGGGGCCACGCGAGCCCGCGCAGGTGCTGGGCATCCCACCCGTCGCGACGGCCGTGCCGCCAAGTGCCGCAAGCCTCATGAAGTCCCCGCGCGTGAGCCGTCTCATGCTCGTCTTCTCTCGCCATGCGGTCTGTGGTCGTCTTGCTCGTACGCATCCGTGCGCACGCTTTGTGCCATAGGGACATTGTTGACCCTATGCCATGGTCTAAGTCAATGGGTGTCCTGGAAATGCCACCTCCCGTTGTCCCTGCGCACATTCCTTACACGAGAGCGGGCGGCGGGATTTGCGTAGGCGCCTTGCGTGCTAGGCTTGTACGCATACTCTATATATGAGGCAGAAAGCGCACGGGCGATCGTCGCACAAAAGCTGGCGAGTCGGCGAGCGCGATAAAGAGAAGGGCAAAGATGGGACGTACCAAGGAGATATACCTGGCAGGCGGCTGTTTCTGGGGCATTGACGAGTACTTCTCGCGCGTGCCTGGTGTCGTCGCGACCACGAGCGGCTATGCGAATGGTGCCACAAAAAATCCCAGCTATGAGGAGGTGTGCCTTGGATCGGGGCATGTGGAGTGCGTGCGTGTGGAGTATGACCCGGCGCACGTGAGCCTCGCTAAGCTCGTGCGTCAGCTCTTTCGCGTGATCGATCCGACGTCCTTGAACCGCCAAGGAGGCGACCATGGCGTTCAGTACCGCACCGGGGTCTATTACACGGACGAGGCGGACCTCCCGACCTTGCGGGTGGTGTTTGCGGAGGAACAGGAGAAGTACGAGCGGCCCATCGTGGTTGAGCTCATGGCGCTCCAGAACTTCTACGCTGCCGAGAGCTACCACCAGGACTACCTCAAGAAGAATCCCGGGGGCTACTGCCACGTGGACTTTAGCCTGCTTGATGGATAGGGGAGGCGTGGTCGCGAGCGTGACGGCAAGAACGGGCCCGGCGACGTCATGCGTGCCGACGTGAGGGGGCTTCGATGACAGGGGCAGACCACCACCGCGACGATCTGGACGATTGGGTGTGGGCACGGCTGGAACCTCGTCTGCCCGGCAGGGTCGGAGAGTGGGGAGGTATCGCCGAGGACAACAGGCGCTTTGTCAATGCCGTCCTCTGGATCCTTCGGACCGGCTCCCCGTGGCGCGACCTGCCGCCCGACTTTGGCGGCTGGAAGAACACGCATCGACGCTTCTGCAGGTGGAGGGACAGGGGCGTCTGGGAGCAGCTACTTGAGGTCCTGATCGACGAGCCTGGCTTCGAGTGGCTCATGGTCGGCACGGGCTCTGCCGGGCACCGTGACGACGGCGGGACCACGGGTGGTGGCGAGGGCCTCGCGAAAGGCGCTACGGCCGCACGTCGTCTCTCTGCGCCAAGGTACGCCTGGCCGTGGCTGCGTCTGGTGTGTCGGTCGGACTCCCTGTCACGCCTCGTGCCCCCGAGGGTCATGGACCTGCGGTCAGGCTGAGCAGGTGCTGTCGTGCTCTCGCTTGAAGGTGGCACGGCCGCCTCGCGTACCCACATTGCTCGCCCGTACGCTGTGGGTGGCTCGCTCACGACATCATCACGAAGTGAGTGGCTTTCTCGCTCAAATCAGCGTGCAGCCAAGAGGGCAAATCTCATAGGAGCAGCTCAGAGGCTTACTGAACTTTAGATGGAAGTGAGTGATTCGCTCACTTCGCGGCAAGGACCCATGATGCAACAGGAGAGACAACGGCTCACGCCCGTCGGATACCGTCCGCGACTGATCGAGGAGCGCCTCGATGTCCTCATGCGCGGCTTCGGTTGTGTCGAGATCACGGGTCCTAAATGGTGTGGCAAGACATGGACGGCCCTGTCACGTTGCGCAAGCGTCTCTAAGCTCGATGTCAGGTCGGAGCGCGAGGCTGCTCAGGTGGATCCCTCCCTGGCCCTGCTCGGTGACACCCCTCACCTTGTCGACGAATGGCAGGAGGTCCCTGAGATCTGGGACGCTGCCCGCAGGTTTGTCGATGATTCTGGAAATCGCCGCGGGCTGCTCCTACTCACGGGCTCAACAAGTCTGCGCAAGGACGAGCGCGACAGGCTGCGTCACTCTGGCGCAGGACGTATCGCGCGCCTCACAATGCGTCCCATGACGCTTGCCGAGACAGGAGATTCCACAGCCGAGGTCAGCCTACGCAGCCTTTTCGGGGGAGATGCCCACGTTTCCTTCAGGAGGGAGACGGGGCTCCGAGACGTGGCACGGTGGTGTTGTCGTGGTGGGTGGCCGGCAAACCTGGGGCTTGAGGATGACGCCGCCATGGAGACTGCGGGACAGTACATACAGGCCGTTCTGGACGTGAACGTCATCGATGAGGGCCGCTCGCCCGAGCTGGCGTTTGGTCTGATGCGGGCGCTTGCCGTAAACGAGAGTCAGGCAGTCACATACAAGACGCTCTCTCGTGACATGGGTCGTGCGAACGGCAGGACGAGTGACGAGACCATCGCGTCGTATCTTGAACTCTTCCATCGCCTGTATCTTACCGAGGACCTGTGTGGCTGGGAACCCCCGATGCGCGCGAAGGCGCGCGTGAGGGTCAAGCCCAAACGGTACTTCGTCGATCCCTCGCTTGCGGTCGCGCTCCTGAATGCCATCCCTGAGCGTTTGTCTCGCGACATACAGACACTTGGGATGCTCTTCGAGAACCTCGTCTTGCGCGATCTGAGGGTCTTCTTGTCCTCCTACCCGGGCATGGGCAACACGCTGTCCTATTACCGGGACGATACGGGGCTTGAGGTTGACGTGATAGTGGAGCATGCCTGCCGCTGGGCTGGTATAGAGATCAAGTTGAGCGACGCGAAGGTTGGGGAGGGGGCAGGAAGTCTTTTGCGACTTCGGGACAAGGTGCTGAAAAACCCGGTCGCTCGCACTGCGGAGCCGGCGTTTCTTGCCGTCATCGTGGGGAAGGGCAACCTTGCGTACCGACGCAAGGATGGCGTGTACGTGATACCGGCGGCGACGCTGTCCGCCTAAGGCGAGGTTTTTGGGCGATACGACCGAGTCGTGCTATTATCAGTCGTCCTGGCTCACGGAGGTCCTGTCTGGTCTATGCGTGGAAGGTGAGTGCATGCGATTCTACAACCTTGAGTACATCCTTAGCCACCAGTCCTTCGACCTGAGGCTGAGGGCTGCCTTCATCATCTTCTTCCTGATCTTAGCCGTGGTGTTCAGCTCGGTCTATGTGCGTAACAGGATCAAGACCCGCTGGCGTGACGTGGGCATAGGCATGCTGGTTCTCACCCTCATCCTTTTGGGCGTGCAGGTGGAGAACTACTCGCAGGTGAGTCTGAGAAGCTCCCAGTCGCAGATGCTGGTCAAGTTCATAGAGGGGGTGGCGACCGACCAGGGCGTCTCTACGGATGAGGTTCTGGTCAACTCGACCTCCCTGGCAGATGGGATGATCGTCCGCTTCAAGGGCGAGGACTACCTCGTACACCTCAATGATGACAACAACTCGTTCTCCCTTGAGCGTACCCACATCATCGACCATAACGTCTACGTGAACCAGGAGGGATAACACCGTGGATGCATACGCTGTTGTTGCCGGTAAGTTCCTCATCGGGATGCTGGTCATGATCCTGCAGATCAACCTGTTGGGAAAGTACGAGTTCTCTATCAACACGCCCCTGAACCAGATACAGAACTACGTCCTAGGTGGAATCATAGGGGGCGTCATCTACAACCCCTCGATCACGGTGCTGCATTTCTGCATAGTGCTTTTGGTCTGGTCCCTCGTTGTCATAATCGTGAAGGTGCTCATAGAGGCAAGTGGCTTCTTCCGGTCCGTCGTCGCTGGCAGGCCGAGGGTGCTGGTGCGCGATGGCGAGGTCGATGTGGCCCAGTGCGCTCGAGTGGGGCTGACGGCCGACCAGTTGAGCCGACACCTGCGCGAGGAGGGCGTGCACAGCATCAGGGACGTGAAGGCGACCGTCATGGAGCAAAACGGACGCCTGACCACCGTGTGTGCGGGTGATGATGACGTGGAGCTCCTCGTCATCAGCAACGGCCGTATCAACCGCGAGGCCCTCGAGCTCATCGGTCGAGACGAAGCATGGGTCGCCAAGAAGGTGGAGGAGCAAGGCTACAAGGGCGTGCGAGACATCTTCCTCGGGGAGTTTCTCAAGGATGAGCTGGAGCTTGTCCCGTACCCGAAGAGTCGCTAGGTCGTAGCGGTCGTGCCTCCCATCCCGGAAGAAGCGGCAGAGGCAAGGAGTGTGTGATGGTACCGACAGAGAGCTTTCGCGACCTCGAGATCTTCCAGAGCGCGGTGCGGGAGGGGAGCTTCTCTGGCGCGGCTCGCAGCTTGGGCATGACCCAGCCGGCGGTGTCGCTTGCCATAGCGCGGCTGGAGCGGCAGCTGGGGACCACCCTGTTCGACCGACAGAGCTCAGGCAAAAGGCAGGGCTTCGTTACGAGGACCGGAGAGGTCCTAGCTGCCCACACAAGCCGGGCCATAGCCGAGATGGACGAGGCGACCGACGCCATAACCGCCATGGAGGGCAGAAGGCCAGTCCGCATAGGCCTGCCTCCCATCATCACCCACCACTACTTTCCCGGCGGCCTGGACTCGCTCGCAAACGCATGCGGCACCCATCCGGTCGAGATACTCTCCTATGGCTCGGAGCGCATGCACACGGAGCTCGAGCGCCACGGCATCGATGTGGGGATGATCGCCTCTGTGGAGGTATCCCTCGGCCTGCCAAGGGTCAGAGGGTGGAAGGTGGGATCCTTTCCGTTTCTCGTCGCGCTTCCCAAGGCGTCGCGCCTCGCGGACAGGGGGTCCGTCGGCATCGACGAGCTCGAGGCGCTGGGGCTTCCCATCCTCTCGTTCACGGGGGACTTCGTCCAGCGCGAGGCGTTGGCACTCCTCCTCGGCCACGACGGACATGAGCTGGGCGTAGCCGCAGAGACTGATCAGCCCGAGATGATGCGCCGGCTCGTCGTGGCGGGGATGGGCGTGGGGGTTGCCACAAGTATCGCGTTCGAGAAGACGCAAAAGGATCTGTGTCTGCTTCCCCTCGTGGGAAAACGACCCCTGAGCTTCAATGTCTTCGTCTTCGATGACGTCGCACGCTCCGTCAGGCCCGAGGCCGAGCTCGTCTGTGCCATCAAGCGGGTGCTCTTTCAGGCGGCGCGGGCCAGGCGCGGGGTATAGTGCCTGCGAGGGCTGTCGCGGGGAGTCGTGCGCCGGCGCGGGCGGCGAACAACTATTGGGAAAAGCCCGAAACCCTCGCAGATCACTATGCGCAACATGGCAAGGGCGTGGGCGCCACCTCGGAGGAGGAGTACACCAGGATGGCCCACGAGTTCTACCTCAACAAGGGACAGTACCAGGTAAAAGTCGATAAGGAGGGGATCACACGGGTGTATGACGCCGCACGAAACCTGTTCGGCACATGCAACCCCGACGGGACGACAAGGACCTACTTCGCGCCCACCGAGGCCAGGCCTACTTCGACAATCAGTGATAGGCCATGCCGTGACGCACGCACGAGAGGAGACATGAACATGGGAGAGAGCATATGCCCGGTCTGCGGCTACGACGGGCTGGACGAGCCCGCCTTCAACGAGAGGGGCGTCGGCTCGGACGACATCTGCCCGTGCTGCGGCTTCCAGTTCGGCCTCAGTGACTTCCCCTACGAGGACAGGGAGAGGCTCGTCGCCGAGTGGCGCGAGCGCTGGGTCGACGGCGGCTGCGTGTGGAAGTACGCGACGGGCTGCAGGAGGCCCCCCGAGGGCTGGGACCCGCAGGCGCAGCTGGCACGCACCCGTGGCGTGACCGTCCCGCCCTATCGCCCGATTCTAGGGACTCGCAGGGGCGACCAGCCCACGCCGGGGGAGTGACGGCTCTGCCCCGCCCTTTGCAGGGCCGCCCGCGCCGGCACCCGTACCCGCCGTGGGTCCGGCGCGCAGGCGCACCGCACGAGAGGAGACATGACATGGGAGAGAACGTGTGCCCGGTCTGCGGCTACGACGGGCTGGACGAGCCTCCCTTCAACGAGAGGGGCGCCGGCTCGGACGGCATCTGCCCGTGCTGCGGCTTCCAGTTCGGCCTCGACGACTTCCCCTACGAGGACAGGGAGGGGCCCATGGCCGAGTGGCGTGGGCGCGGGGACGACGGTGGCCAATGGCGTCAGGATGGAGGCACGCGATGAGGCTGGACTTCAAGAGCTATTCCGTAGAGGTGGACGCCGAGGCCACCCGCAGGGCGTACGAAGCGCTGCCCCGGACGGACGAGGCGTGCACGTGCTCCGGCTGCCGCAACTTCTCCCTGGCGATAGGCGACGCTTTGGGCGAGGGGGGACGCAGGTTCTTCGAGGAGCTGGGCGTCGATCCCGCGAAGCCCACCGAGGCCTGTGTGGACGACGCTCTGGGGGGCGCCGACGGGACGCTCCTCTACGGGGCGTGGTATCGTCTCTGCGGCAGGATAGAGCGCAGGTTCGAGCTGCCTCCGGGGACGACCGGGCGAGAGTGGCGTGACGCCATGGCGCGCGACGTCGGCGACGCGAATGTCTCCTTCAGCGAGCACGTCATAGGCGGGAGGGCGGGCTTCGGGGGCGGCGCGGTCGTGCAGATGGACATATCAGCGCGCGTCCCGTGGGTCCTAGACGAGCCCAACACCTACCTGGACACCTATCTGGACGAGTAGGAGCGAACTTCCGGCCGTCGTCCGCGCAGCCCCGCACAGAGGGGCGCGGGCGGGGACGGCATCTACCTGCGTCGTTACTCCCAGTTCGGCCTCGACGGCTTCCCCCACGAGGACAGGGCGTGGCCCGTGGCCGAGTGGCGTGGGCGCCGGGTCGCCGGCGGACGGTGGCGTCAGGATGGAGACGCGCGATGACGCTGAACTTCGATAACTACGACGTCGACATAGACGTCGAGGCGACCCGCAGGGCGCACTCCAGGCTACCCCGTACCAGCGAGAAGTGCGGCTGTGCCGGCTGCCGCAACTTCACCCTCGCCATAGGCGATGGCCTGGGCGAGGGCGGCAGGCGCTTCCTCGCCTCGGTGGGCATCGACGACCTTGCCAAGGCGACCGAGTCGTACGTGAACTTCGTCCAAAGGGACGGGACGCTCTGCTACGGGGGGTGGTACCACCTCTGCGGCAGGATCAGGCGCAGGGTCGAGGCTGTCCCCGACGTGACTGCGGCGGAGTGGGGAGAGGCCAGCGTGCTCCACGTCGGCAGTCGCTTGGACGTCTCCTTCCGGGACGGAGAAGACATCATCGGGAGGGAGGCCGCCTTCGGGGACGCCGCCATCGTCCAGATGGAGTTCGTCGCGTGGGGGGTGCCGTGGGTCCTGGACGAGCCCAACCCCTACCCGGACGAGTAGGAGCGGACTTCCGGCCGCCGCCCGCGCCCCCGCACGAGAGGGGCGATGGCGGGGACGCCCTCAGTCCGTGCCGTGGCTTCCAGTTCGGCCTCGACGGCTTCCCCCATAAGGACAGGGCGTGGCCCGCAGCCGAGTGGCGCGGGCGCCGGGTCGCCGGCGGACGGTATCATCTGAGGGGAGACATGCCATGAGACTGGACTTCAAGAACTTCTCTGTCGAGATAGACGCCGAGGCCACCCGCAGGGCGTACGAGGGGCTACCTCGGACGGACGAGAGGTGCAGCTGTGCCGGCTGCCAGAACTTCCCCCTGGCCATAGGCAAGGCCCTGAGCGAGGAGGGCAGGCGCCTCTTCGAGTCCATGGGCGTGGACCCCGCGAAGGCCACGGAGGCGTACGTGAACCTCGCCCGCGACGAGGGGACGATCTTCTACGGGGCGTGGTACCACCTCTTCGGCAGGATCGAGCGCAGGGTCGAGACCGTCCCCGACGTGACGGCGCCCGAGTGGGGGAAGGACGTCGAGCGCGACGTGGGTGACAACGCCTCCATCCTGTTCTCCGACAAGAGATTCGACACGAGGGAGGACCCCTTCAGGGTGGACGCCAACGTCGTCCAGATGGACCTGTACGCGGACGTCCCGTGGGTCATGGACGGGCCCAACCCCTACCTGGACGAGTAGGCGCGGACGACACGGCCGGGCGCCGAGGCGGTGTCCGGTGGTGGGGCGAGGTCGCGCTCGGAGGGACGTCCCAGCGCCCATCTCACGGCGTCCCTTGGTAACGATCCTGTTTCCTCTGCCGCCGCTGCGGCGGCAGAGGGCTATGATGGCTGGGCACGCGACAGGACAGCCGATGGGGGTCATGCCCTGGCGGGCAAGTGGCCCAGGCGGCTCATGGGCGCGTTTCTCGCGCTCGCGCCCAACTCGATAGACACGTGGGCTCTCGCGACGAGGGCGCTCGCCACGGCCCCCGAGTCCGCCGGGATAGGCGACATGCAGGGGAAGGCCACGCCCGGCCTCGGGGCCCTGGGCAGGAGCATCGCCGCTGCCGGGCAGAATGCTGCCGCTGCCAAGGAAGCGGCCAAGGAGAAGGCCGAGGAGGATGCGGCGTACGCCGAGCACGATGCAGAGGAGGCACAACTTAGACGCAGTGCGGAGGATCGGGGCAAGCGCGAGGCGGCGGAGGCCGCGCGGGCAGCGAACAACTATTGGGGGGATCCCGAAACCCTCGCAGGGCACTGTGCAGACCATGGCGAGGGCGTGGGTGCCTCCTCGAAGGAGAGGTACGCCGATATGGCCCACGAGCTCTACCTCAACAAGGGACTGTGCCAGGTAAGAGTCGATGAAGAGGGCATCACACGGGTGTATGACGCCGCACGCAACCTGTTCGGCTCATATGCAACCCCGACGGGACGACAAGGACCTACTTCGCGCCCACCGGAGGCCAGGCCTACTTCGACAATCAGGGATGGGCCATGCCGTGAACACGCACGAGAGGAGACATGACATGGGAGAGAACGTGTGCCCGGTCTGCGGCTGCGGCAGCTTGGTCGAGCCCGCCTTCAACGAGAGGGGCGTGGGCTCGGACGACATCTGCCCGTGCTGCGCCTTCCAGTTCGGCCTCGACGACTTCCCCTACGAGGACAGGGAGAGGCTCATCGCCGAGTGGCGCGAGCGCTGGGTCGCCGGCGGCTGCGTGTGGAAGTACGCGACGGGCTGCAGGAGGCCCCCCGAGGGCTGG
>ERZ772921.1476-NODE-1476-length-13495-cov-4.522619_pt1 | contig 13495 bp, 10 predicted proteins | sample MGYA00512117_ERZ772921 | MGnify/ENA primary metagenome ERZ772921 (study PRJEB29015, sample SAMEA2737944) | human oral metagenome | biome: human oral; feature: human-associated habitat; material: dental | place: China | collected 2150 ... | reverse complement strand
TTTGCACCTCTTGAGCCATGCTTTTAATGGTTGGAAAAGGTTTTGTCTATACCGTTGCGGTGTATATTTATGCTTTTCGTCTCGCATTTAGCATCATTTTGCCTTGCATTTAGCACCAAAATGCAACGCGTTTTGCACCAAAATGCCTTGCGTTTTGCACCAAAACAGACCGCGTTTTGCACCAAAACACATCGCGTTTTGCACCAAAATGCGTTGAATTTAGCGAGAAACAGCCCCAAAACAAGTACGAATTGCGATTTTATGCAATGTGTATTCATTTTACTTGCATTTACAACTCACCACTTTTTGCACCAAAACAAACCTCCGCGAGAATCGATTTTTTGCGGCGTGGTGGGCAATTGGTGGGCAGAAAGGGCACTCATAATGTTAAAATTCTTACTAAAAACTAGACAAAACAACAATTCTGTCGTATGCACGCATATGGCAACGGCACAGAAAACACGTACACTTACAACCGCCAGCGCAAGCGGTTGCAGGGCATAACTCATGAACTCAAAAACTCATGAACTCAAAACCTCACAAACTCATGAACTCAAAAACTCATGAACCCATGAACTCAAAAACTCATGAACTCAAAAACTCATGAACTCAAAAACTCACAAACTCACAAACTCACAAACTTCACAAACTCACAAACTTATAAACTCAAAACCTCAAAAACTAAAATCACTTCAACTCCAATTGTTCTTGCAAGCGCGCAATTTCATCTCGATACTGGGCAGCCTGAATAAAGTCGAGTTCTTTGGCCGCCTGTTTCATCAAAGCCGTTGTGTTGGCGATACTCTTTTCCAACTGTTGGCGCGTCATCCGTTCTACAATGGGGTCGGCAGCAAAGGCAACAGCATTGGGTTCCACATATCCACCCGCTTGCGAGCGGTAACCCTTCGTTGTTTCCACGGTTGTGGTGTTCCCTGTTAACGCTCCCTTGATGTCTTTCACAATCTGTTGCGGTGTGATGTGGTGCTCGGCGTTGTATTGCATCTGTATGGTACGCCGCCTAGCCGTCTCGTCAATGGTGCGTTGCATGCTTTGCGTAATGGTGTCGGCATACATAATCACCTTTCCGTTAACGTTTCGAGCGGCACGTCCTGCGGTCTGTGTCAGCGAACGATGACTGCGCAAGAACCCTTCCTTGTCGGCATCTAAAATGGCAACAAGCGAAACTTCGGGCAGGTCTAGCCCCTCGCGCAAAAGGTTTACGCCCACAAGCACATCGTATTCGCCTGCACGAAGTGCGTTCATGATGCGCACACGGTCGAGCGTGGCCACATCGCTGTGTATGTAATTGGTCTTTACGCCATGATCCAACAAATATTCCGTCAGTTCTTCGGCCATTCGTTTGGTAAGCGTTGTCACCAAAACACGTTCGTTCTTGTCACTTCGTTCCAATATCTCAGCCAAAAGATCGTCTATTTGATTCTCGCTCGGACGCACAACAATCTCTGGGTCCAGCAGTCCCGTTGGTCTAATCAGCTGTTCAACCACCACGCCTTCGGCCTCTCCAAGCTCGTAGTCGGCAGGTGTTGCCGACACATATATCACTTGATTGATAAGGCTGTGGAACTCTTCGAACCTAAGCGGACGGTTGTCGAAAGCAGCAGGCAAGCGGAAACCAAACTCAACAAGGTTCTGCTTTCGCGCCCTATCGCCCCCATACATGCCGCCAAGCTGCGGAACGCTAACATGACTTTCGTCGATAATCATCAGATAATCTTTTGGGAAAAAGTCGAGCAAGCAATACGGACGTTGGCCAGGTTGGCGGCCATCGAAATAACGCGAGTAGTTCTCGATGCCCGAACAGTGCCCCAACTCTTTCATCATCTCCATGTCATACTCCACCCTTTCCTTAATACGTTGGGCCTTAATGCCGTCGCCAAGTTCGTTAAAGAAATCAATTTGCTTAACCAAATCGTCTTGAATACAGCGTATGGCATGCTCCGTTTGGTCTTTCGTGGTGACGAAAAGGTTGGCGGGATATATCTTGTAATCGTTAAAACTATCAATGCGATGATAGGTCAAGCTGTCCACTTCTTCAATGCTGTCTATCTCATCATCCCACCATGTGATGCGCAAAAGGTTGTCGCTATAAGCCATAGCCACGTCCACGGTATCGCCTTTCACACGAAAGTTTCCGCGTTGCAGGTCGATGTCGTTACGAACATAGAGCGAGTCTACCAGCTTACGAAGAAACTCGTTGCGGTCGATACGTTGCCCCTTTGACAGCGGAATAATTCCGCTTTCCATGGCGGTAGGCCCCCCCATACCATAAATGCACGACACGGACGACACAACTACCACATCTTTACGCCCCGAAAGCAAAGCCGACACCGCACGCAAGCGCAGCTTATCAATCTCATCGTTGATGGCCAAGTCTTTCTCGATGTAGGTGTCTGTGGTGGGCAAATAGGCTTCGGGCTGATAATAGTCGTAGTACGACACGTAATATTCAACAGCATTGTTGGGAAAGAAACCCTTCATTTCTTCGTAAAGCTGCGCCGCCAAGGTTTTGTTATGGCTCAAAACAAGTGTGGGCACGTTGTGTTGGGCAATAACATTGGCCATAGTAAACGTCTTACCCGACCCAGTAACGCCCAGCAAAACCTGCGACATGTCACCCCTCTCCAATCCTTCCGTAAGCTGTTTGATGGCTTCCGGTTGGTCGCCAGTTGGCTTATATTTCGACGTAAGTTTAAATTCCATAAGTGCAAAATTACAAAAAACATCCGCTCAAATTGCTAAAAATAGCTTTTTATACTTTGTAAATAAGCGAAATATGTGTATTTTTGCAGTTCAAAAACAAGAACAAAATAATGAAGAAGCCATTGCTCATCGTTTCGACGGCCGCTTTACTGCTTTCTAGTTGTGCACACGAATTCAATCAGGTGTACAAAAGCGACAACGTACAATACAAGTACGAGTACGCAAAAGAATGTTTCGCAAAAGGAAAATACGTGCGCGCCATAACGCTTTTACAAGAGCTTGTAACCCTACAAAAAGGTACCGAGAATGCACAGGAAAGCCTTTACATGCTGGCTATGGCCCAATATAACAGTAAAGACTACGAAACGGCTGCTCAATACTTCAAGAAGTATTATCAATCGTACCCCAAAGGACGCTATGCAGAGATGGCACAGTTCTACGTAGGACAAAGTCTGTTTATGAGTACTCCGGAACCTCGCTTGGACCAATCGAGAACCATTCAGGCCATAACAGACTTCCAAACCTTCTTAGACCTGTACCCCGACTCGAAGTTAAAGCCGCAGGCTCAGCAAAGACTGTTCGACCTGCAAGACAAGTTGGTTGAGAAGGAACTGCACACTGCCCAATTGTATTACGACCTGGGCACTTACTTTGGCAATTGTAACTTTGGCGGCAACAACTATGAGGCTTGCATCATCACTTCGCAAAACGCTTTGAAGGATTATCCTTATAGCCGACTGCGCGAAGACTTTGCCGTACTGCTGATGAAAAGTAAGTTCGAACTGGCACAACAAAGCGTGGAAACGAAGAAGTTGGAACGCTTTCAAGATGCCGAAGACGAGTGCTATGGTTTCATCAACGAATATCCCGACTCGAAAGAGCGCGTACTGGCAGAGAAATACATTGCTAAATGCAAGGAAATAACGAAAAATTGAATTAGTAATTAAAACAGAATAGGAACATTAAATTTATGGATTACAAGAAGTCGAAGGCTCCGCTAAACACTGTCACAAGGGATATTATGGACTTGTGCAACGAAACAAACAACATTTACGAAAGCGTTGCCATCATTGCCAAGCGGGCTAACCAGATAAGTGTTGAGATTAAACAAGACTTGAACAAGAAGTTGCAAGAGTTCGCCTCGTATAACGACACGCTGGAAGAGGTATTCGAGAACCGCGAGCAGATTGAGATTTCGCGTTACTACGAAAAGCTGCCGAAGCCCACATTGTTGGCTACACAAGAGTTTGTTGACGATTGCATTTACTGGCGCGACCCGTCGAAAGAAGGACAACAGGTAGACTAATGTGGCAACGTAAGCAAACCGTATTCATGGTGTTGGCCATCGCCTTCACCATTGCTTGCCTGTGCTTGCCGTTGGGATATTTCGAACCAAAGGGCATGGGACTGAATGCAGACTTGTTTAACCTCTGGATTAAACAACCGGAAGGAGGCGTAAGTATGGCATCAAGCGTGCTTTTCGCCATTCAAGTTCTTACGGCATCCATCGGCGTTTGGGCGATAGTGGGCTTTCGTAATAGGCCTCGCCAAGCCAAGTTGTGCGCCATTAACATGCTGCTGTTGATAGTTTGGTACGCGCTTGCAGCCTTTTATGCGCTGTATGTTGGATTTCGCGACTATACTTTCCACGCCAACATCGCCATTTGTTTCCCTTTAGTTGCCATTATTCTTTATTGGATGGCACGCAGGGGTGTGCTTGCCGATGAAAAACTGGTGAGGGCAGCAGACAGGATAAGATAAAGCCTTTAAGTAAGAAGTTAATATTCGCTTATCAAGGAGTTAATATTGGCTTATCAAATAGAGAAAGGGGAAACGCCGTAATGGTGTTTCCCCTTTCTTATTTCTATTACTATGCGATAAGCTTATTGGTGTTCGGGTCTTAACAGGTCGTTTACAGTCTTTACGGGGTTGAACGTAGACAACGGCACTTCAACAAACACCGTATTCCAATCGCTCATGGCACCATTCCACAAGCCAGGAAGTTCCAAAGCTTTCAGCTGTTTGCCGTTCTTGCTCTTCGAACTGATAAATCCAGTGTTGTGATCTACGAAGTCGGGCAAGTGGAATGCCTTGCCACGATAGTCGCGAATGCCGCAAACAAGGTCAACAGGATTGAAGTGTGTGCCATCCTTAAAGGCCTTAACGTACTCGGCATTGTTGCTGTCTATTTGGCTACTTTCAAGAATTTGCAAGCTAACAGTTCCGTCTTCGTTATAAGTAAGGAACGGACCGCCGCCCGGTTCGCCCACATTCTTAACCATACCACAAACACGCATGGGCCTGTTAAGTTTCTTGTGGAGGTATTCGGCGAGTGCCTTATCGTCGAGTTCGCTTACACCCTCGCGCTTACAACACAGTTCCTCTTCAAGGAAGTGCACCATTTCATCAAGCTGTTTGCGCGTACATCCGCCTTCATCAAGCATCGACAAATAGGCGAACGCACGCTTTTGCAAATGTACAAGAATGCCGCCAAGCAACTTTTTATAGGTAACGGTGTCGGCTTTCAGTCTATCGGGCACCACGTTATCAATATTCTTAATAAACACCACGTCGCCTTCTACATCGTTCAAGTTCTGAATTAGCGCGCCATGACCGCCTGGACGGAAAAGCAACGAGCCGTCTTCGTTTCTGAAAGGCGTGTTGTCGGGGTTTACTGCAAGCGTGTCGGTAGAGGGTTTCTGCTCAGAGAACGAGATGTTCAGGCGCGTATTGTAGGCCTTTTCGTACTTCTCAGCCTTCTCGGCCACCTTGTCTTTGAAGAGTTGCAGATGGTCGTGCGACACCGTGAAGTGAACATTTGCCTCACCATTAGATGCCGCATAGAGAGCCGCCTCAACGAGATGTTCCTCCAAAGGCGTGCGCGGTTCGTCGTCGTAGTTGTGGAAAAGCAACAGCCCTTTGGGCAAATTGCCATAGTTCAGCCCTTCTTCGCCCAACAAATGCGCCACAATCTCCTTATACCGACCAGCCTCTTTCAAGTCGCAAACACTGCTTTGCGTGTCGGCCTTGCAGCTTTTGCAAAGCTGTTTCCTAAATGCGAACAACTTCGTATTGTCAAAAAACTCTTTCTCAAAGGCGTTTGTGGGCTCGTTGTAGGGTGCATCGAGAAACGCGAAGAGGTCTTTGAACATCCTACTAGCCGCTCCCGATGCAGGAACAAACTTCACAACCTTGCGGCCTTCGGCCTGATAACGCTCCCATTCAGCCAAAAACGCATCGCGTTCTTTTGCTGTTGGCGCCATAATTCCATTGCCGATTGATGCCGCGGCTTGCAGTTTAAGATAAGGGAAACCCTTGCGGTGTTGTTCCATTTGGTGCTCAACCATTGCCTCACTGATGCCTAGGCTCTCTATCTGTTGTAGGTCTTGTTTTGTTAACATAATATCTAGGTTTTATATTATATGTGTAAAGTGCTGAACAAATGTAACAACTTTTCTGCTAAACAAGAAATTATTGGGCTATTTTTTGTATCTTTGCAATAATCGGAGTAGCCAATCTACTCCTTATTTATTATATATATAGGCAAAGATGGAGCAAGTAAACGGATGCCCATTGTTAACGTTCAGGGTAACCTTTCAGCATGGTGAATGGGATATTATGTAACAACACATATCGCCAAACACTAAGAAATGCGTCCCCCTCTTTAACAAAGCCTATGAGGTTGACTAAGAAAAAAGACAGCGTATGGAAGAAAAACTCGTTTTCAGTACAGAGGAACAAGACACTGCTAACGGCCTCTTGTCTAAGCTGTTGGCCAACGATGCCAACGGCTTTCAACCTAACGATGCAGAAAAACTACGCCAACACATTGACCAATACGTTCATTCGGGAACACTACAACGCAACATCTTCGGTCTTAATCCCATTGTCTACGCCCTAGAAACGGCCGAAATAGCCTTCGACGAAATAGGATTGAAACGCGATGCGATAATAGCCATCGTGCTATACACGGGCGTTGTGGCTGGACTTAGCGACACAACACAGATAGAAAAAGACTTTGGTCGAGGCGTAGCGCAAATAATTCACGGGCTTGTTAAGGTGCAAGAGCTGTACAAAAGAACGCCTGTGGTGGAGAGCGAGAATTTCAGAAACCTGCTTATCTCGTTCGCCGAAGACATGCGCGTGATACTCATCATGATTGCCGACCGCGTTAATCTAATGCGACAAGTGCGCGACACCGACAACGAAGAGGCGCGATTGGAGGTGGCACAAGAGGCTAGTTACCTGTATGCACCCCTCGCTCACAAGCTGGGACTGTACAAGTTAAAGAGCGAACTGGAAGACTTGAGCCTGAAATACTTGGAGCACGACGCCTATTACATGATTAAAGATAAGCTCAACGCCACCAAAAAGTCGCGCGACAGCTATATCGAACGTTTCATAACGCCCATACAACAACGACTGGAAGAGGCCGGATTGCACTTTCACATGAAAGGCCGAACGAAGAGCATACACTCTATTTGGCAGAAGATGAAGAAACAAAAGTGCAACTTCGAGGGCATTTACGACCTCTTTGCCATACGTATCATCATCGATTCGCCCATTGATAAGGAAAAGATGCAATGCTGGCAGGCCTACTCTATCGTAACAGACATGTACATGCCCAACCCAAAACGCCTGCGCGATTGGCTCAGTGTGCCCAAAAGCAACGGCTACGAAAGTCTGCACATCACGGTGTTGGGTCCCGAAAACAAATGGGTTGAAGTGCAGATACGCACCGAACGGATGGACGAAATAGCCGAAAAAGGACTGGCTGCGCACTGGCGTTACAAAGGAATTAAGGGAGAAAGCGGCATAGACGAATGGCTTTCGAACATCAGGGCAGCCTTGGAGAACAACGACGACTTGCAGTTGATGGACCAATTCAAGATGGGGCTGTACGAAGACGAAGTGTTCGTGTTCACACCCAAAGGCGAATTGCTCAAATTTCCCAAGGGAGCCAACATCCTCGACTTTGCTTATCGCATCCATTCAGGCTTAGGAAACAAGTGTGTTGGCGGCAAAATCAACGGCAAGAACGTTTCGTTCAGAGCCGAATTGAAGTCGGGCGACGAGGTGGAAGTGGTTACTCAGAGCAACCAAACGCCCAAGCAAGAATGGATAAACATCGTTAAAACCCCACGGGCGAAGGCTAAAATAAAGCTGGCACTTAAAGACACCATCGCCAAAGACACCGTCTACGCCAAGGAACTGCTGGAAAGAAGGCTCAAAAACAGAAAGATTGAGTTCGACGAAAGCACCATGATGCACCTCATCAAGCGTATGGGCTTTAAGATTGCAACCGACTTTTACAAGCAAATTGCCGACGAAAGGCTCGACGTTAACGAGGTTATCGAGAAGTATGTAGCGGTGCGCGACTACGACCAAAACCTTAATGCGCCCCAAACGACAAGGAGTGCAACCGAGTATAGCTATGATAACCCCGACGAAGAGATTGCCAAAAACAACGACGACGTTTTGGTTATCGACCGCAATTTAAAAGGAGTAGACTATTCATTGGCCAAATGTTGCCAACCCATATACGGCGACCCTGTGTTCGGTTTCGTTACGGTGAGTGGCGGAATAAAGATACATCGCGCCAATTGCCCTAACGCCCCCGAACTGCGCAAGCGCTTTGGCTACCGCATTGTGAAAGCCCGATGGAGCGGAAAGAGTGCAGGACAATATAGCATCACCATCAAAGTTGTGGGCAACGACGACCTCGGCATTGTCAACAACATTACGAGCATCATCTCGAAAGAAGAGAAAATCGTGATGCGTTCCATCAATATCGACTCGCACGACAGCCTGTTCGACGGCACCATCGTTGTACAATTAGAAGACGTTACCAAGTTGGAGGCGCTGATGAAAAAGCTACGAACCGTTAAAGGCGTTAAGCACGTGTCGCGCCTGTAAGGCTAATCCCAGCAACAAAACCAAGGGGAACGAACAACAAGAACGCTCACAGCGCAGACTCATCCGCGCCAATAAAGACCGCGTAAATGCCCCATCGCCCCCCTTTACAACAAACAAAGTATAAAGCAATAGAATGAACAAACAAGATTTAAGAATAGTTTTCATGGGCACGCCCGAATTTGCCGTGCCATCGCTTAAACTGCTTGTAGAAGGCGGTTACAACGTGGTGGCCGTGGTTACACAGCCCGATAAGCCCGTGGGCAGACATGGTTCTACCCTTCAAGCACCGCCCGTTAAGCAGTATGCCCTATCTAAATCCATACCCGTATTGCAGCCAGAGCGCATGAAAGACGAGGATTTTCTATGCCAACTCCGTGCTTTCGATGCCCATCTGCAAGTGATAGTGGCCTTTCGCATGCTGCCCAGGCAGGTATGGGGCCTGCCACCCTTCGGCACTTTCAACGTACATGCAGCCCTACTTCCCCAATATCGCGGGGCCGCCCCCATCAATTGGGCGGTCATCAACGGCGAAACAGAAACGGGCGTTACCACTTTCTTTCTCGACGAAGACATCGACACGGGCCGAATTATCGACCATAAACGCCTGCCCATACCCGATGATGCCAACGTAGAATGGGTGTACAACCACCTGATGAGCCTTGGTGCAGAACTGTGTATCGAAACCGTAGACCGCATTTTGCAGAACAATGGCAAGATAGAGAGCACCGAACAACCCCAAGACCAACCCTTAAAACACGCGCCGAAGATATTTAAGGAGACCTGCCAAATAGATTGGAACCAACCTGCAAAGCGCATATACGACTTTATTCGCGGACTAAGCCCCTACCCTGGCGCGTGGACCGAGATACAAAAAACAGACATCGAGGGCGAGAACAAACCCCAAGTGCTGAAAATTTTCAGTGCAACAAAAACCCAAATACCTGCAAATGCTCAGCCAGGAACATTTGTTGTAGAAGGCAATCGACTGTTTGTAAACACAGCCGACAGCCTACTTGAATTGCAAGAAATACAACTAGCAGGGAAGAAACGCATCGCCAGCCGCGACTTTCTCAATGGCACTCGCGATGCAAACCTGTATCGTGCCATCAGCAAATGAACCTTGCGCACACCACGTTTTGGCAACTAAATAAAACGCCATTTGCTTGGGGCTAACGTATTTTTGTTTTATATTTGCAAGTCGAACAGAAGAAAAACAACATGACAAGAGAAGAAGACATCAAGAAAGCCGTTGAGGTATTGAGGAAAGGCGGCATCATACTCTACCCCACAGACACGATCTGGGGTATCGGATGCGACGCAACCAATGCCGAGGCGGTGGCCAAAGTGTACCAAATAAAACAGCGCGACGACTCCAAAGCAATGATATGCCTTGTCGATTCGGCCACACGCATGCAACGATATGTTCGCAATGTGCCCAACGTTGCATGGGATTTGGTGGAGCTTGCCACCAAACCAACAACGCTAATACTCGACGATGCCGTTAACCTTGCGCCCAACCTCATTGCCGAAGACGGCTCGGTGGCCTTGCGTGTAACGGCCGAACCTTTCTCAAAAGAACTGTGTTACCGTTTCCAAAAGGCTTTGGTTAGCACCAGTGCCAACATTAGCGGACAGCCCGCAGCACAAAATTACAAAGACATTAGCGAAGAATTGCTCAACGCCGTCGACTACGTGTGTTGGTCCAGGCGGCAAGAACACAAGCCGCATACGCCTAGCTGCATCATCAAGTTGAACAAAGACGGAGAAGTAACCGTAATACGCAAGTAACGCCAACACGCTTAGAACAACACAGACAAGCCTAAGAAATGGATACGACAATAGAGATTGAAGACAAAACCCCGATTGGCAGGTTTACCAAATGGCGCACCGAACACCTTTCAACAAGGCAATTCACGCTCATCCTCTCGTTCTTCGTGGGGTTGTTCGCTGCCATTGCGGCCTATTCTCTGCACTGGATTATCAAGCAGATACAAATGCTCCTCACCGAAGGGTTCACCATATCTTCCATCAACTGGTTGTATCTTGTTTTCCCCGTTGTAGGTATTTATCTCACGTCCCTATTCATTAGGCATGTCGTTAAAGACAATATCTCGCACGGCATCACCCGTGTGCTCTATGCCATATCCACCAAGCAAGCGCGTTTAAAGGGGCACAACTGCTGGTCGTCTGTCATCGCATCGGCCATCACCATCGGGTTCGGAGGCTCGGTAGGAGCAGAGGCACCCATCGTATTAACGGGTTCGGCCATTGGCTCTAACCTCGGGCAACTCTTCAAACTCGACAATCGCACCATGATATTGCTTGTTGGTTGCGGTGCATCTGCCGCCATTGCAGGCATTTATAAGGCGCCAATTGCAGGTTTGGTGTTCACCTTAGAGGTACTCATGGTAGACCTTACTATGGCCTCCTTGCTACCCATACTCATCGCTTGTGTAACAGCCACTTGCTTTACTTACATCTTTGTGGGCACCGATTCGATGTTCACGTTTCACCTCGACGGCGAATGGGTGATAGAACGTGTGCCTGCAAGCGTGTTGTTCGGCATCTTCTGCGGTATGATTAGCCTTTACTTCATGCGCACCATGACCGCTTGCGAAAACGTATTCGGCAAGATGAAGAACCACCCTTACCAACGATTAATCTTAGGCGGCATCATTCTCAGTTCGCTTATCTTCCTCTTCCCTTCGCTGTATGGCGAGGGATTCAGTTCGGTTAACACCCTACTCAACGGCAATACCGAAACCGATTGGAGCCAGATACTCAACAATTCGCTGTTCTATGGCCACGACAACCTGCTGGTTGTGTACGTTGGCTTAGTGCTTTTCACCAAAGTTTTCGCCACATCGGCCACAAATGGCAGCGGTGGTTGTGGCGGAACGTTCGCCCCTTCGCTGTTTATAGGTGGGTTTGGCGGCTTTTTCTTCGCCCGATTATGGAACATGTACAACATCGGTGTGTACATACCGGAGAAGAATTTCACGCTACTGGGCATGGCGGGCGTAATGACTGCCGTGATGCACGCGCCGCTTACGGGCATATTTCTCATTGCCGAGATAACTGGTGGCTACCAACTATTGTTGCCATTGATGATTGTTTGCATCAGCTCTTACCTCACCATCAACATCTTCGAGCCGCATAGCATTTATAGCATGCGCCTTGCACGCGAGGGAAAACTCATCACCCACCACACGGATAAGTCCATCCTTACGCTGATGAGCATGGAAAGCATCATCGACAAGAACTACATTGCCGTTAATCCCGAAATGCCTTTGGGCAAGTTGGTGTATGCCATCAGCCGCAGCCACACCAGCTTTATCCCCGTACTAGACCATGCGGGAAGACTCATTGGCGAGATAGACGTTACCAAGATAAGGCATATCATGTTCCGAACAGAGTTGTATCAGAAGTTTAGTGTGGCGCAAATAATGATTCCCACGCCTGCCGTGCTTGGACGTAACGACCCAATGGAAGAGGTGATGAATAAGTTCGACAAGACAGATGCCACCTATCTGCCCGTTGTCGGTGCCAATAACGAACTGCAAGGATTTATTTCGCGCACGCGTATGTACGCCATGTATCGTAAGATGGTGGCCGACTTCTCCACCGAATAAGGGGAATGGTGAAGCGTGTGAGTCTATCAGTTAGTGAGATTATGAGGTTGTGAGTTAATAAGATTGTGAGTTGTTGATATTCATAAGTTTTTAGCTTGTGGCCGAATGTAATACAAACTCATAAACGCATGCACCCATCATACTAGTTCACTCGTTAACTGGTCAAATCGTCAACCGGTCAACCCATTTATAGTTTCACACAACGTTAAATAGATAATTAGAGATGAAGAAAGAAAAGTTTTTTGGTTATGTAGGATGGGTAGGTATGTGTACATCCATCCTTATGTACGTGTTTTATTTTCCACAAATACAGGAGAATTTAAACGGCAACAAAGGCTCGTTTATTCAGCCTTTCATGGCAGGCATCAACTGCACGCTATGGGTTTGCTACGGTTTGTTTAAAGAAAAGCGCGACCTTCCTTTGGTTCTAGCCAATTCGCCAGGCGTTATTTTCGGGTTCTTCGCTGCGTTCACCGCGCTATAAGCCAATCCTAGAGTTGTTATGAGCTTGTAAGTTGATGAGTTTATGATGCTGTGAAGTTTCTCGCAAGCCAAAACCGCTAAACCCATTAACTTACCAACTCATAACGCTTACCCAATTATCAATTCACCAACTTGTTAACGCAGCCACTTGTCGACTTCATCCACTTGTCAGCTCGTCAACTTGTTAACTCGTCAGCTCATAAACCATTTAACCCATCAACTTGTTAACCTGTCATCACATAAAGTGGCGAACCCTCCACCCTTGGTCAACTCGTTTGCTGGTTAACTCATCTACTAACCAACTCAAAACCCATCAACTCACAAACTCATAGGTCTATAAACCCACAAACTTAAATTGTTGCTTTTATTTTACAAAACAATTCCTTTCTTCACTCCATTCTAGCGGAAGCATTGGTTAAAAAGTTAGCAAAATACCGCTATTTATCGCTTTTCACGCCTTTGGGTTTGTCTATTTTTAAGCACAACACCTGCATTTTGCACCATTTTGCCTTTCTAGTTTGGTTGCCAGCTCGTATTTTTTCAACCCCAATTTCCCACTTTTAACCCCTAAAACCCCACTTTTTAACTGTTGTTTCGCTCCTTTGGGCCATGTGTTTCATGAATCTAAAAGGTTTTGTTTATACATTTACTGTGGATGTTTATGCTTTTCGATTCACATTTAGCAGCATTTAGCACTGCGTTTAGCACCATTTTACATTGCGTTTAGCACCAAAATGCACTGC
>ERZ772921.1470-NODE-1470-length-13520-cov-4.666097_pt1 | contig 13520 bp, 8 predicted proteins | sample MGYA00512117_ERZ772921 | MGnify/ENA primary metagenome ERZ772921 (study PRJEB29015, sample SAMEA2737944) | human oral metagenome | biome: human oral; feature: human-associated habitat; material: dental | place: China | collected 2150 ... | reverse complement strand
TTTACCTCCATATTCTAAATTGACTGTATAGGTAGGGGCTACAGCTACATTAAAATCTTTTTCTTCCCAACTCACGGTAAGGACAGTAGTGTTTGATTGTGTTTTATCTAACACTATTGTATTAGTTGATAGCGTAGACTCTACTTGAGCATTAGCACTCATTGTCACCTTGTCCTCATCTTTTTCACAAGCTACGAACAAGGTAAGTCCTGAACATAATAATATAGATTTAAATATATTTTTCATAGTATTTCTTTTTTAGTATCCAGTGTTTTGTCTAAGGTTTTCATTAGCAGTGAGCGCATCTTGAGGGATAGGATATAAGTTTCTATAATCAGGAACAGCTACCCCAGAAGCGGCACCACCTTTGAGAGACCAAAGATAATCGGCGGTAGTAAATTTATTGTAACGGATGAGGTCGGTACGGCGCAATCCTTCCCAATAGAGTTCGCGAGCGCGTTCGTCTAAGATAAAATCTAAGGTAAGGTTGCTATCGGCTATGTTGCCAGAGGCGTTACCATAAGCACGGCTACGCAATTGGTTGATATAACCTAAGGCAGTAGCTCTATCACCTCCTGTACCACCGCGTAGCACGGCTTCAGCATAAGTAAGATATACTTCGGCTAAGCGAATGAGCGGTAAATCGGTGTCGGGGAATTTCTTTTCGGGGTCTTTACCTGCGGCTCCTGTAGAGGTTATGTTCTTGAATTTAGTAATGGCATAACCTGACTTTGTAAAGTCTTTTAAGTCTGTGTTCTCATAGGTTTGTCCATCGGTATAGAACATTGCGCGTTTGTCTTTCCAAGCGGTAGGCTCGTTATTACTATTGCGTGCTGATACCTCAAATTTATTAACGAATTCTTTAGGAGCTGTAAGACCACTCCAACCGTCGTTAATACCCAAGGAAGAAGCATTCATATTTCCTCCGGTAGCTCCGTGTATAATGAAAGCTGTACCTCCATAAGTTTTCGTATTGAGCCCATCAAAACTTGCTAAAAATATAAACTCGTTCTGAGCACCATTGCTGTTGTTATCGGCAAGGAACAACTCATCGTAAGCGGTACCATTGTTATTGGCATCGGTAGTGTTTAAGCTATAGGAAGAGGCAATTACCTTTTTAGCATAGGTAATACAATCGGTATATTTATCTTGTCCTATATACACTTTAGCGTTGAGGTATAAACGAGCGAGGAGCGCTTGAGCGGCTACCACATCTACACGTCCGTATTCGTTAGCACGTGCGGCTTTTAGTTTGCCCTCTAAATCCTTTAGTTCACTTTCTACGAAGTTAAAAAGTTCGGCACGTGTGTTTTGAGCAGGTTTTAAATCTGCCTTAGAGGAGGTTACCAAAGGTGCTTTCCCGAAAGCATCTATTACGTTGTAATAAGCATAAGCACGGATAAAGCGCGCTTCAGCAATATAATAAGCTACTTCGGGGTCAGAAGCTAAGGCTTGTGCGTTATCTATAAACGAGTTCGCAAAAGCAATTTGTTGCCCCAAGCGGTTGTAATAGGCATTGTTAAAGGTGTTAGCAGGTGTCCAACTCATATTGTGGAAGTCGGGCACACCAGCATCACTCCAGCGAATGATAGCCTCATCGGTACTGGCTACTTGTAAGTAGAATTGCATACGAGTGTATCCAGTAGAACCTTCATCGGCACCTGCTATATCGCCATCACCGCTGGGACCTTTTTGCCCAGTAAGCGATAATGAGGCATAAATTTTAGCTAAGGCACCTTTAGCTTCAGTAGCGTTTTTAAACACGTCTTTTTCAGTAAAGCTATCGGGGTCTATAGGCTCTTGGTCTAAATCTTTCATACAAGCACTAAGCGAAAGTGCTAATATTACCCCAAAGATACTATGTTTGATATATTTTTTCATACTCTATATTCATTAAAAGTTAACATTCAAGCCCAACAAGTAAGTTTGAGGGCGTGGATAGAAGTTATTGTCTATACCACCATATACTTCTGGGTCTAAACCGCTGTATTTAGTAATAGTCAATACATTTTGTACAGTACCATAAAGACGAATGTACATTTTATCGGTATGAGGGAAAGTATATCCTAAGGTGATATTGTCTAACTTGAAGAACGAAGCGTTCTCTAAGTAGTAATCGCTTAACCACGATTGGTCGTTATGGCGTTGGAAATTACTATTCGCTTTAATATTGCGCAAGAAACCACTGTTAGCAGTAATTTCGCCGAATTGGTCTAAGCGTGATTGGGTGTTATTGTACACATAGTTACCGATGTTTGCACGGGTAGTGATGTTTAAATCCCAATTCTTGTAGTTCAAATCGGTACCAAAGCCCATTGTCACAGGGGCAAAAGGTGATTTGTACAAGTAGCGGTCGCCTTCGTCTATTTTGCCATTACCGTTTCTATCTACAAAAGCATTTTCTATGGGTTTGCCTTGTGCGTCGTACACTTGTTGGTATACAAAGAAAGAGTAAGGGGTTTCACCTTCGCGGTGTAGTTGTACACGGTTACCAGTACCTCCTGAGATACCTCCAGTAGGCTGGTCGTCGGGCATACGGGTAATCTTATTTTCGTTGTAAGCTATGTTATAATTTACACTCCAACGAATATTCTTCTCAATATTACGGATAGGAGTTACGGTTAAACCAAGTTCAATACCTTTGTTTTCCATATCCCCTACATTGGCATTTACACGGTTTTTGAAGTTGGTAAAGGGGTCGATTGTGGTTTCGGCTATCAGGTCTTTGGTTTGTTTGCGATAGACATCGAGGGTACCTGTAATGAGGTTGTCTAACAAGCCAAAATCAATACCAGCATTGAGGGTATTCCCCACTTCCCAACGTAGGTTTTTATTGGTTACCCCAGGTCGGTAAGTTTGATAGAAGCTATCTCCTAATTGGTAAGAAGCGCCATCTTGGCTTCGGGTGTAATTGGTAAGGAAGAGGTAGTCGCCCAAACCATTTACGTTCCCTACTTCACCGTAACCAAAACGCAGTTTGAGTTCGTTAAGAGTTTTGTTGTCTTTAAGGAAGTTCTCGTTGCTCACGTTCCAAGCCAAGGCTACTGAAGGGAAGTAACCCCAACGGTCGTTTGGATTTAGTTTAGAAGATGCGTCGGCACGAAGGGTAGCGGTAAGAAGGTAACGATTCTTATAGCTATAATTTGCACGACCAAAGAAAGACATCAATACGTTTCTGCTCTTGTTGATGTTAGGCACCTCTTTGTTGTCACCTGGGTTAGTGAAGTAAGAGTAATCAGTAGAATTATCGTCAAACTCAAATGACTGATAAGAGTGTCCTATCATTAGCCCTATATTATGAGTTTCTTTGATGTCTTTCATATAGTTTATATAGGCATCAAAGAGCTTGTTGGTAGCTTTATTAGTATAAGTAGTTTTAGCTCCGTCGAAATCAGGAGTAGAGGTAGGCATACGGCGGTCGGTTATTTTATCACCTTCCCCTTTACTGTAATCAATACCCACGTTTACACTAGCGGTAATATCTTTAAAGAAAGGCAAGGTATAATCTACTTTGGCATTCCCAATAAAACGATACACTTTAGAAGAATCGTCTAAAAACTTTAGCATTGCCATAGGGTTGTTAGGAGCTAAGTCGTAACGGCTGCCATTATTAGGGTTCACCCAAGCGTGGTAACCTCCGTATTTAGCGAGACCTCCAAACACTGACTGAGTAGGGTCGTACTCTACGGCTGCCCCAATAGCACCTTTATCGGCAAAGCGGTTTTGCATATAAGTACCATTGGCATTCAATTCTAATTTCAATGATTTATCAAAGAAAGTAGGGTTCAAGCTAATTTTAGCATTGGTACGTTTGAAGTTATCGGTGCGCAATACCCCATCAGCATACGAATGTCCTACTGATACACGGTAAGGCAAAGTTTTATAAGCTCCAGAGAGCACTAAAGTACTATTACTCATAGGGGCTACTTGGTAGATTTCTTTTTGCCAATTAGTATCGGCATTTCCTAAGAGTGCTTCGGCAGCAGGGTTATTCAATCCTTTTACTGTTTGGCGGAATTGGTTAGCATTCATTACATCTACGTATTTGTTTACATCTTGTAGGGCGATGCTAGTATTGAAGCTAATCTTCAAATCTTGGTTTGCTTTTCCTTTTTTGGTGGTAATCATAATTACCCCATTGGCAGCACGTGAACCAAAGATAGCAGTAGACGAAGCGTCTTTTAGCACGGTCATACTCTCGATATCTTCGGGGTTGATAGAGTTGAAGATACTACGTGAACCGCCCACGCCTCCATCGTTCATTGGCACACCGTCAATTACAATTAGCGGGTTAGAAGTTAAAGACAATGAGCCATTACCACGGATACGGATAGTTTGTCCTTCACCAGGAGCACCACTAGCTGAGGTCATCTGTACCCCAGCTATTTTACCTTGGATAAGCTGGTCGGCATTTACGGCAGGAGCTTTGTTAAAGTCCTTATCGGTTACCAAGTTTACAGAACCTGTTAAGTCCTTTTTTCTTACAGCTCCATACCCGATAACTACTACGTCGCCGAGTTGTTGTACATCCTCTTGGAGAACAATGTTCATAGTACCTGCTTTAGCAGCTACTTCTCGGCTTTTATAGCCTACTGATGAGACCACAAGGGTAACCCCTTTGTCTACTTTTAACTCAAAATTACCGTCAAAATCGGCAGCAGTACCGTGAGAGGTACCTTTTACAAGCACACTGGCACCCATCAAAGGTTGTCCAGAGCCGTCTTTCACTGTTCCTTTTACAGTGATTTGCTGTGCATAACCAAAAGCTACGCAAAGCAATAGTATTACAAACAATAACTGTTTAAACATATTGTTTTTCATATGTATAGTGTATTTAAAGTTTAATTATTTTGATTTTTCAAGGTGTATGTACATTCACTAATCGATTGTCAGGAGAAGGAGGCGTGCTTCTTCCGTTATTTAAGTACCCCTGTAAATTCAATCTTTCTCGCTCAGACATTATAGTGTTATCATCTTTATACACTATTTTTTCTAATTCGATGTAAGAATCATTCCTTGGGATAACAGGTAAGTAGAACTTGTTAGCCCACATTTTATCAAATTTTGATAATACATCCGACCTCTCCCAAGTAGAACCGTCTTTTTTAGTCATCATTGGTTTATTGGGGTCATACACAGCTTCTGTATCGCCAGTATAAGAACCGTAGATCATTATAGAGTTAAAATCTATCCCATCTGACATTGGATGAATACCTGTAGTTCTATTTTGTATATCAAAATCATATCTAAAAGCAGGTTTGATATTACTATAATTTATATTGATATAGTTATCTCTATTATTAGCACAATGTTCGTGATATAACCCTATTGCGTGACCTATTTCGTGAATAGCAGTTCTAACAGGTTGAAATGCCGCTAAATTAATAACTTGTCGTCCTCCACTCATTCCTACATAAGAATTATTTTTATTGGAATTAGTGAATATTACACAAGGATAATCTCCCCATCTAGGATGACTTTTTTCTTTTATGTTATTAGCATTCAGAAATCTTACATTTGTATTCTTTTCCCAATGTAAGATGGCTTTATATGCTATCTGCCTTCTATCAGGAGTTAAATCAGGTGCATATTCATATCTTACCATTAACCATGTTCTCTGTAGACTTGGGTGTACTCCTACTGAAGCTGTTATTAAGGCATCACTATTGCTGTTTTCAATAGCTTCTTCTCTTAAAGACCTATGTGTAATAGGGTTATTCCCTAAATACTTTTCATAAGGTTTTTCTTCCTCTGTCTCAATATAGCCTTTTTCACTTACAGATTTCAAGTCAGACTCTGATAGCAAAATATCTCCTAACCACAAGTAATCATTTCCTACTTTTTTAACAACTTGTCCTGAAGGTAAAGTTATCAAGGAATCTGGTTTTTCAGCAGAAGCAGAATCAGAAGGATCAACCATAAGTTTCATTTCGTCATCCTTTTCAAATTTACAAGACACAAATAGTATTGAGAACAATACTATTTGAAAAAAAATATATTTTTTCATATTATTTATTATTTAGATTTTACTTCTTTAATGCTAATAGCAAAGCCTCCGCCTTGAGCAGCAGTGAGTTTTAGCTTTGTTTTAGCATTTACTTTTTGTTTGGTGATGGTGTATGCTTTCGGGTTGGTTTTCCAGTTGGCATCTTTGGCATCGGCATAGATAGTAGCTTCATACTTCTTGCCTTTGTCCAAGAAGTTGAGCAAAAGCACTGAGGTATGTCCGCCTTCGTGAGCCGTACAACCTACGTACCAATCGTTGCTGTGTTTATCTTTACGCGCAATGGTGATATAACGTCCTGGTTCTGCTTCAAGGTATACGCTTTTTTGCCAATCTACGGGTACATCTTTAATGAATTGGAAAGCGTCCATATGCTTCTCGTAGTTCTCTGGCAAGTCGGCTGCCATTTGTAGCGGACTGTACATTGTTACATACAACGCTAATTGGCGTGCCAAGGTACTGCGTATCTGACTGTTATTATTAGGATTTACATACTTCATTTCGGTCTCGAAGATACCAGGAGTATAATCCATTGGGCCTCCTTGCAAACGAGTGAAAGGCAAGATGGTAGTGTGGAATACTTTATTACCCCCAAAAGCCTCGTACTCAGTACCGCGAGCTGATTCGTTACCTATCATATTTGGGTAAGTACGGCAAATACCGGTAGGGCGTACAGCTTCGTGAGCATTCACCATTATTTTGTGTTTAGCAGCTTCTTTAATCGCATAGAGGTAGTGATTAATAGTCGATTGGCTGTAGTGGTGTTCACCCACAGGGAGGATGTCGCCTACATATCCGCTTTTTACGGCATTGTAACCGTATTGGTTCATCAACTCGTAAGCGGCTTTCATATGGCGCTCGTAGTTGCGCGTAGAGCCCGAAGTTTCGTGGTGCATCATCAGTTTCACACCTTTAGAGTGCGCGTAGTCGTTCAGTGCTTTAAGGTCGAAGTCGGGGTAAGGAGTTATAAAGTCAAACACATAGTCCTTTTTGTGTCCGAACCAGTCTTCCCAACCTATATTCCAACCTTCCACGAGCACTTGGTCGAAGCCGTGTTTCGCCGCAAAATCGATGTATTTGCGCACTTCTTCGTTGGTAGCGCCGTGGGTACCATTAGGTTTAGTTTTGGTGTAATCCACCGTATTAAGGTCTACTGCAGGAAGGTCGTTGGTATAACTCCAAGAGTTTTTACCGGTAATCATTTCCCACCAAACGCCCACATACTTCACAGGTTTAATCCACGAAGTATCGGCAATAGCGCAAGGTTCGTTGAGGTTGAGGATAAGACGTGACGCTAAGATTTTACGAGCGTCATCACTCACCATAATAGTACGCCAAGGACTGTGACAAGGAACTTGCAAATAGCCTTTTGCTCCTTGTGCATCGGGCGTTAGCCACGATTGGAAGACGAAAGTCTTGTCGTCTAAGTTCAGGTTCATTAGCGAGTAGTCTACCAAGGCAGCTTCGTGAAGATTGATATACAAGCCGTCTTTGGTTTTCATCATTAAGGAAGTTTGTACGCCGGTAGGCGAGAAAACAAACTGCGATACGTTGTCACTCATCGCTTGTTTCATCAACCCGCGAATTTCGGAGAGCTTACTTTCCGTATAGTCGTATTCTTGGGTATCGTAGTCCCCAGGAATCCACCAAGCGGTGTGGTCTCCGGTCATCGCAAACTGCGAGAGTTCTTCCTCTACTACAAAATAGGTGAGTTCTTTTTGTGAAGGGAACTCATAGCGGAATCCCACTCCTTCGTTGTACACGCGAAAACGAATGTTCATTTTTCGTTGCGTCTTCTCTTGCTGTAATTGTATGAGAAGTTCGTTGTAATGGTTGAGAATCTCGCTTTCTTCTCCCCATACAGGTTTCCACGTTTCCTTGAAAGTAGACTTTTTGGTGTCTACTACTTTAAAGTTTTGGGTCAATGGTTCGACTTTTTTAAGATTTTGGGTCAATGGTTCGGCTTTTTTAAGAGTAAAGCCCAAAGTACTTTCGTTGATCACTGCTTTGTTTTTGTAAGTCACCTTATAGGAAGGCGTCCCATCAGCTTTCAGTGAAAAAGTGAGCACTACATTGCCGTCAGGCGAGCTCTGTTGCTGTGCCATAGCGAGGGGCATAGCAAAGATGCTCATCAATAAGATCATCTTTCTCATCTTTTATTGCTTTATAAGTGTTAAAATTGGTACAAAGTTACGGAAGTTTTTTTAACAAACAAATTTTTCTTTACTTTTTTTTAAGAAAAATTTATGATATATCATAAAGTCAATAAGTTAAACGAGTTGTCAGCTGTCGTATTTTTATCTTTTACTACTCACTTTTTACTTTTTTATACACTTTCATCAAGTTTTCAAACACTGCCTCGTCGGTAAAATGCTGAGCGTGTCGGTAACCCTCTTCTACCATTTGCCTGCGCAACTCCTCATCGGTAGTAATGCTTACAATGGCTTTACGTATCTCTTTTTCAGCGTTTTGTAAGTTCACATAAACCGAATGTGTTCCACCTGCTTCCGCAAAACAACTACCCTGCGAACTAATCACAGGGGTTTTGCTAAATAACGCTTCTATAATAGGAATCCCAAAACCTTCAAAAATCGAAGGATAACAAAATACCTCAGCAAGCTGGTAGATAATCGCTAAATCTTCCATAGGCACGTTACTCAGTGCTTGCACGCGGTCTTTAAGTTGGTGTGCTTCACAATACGCCTCTATTTGTTGGTAATAAGCCGTTTGCTTACCCACCAAAACTAACGAAATATCTCGCAGAGGTTCAATAGCTTTCACTATTTCAAGTGCGTTCTTGCGGGGCTCAATAGCCCCTACATTCAATACAAATTTTTCGGGAAGATGATATTTTTTGCGTATAGTTTCCTTCTGTGTTTCGGTATATATTTTCTTAAAAGCTCGGTGGCAGCCTTGGTATACCACCGTTATTTTCTCTTCTGAAATGCCTAAATAGCTGATGATATCTTGTTTAGTCTGCTCACTAATAGCGATGATGTGTTCTGAATGTTGTGCGGCATACAAGAACTTGCGATAATGTATTTTTCTGTCGAAAAACGAATACAGTTCAGGATAACGCATAAAAATAAGGTCGTGAATAGTAACTACCGTAGGTATGTGTTTATAAATTCCCTTAGGAATTTCTCCTGAAAGTCCGTGATAAATATCAATAGGAAGTTGTTTAGCTATATCAGTGATTTTTACACTCCGCCATAATGATTTTAGCTTGCGCCAGAAGAAAGATTGTGGAGTGATTTCGGTGGTGTGTTCATCAATCACCACTCCCTGAATTTCGCGTTTTTGTGGGTTGAAGAGGTATAAATGCCCCACCTTGTGTTCTTGTAGTATGCGAATCAAATCCCGACTGTAATTTCCCAGTCCGCGTGTGTTATGGAAAGCCCGTTTAGCGTCAAAAGCGATGTTCATAGTTGCTCAATGAAATGATAAGGTAATATGAACTGCAAAGGTAATAAATTAAAACGATACAAACAAAACAGTATTTAAAACCCCTTTACCTTCACCTTTGTATCGCCACATTCCCCCTTTGGAGGTAGCCAGCGATAGCTGGGTATGTGTAAAGGGGGAGGTTTCTAGTGTATTACCTTCACCTTTCCTTCGCTCATTCACTGCTTGTCCCTGTGGCTCGCACCGTCTTTTGTATGAACTTTGCCAAAGTTTCAAACTTTGGCAAAGTTGAAGTCCACTAATAAACTTCTTTTTATTTCTATCTTAGTTTTAATTTACTTTCTCTTTTCCTTCACCTTTCCTTCGTTCATCATTCATTGTAGACCCACTGTAGACCCACTGTAGAGCCACTGTAGACCCACTCATCGTTCGCCCTATCTTTATCTTACCTCCGCTCCACCTCCGAACAACCCTTGTCTTTCACCCTAATACCCGCCACTACTTTTTACTCACACCTAATTTATTTAATCGATTTTTTCTCTAATTTCCTCATTTCCTCATTTCCTCATTTTCTCATTTCCTCATTTTCTCATTTTCTCATTTTCTCATTTCCTAATTACCCTCATATATCAGTACGCCCTCTCTTTATTCCCTTCATAAAAGTTAATAAACGCCCTATTTACTACCCTATTGCCACCATTGGTAGGGTAATCACCCGTGAAATACCAATCGCCTAAATTCATAGGGCAAGCCTTATGCAGGTTGTCTACCGTTTGGAAGATTACTGCTACTTCTGAGGCGAAGTTCTTTGGCAAAAGCAAATCTCTTATCTTGTCCGAAATTTCTTCATCGCTGAAAGGAGCATACACTTCTTTTACGTAATTCACTACCTTGTCATCACTTAGCGCTACTTGGGTAAGACATTTTTCGTACACTTCTTTTATGATGTGGTAAGTCCCTCTTTCGTGGTGTAAAGCCAAAGCAGCTTGAAACGCAACAAGGTCTTCTAAACGCGCCATATCTATCCCATAACAATCGGGATAGCGTATTTGAGGTGCCGAAGAGACGATCACTATCTTTTTGGGCTCTAACCTTCCTAATATGCTCAAAATACTTTTTTTAAGGGTCGTACCCCGCACAATACTATCGTCTATAATTACCAAAGTATCGCCTTTTTGTACCGAACCATAGGTAATGTCATACACGTGCGCCACAAGGTCGTCTCTGCTACTGTCTTCGGTGATAAAGGTGCGCAACTTCACATCTTTGATAGCTACCTTTTCAGTGCGTACTTTTTCAGAGAGAATCCTAAGAATTTCACTTTCAGTGGCGGTTGCTAATTGTTTTGCTTTCTGCTCGTTGAGGTATTGTTCCGCTGCTTCTATAAGTCCCAAATACGATGTTTCAGCCGTGTTAGGAATATAAGCAAAAACCGTATCTTTCAAGTTGTGGTCTATCGCTTGGGCAATACGAGGAAAGAGCAACTTGCCCAACATCTTGCGTTCGCGGTAAATATCTTGGTCACTACCACGAGAGAAGTAAATACGCTCAAACGAACAAGCTTTGCGTGCCCTTGGGGTAAGTATCTCTTTTACTGTCACCTCACCACTCTTCTTGATGATAATCGCATTCCCAGGCGGTAACTCGTGTACATTCTCGTATTTTACATTGAAGACCGTTTGTATAGCCGGACGTTCCGACGCTACCACTACCACTTCTTCATCTCGATAGTAAAACGCCGGACGAATACCCGCAGGGTCGCGGAGTACAAAAGCATCGCCGTTACCTATCATTCCTTCCATTGCATAACCACCGTCCCAATACTTAGCTGCGCGCTTCAAGATGCGCTCTATATTAAGCCGTTCGGCAATAAAAGGCGACGCTTCCTGTTTGGTATAGCCCTCTTCTTTCAGTTGGAGATAGAGTTTTTCTACCTCATCGTCTAAGAAATGACCGATACCTTCCATTACAATCACAGTGTCGGTTTTGTCTTTGGGGTGTTGTCCAAGGTGTACGAGGTTGTCGAAGAGCTCGTTTACATTGGTCATATTGAAGTTACCTGCCATAATCAGGTTGCGGTATATCCAGTTGTTTTCGCGCAAGAAAGGGTGCACATTCTCGATGCTGTTCTTGCCAAAGGTACCGTAGCGAACGTGCCCCATTATCACTTCGCCTATGTAGGGAAGTTCTCTTTTCTGCAAAGCCACATTGTCTTTCAGTGCACGATTCGCCTTAAACCCCTCGTTGATACGCTGGTTGATGCGCGTAAAGATATCCTGCACCGGTTGCGCCTCGTTGGAACGAATCCTACTGATATAGCGTTCTCCGGGTTGCATATTCAGCTTGATGCTCGCCACTCCTGCACCATCTTGCCCACGGTTGTGTTGCTTTTCCAGCATCAAGTACATTTTATTGACGCCATAGAAGGCAGAGCCGTATTTTTCTTTGTAATATTCCAAAGGTTTGAGCAAGCGGATAAGAGCAATCCCGCACTCGTGTTTGATAGTGTCACTCATTTATAAATAAGAAAAGGCGTTGCATAGACACGCCTTTATATAGGTTTTAAAATTGATATACTACTTCTAATTTATGGTTGCTAAGAGCTCGCTTGGCTTTCTCTAAGTCCTCAGTAAAGCCCAAAATATAGCCTCCACCCCCCGAACCACATAGTTTTAAGAAATAATCGCCCGAGTCGATTCCCTGCTTCCATAGCGTGTGAAACTCTTTTGGAATCATCGGTTTGAAGTGGTTCAGCACAATGCCCGATAGACTCTTGATATTCCCAAACAGCGATTTGAAGCGCCCCTTCAAAAAGTCATCTATACAAGCATCGGTATATTTGATAAACTCATCTTTGAGCATCTTCTGGAAAGCCTCATTCTTCATATTCTCCATAAAGATGCGTACCATAGGAGCCGTTTCGCCTATCACACCACTGTCGAGCAAAAACACTGCGCCTTTTCCGTTAGGCGTTTGCGAGGGAATGCCCGTAGGTTCTATATGGTCCTGTGAATTAATAAGTATCGGCAAACTCAGGTAGCTGTTCAGTGGGTCTAAGCCCGAAGAAGTGCCGTGGAAGAACGATTCCATCTTGCCGAAAATCGCTTTGAGTTGCAATAGCTTTTCGCGGGTAAGGTTTTCCATTGCACTGATAGGCTCAATAGCATATTCACTGTAAATAGCAGCTACCAAGGCGCCACTACTGCCCACACCATAGCCTTGTGGGATACTGCTATCGAAGTACATACCCTCTGCTATATCGGCATTGAGCTTTTCAAGATTGAAGCGCACAATAGGGTTTTCTTCCTCCATAAGGTTTTGTAAGTAAGTAGCGAACTCCCGCAAAGCCTCATTCGATTTGCGAGCCTCTTCTTCTTTCTCTCTGTGCGATTCGCACTGCTGGTGCGACTCGCACTTTTTCAGTGTCCCCTTATAAAAGTTATAGGGGATTGCCAAGCCTTTGGAGTTCTTGATAATGCCATACTCGCCAAAGAGGAGTATTTTAGAATAGAAAAGTTTCATTTTTTAGGTAAAGTCTGCGTTAGCAGGGTAGTATGAGTAATAAGAGACTGCAAAGGTACACATTTTTCGAATATCTCACATACTTTTGGATATAAATGTTTTGTTAATCACCGTCAGTTCTATATATACAATACTGATTTACACTTGTGTTTATATTGTAATCTGTGAAATCCAGCAACGCAGTTGCCAATTCGTATCCATCCATTTGTCAATTGTCAATTATCAATTGAAAGACTATCCGTTTAATCTGTGCCAGACATTTAGGCAACTTGTTGCCTATTTGTTTGATTTTTTTAAGATTTGTAAGATTTCTGTAGCGTAAGCTACACTTCCTTTACGTCCAACTCAATTCGTCCCTCGTCATTCGTCATTTCTTCCCTTTTTCGTCATACTTCCCCCTAGCACCTATTCCCTAAGACCCCACACCGCCCCACCATCTCATTTCCAAAATCCCTAATTTAACTGCCTATGCGGCTCGCACCACCCCATTTTCTCATTTCCAAAATTCCTAATTTAACTGCCCGTGCGGCTCGCACCACCCCCATTTTCTCATTTCCAAATTTACTAATTCCCTAATTATCCCTTCTCC
>ERZ772921.1468-NODE-1468-length-13540-cov-11.677049_pt1 | contig 13540 bp, 14 predicted proteins | sample MGYA00512117_ERZ772921 | MGnify/ENA primary metagenome ERZ772921 (study PRJEB29015, sample SAMEA2737944) | human oral metagenome | biome: human oral; feature: human-associated habitat; material: dental | place: China | collected 2150 ... | reverse complement strand
CGCGTGGATCTGGCCCCCGGGCGGGTGCGCGTGCAGGACGACGGCGCGGGCGTCGTCGGTCGCCGCCTGGGCAACGGGCTGAGCGGCCTGCGCGAGCGCGTCGAGGCCGTGGGCGGCGCCCTCATCCTGACCAGTCCCGCCCCGGACGGCACCGACGCGCGCCCGGGCACCGTCCTGGAGGTCACCCTGTGAGCACACCCATTCGCATCCTCATCGCCGACGACCAGGCCCTCGTCCGGGGGGCCCTGGCCACGCTGCTCGGACTGGAGCCGGACATCGAGGTCGTCGCCCAGACGGGCAGCGGGCGGGCGGTGGCGGCCCTGGCCCGGGAGCACGCCGTCGACGTCGCCCTGCTGGACATCGACATGCCGGACATGGACGGCCTGGCCGCCGCGGCGGCGCTGACCGCCTCGGGCGCGGCCTGCCGCAGCCTCATCGTCACGACCTTCGGGCGCCCCGGCTACCTCTCGCGCGCCCTGGAGGCCGGGGCCTCGGGGTTCCTGGTCAAGGACACCCCGCCCGAGGAGCTGGCCGAGGCGATCCGCAAGATCGCGGCGGGGCTGCGCGTCATCGACCCGACCCTCGCCCAGGAGTCGGTGATCGTGGGGCCCAACCCGCTGACGGAGCGGGAGCAGGAGGTGCTGCGACTGGCGGCGCGCGGAGCGGACGCCCGCGGCATCGCCGCCGCGCTCCACCTGGGCGCCGGGACGGTGCGCAACTACCTGTCCAGCGCCATCGCCAAGACGCACGCCCGCAACCGCACCGAGGCGGCGCGCACCGCCGAAACCAACGGCTGGCTGTGACCGGCTGGCTGTGACCGGCAGGTCCTCGGGGGCGAAGAGCTCGACGGATCCGGATGGGCCCGCCCGGTGCGTCCTGCTCCACCGCCCGACTCTGACATGATCGACACAACCGAGAGGAGCCCAGACCATGCCCACCACCGAGAGCCCCGCCGAGTTCCTGTCCGCCTGCACCGTGGATCCCGCGGTGCTCGAGCTGCGACCGGACTACCGCACCATGCTGGTCGTGATCGACGGCCTCGCCCCCGCGACGGGCCCTGAGGCCGGCAGCAGAGCCGACGAGCTCATCGCGGCGGCCGAGGCTCATGCCCGGGCCCTGCTCGCCGAGTCGCCGGTTGCCGAGCTGGCGCACATCGCGGCGTGGCGGGAGGCGTACCGGGCCTTCGGCGCGAAGCCGCAGCGCACCCGCAACAGTCTCGAAGCCCTCACCCGGCGCGCGGAGAGGGGACTGCCGCGGGTCAACGCGCTCACCGACATCTACAACGCGATCTCGGTGCTGCACCAGATCCCCCTGGGCGGGGAGGATCTCCACCGCTACAGGGGCCCTGCCCGCCTGGTCCGCGCGACCGGGGACGAGCCGTTCGACACCACCGCCAACGGTGAACCGGTGATCGAGCACCCGGAGCCCGGCGAGGTCGTCTGGTGCGACGGGGCGGGGGTGACCTGCAGGCGGTGGAACTGGCGGCAGGGTCGGCGCACCGGCCTGTCCGAGCAGACGCGCGCGGCGCTCTTCATTCTTGACGCGCTGGCCCCGGTCGGCAACGAGCAGCTGACGGCCGCCGCCGACGCGCTCGTCGGCGCATGCTCCGGGCTGGGTGCCGAGGTGAGCGCGTCGACGCGCCTGATCAGCGCGCCGTGATCGGCCGGCGCACCGGCCCGCTGCCCGACCGGCCTCAGCGCCTGGCTCCCGGGACGTGCGGGCGACCATGGGAAGCGGCCGCGGTCCCGTGCTGTGTCCGCGACCGGGCGGGGCCTGGCATGCCTCTGTGACCTATTTCCATAGTCCTGGGGCTGCGTCCGCGACCGGGCGGGGGCCGTGGTCACCGTGGAGGGCCCGCTGTGAGGGGCTCCAGGAGACGGTTGCACATGGGAGAGAAGGACATCGCCGGATCAGAGGCCGGTTCTCGTTGAGATTCCGCGGTTCTGCTCGGATCGTCGAGATTGATTGATGCGCTCCCATGTGCGTGCAGGGGGGTCTGTGCACATGGGAGCACGTCGACTCATCCTGACGGATATCGGAGAATCGCGGAATCACGCGGAAAACGGGCGCCGGCACCGGCAGGGTCCTTCTCTCCCATGTGCAGCTTCCTCTCCTGGTCGGCCGTTGCCCCGCCCCGCACGCCCAACCACCCTGCACGCCCTGGACGACATCTCGTCGTCTGTGCCCTTCTCGTCTACCAGTCCTGCTGACCGGGTGCCCGGGGGCGTCTCGCGAGATCCGGCCAAGACCGCTTCTGCCGTCCGGTTCTCCGGCCCCGGGGGGGGGCTGACAGCCGGGCGCCCGGGCGGAGCGCGTCGGAACGTGAACGTATCTTCGCGTTGCAGACCACCGTTGATGTCGGGCGCGCCGCATCTGGCCCGGCTGCTGTTGATTGTGGGTCAGACAGTGGCGAGCCTCGAGGGGTCGAGGGTGCGTGCGGCAATCGTCGAGTCCGGAGCCGAGCGGAGCGTGAACCGGAGGGAGTACCTCAGGTTCGGCAGGAGCTTGACGAGGTAGGGCTCATCGCTGGAATGGATGTGTAGCTGGCGGCACAAGTCAGTGAGAGGGAGCTGCGCGTTGAGATCGAGGATCTCGATGCCGACGGCGACGCCGTACTCGTTGAGATCGACGAGAACGTCGTCCGAGAACTCCTCGGTTCGAGTAACGGGACAGTCCGAGAGCGCGATGTAGCAGGCTCCGACCGACGTATCGACGGTGATCGTGCGACTCTTCATCTTGGTCGTCTCCTTCGCGGGGACTCCACCATAGACCGCCCTCTCAGGACTGCGAGCGGTAGTAGCACGTGACGATTGTGACACACCCGGTGGGGCTGGGAGGATCGGAGGCGATGACGACGAGCTGAGTCCCGTCCTTGTGCGGGCGTCCGACGTACTTGCGCTTGCCCGGCTCATCGGCGGGCATCTGGCTGGCTGGATCGTTGATGGCGTCCTCTATCCGGGAGGTGTCGATGCCGCGTTTGCTTGTCGTACGGAGGATTTTCCTTCTCAGAAGCATCCAGCGCGTTGACGGCCTCGATGGTCGTCGACTCCACTCCTGGGGAGGTGATCCTCAGCGTCACGTTGATCGTGTTCCGATCGGGCTCGTCGCATCGGATGCGGCCTGCGACCCCCAGAAGCGCAAAGGTCGGATACTCGGTGACGACCATCCGGGTGAACGATGCCCCCACAACAGTGAGTGTACCGTCCTGGATAGTGGCGAAATCGGCCAAGAACGCGTAGTCGAGCTCAAGCATGTTCTATATCGTAACGATGCCGGTGCGGCGGCAGGGGCCTTTGGCTTCCCGCCTTACGGGCGGCGGATGAGGCGGGGCAGCAGCCGCACGTAGACCACCATGACGATGAGTTCCACGAGTGTCTGGGTGACGACGACGATCGGCGCCAGGGCGTCCGGGAGCGCGAGCGCCAGGGGCAGGACCACCAGGGAGTTGCGGGTGGTGCCGGAGAAGGCCAGGGCCAGGCGGGACCCCGCGTCCTGGCGCGCCAGCCGCCCGACGGCGTTCCCCACCGCCGGCATGATCGCGGCGAAGAGAAGGTAGAGCGGGATGACGCGCACGAGAGTGCCCAGGTGGGAGGCGACCGCGGAGATCTGAGAGGCGACGACCACGGCCAGGGTGGCCATCATGAGCGGGACCATGAGCGCCGTCGTCCCCCTCTCGACCCGGGCAGCCAGGCGGTGGCGGGCCGAGGCCCGCTGGGTGAGGGCGGACAGCCCCAGCGGCAGGGCGATCATGAGGACGAAGGCCGCTGCGAATGGCCGCTGGCTTATGGACGCGACCCCGGGGCCCGCGAGAACGACCAGCCACACTGGCAGGAGGAGGGTCTGGGCGAGCATGAGCACCGGGGAGGCCGCCAGGATGCGCTCCCAGGCGCCGCCCGCGATCCGGGTGAAGACCATGACGTAGTCGACGCAGGGCGCCAGGAGGACGAGCAGGAGCCCCACGAGAAGGGCGGGGGAGTCGGCGACTTGGCGGGACAGGACCGCCACCACCAGCGGTGCCAGGATGAAGTTGACGACCAGGAGCGCCGCAACGAAACGGGCGCCGGTGAGGGCTGCGCGCAGACGCGTCAGCGGAACTCCGAGAAAGGTCGCGTACAGCAGCGCGACCAGGACCGGGTTGATGACGGGCTCCAGGGCTCCCGCGGCCGCCGGCAGGGCCAGCCCCGTCGTCGCCCCGAGCGCCAGGGCCGCAAGGTAGAGGGGCACCTGGTAGCGCTCCATCCATGCGACCGCACCCGCCGCCCCGCGTCCGCTCATGGTCGAACCGTACCGCCGTCGTCGGCCCGGGCCTCGGGGGCCGGGCGCCCGCGACCGGTCGCGAGCAGGGGCAGCAGCAGGCCCGCCATGACCAGGGTGCTCAGACGGTTCTTCAGCAGGTCCTCGCCCGGCGACGCGGCGGGCCACCCGTAGCCCAGGACGGTGACGAAGACCAGGAAGACGAGCATCGTCCAGGCGGAGAGGGCGGCGGTGCGCCTGCGTAGGATGCCGGCTCCGCAGGCGATCTCGAACAGGCCCAGGGCGATGGTGAGCCGGCCGATGTTCGGCATGACGAAGGAGCGCCACAGGTCGCTCAGCCAGGGCAGCAGCGCGGTGCCGGCGAAGGCCGCATAGCTGTCCGGCATCAGCCTGCCGAAGAGGAAGTGGGAGACGCCCCCGCCGATGAAGGCCGCCGCGTACAGCGCTCGGATTATCTTCCGGTACGACCGCATCATGCCTCCTTCAGGTGGGTGCGCCGGAAGTGCCGGATGTGACCGGCCAGGAGGGCGTCGGCCCGTCGCTCGTCGCTCTCCGCGAGCCCGATGAGCAGGTGGATCGGCCCGAAGAACGCCAGAGCGACCTGCTCGGGGTCCAGGTCCTCGCGGAAGTCGTCGGTGGCTAGCAGGGAGCGGAAGAGGTCGGTCTGGAAGGACAGGGGCCGGGCGATGAAGTAGTCGTGGTAGCGGGCGGCGGCGTCGGGCTCGCGGTACTGCTCGACGGTCAGCAGGCGGCGCAGGAGCGCGAGCTGGGGATCGTGGAGGACGACGTCGAGCATGCCGCGCGCGATCGCCAGCAGCGACTCCTCGCTCGCGGCCTCGTAGGCGGCGGCTGCGTCGGCGCCCGCGGCGGTAGTCGTGCCGAGGTCGGCGGCCGCCGCGCCCAGGCGCTCGTCGGCCCGCTCGATGAGGGCGTCGAGGATGGCCTGCTTGGAGGAGAAGTGCTTGTAGACCGAGCTCTCCCGGATGCCGACCGCCCCGGCGAGGTCGCGGATCGAGGTGCCCCCGAACCCCTTGCGGGAGAACTGGGCGAGGGCGGCGTCCAGCAGGGCCTCGCGGGTGTCCCGGGAGGCGCGGCGCGCACGGGTGGCCGCGCGGCGCGGGGACCGGGAGCTTCCAACGGCTAACGATCGTTCGCTTTCCATGGTGGGAGGGTAGCACGCTCGTGTCCCCCGCCCATCCGCGGGGTCCGCTGCTCCCACAGCGGTCCGCTGGACGGTAGCCTGTCTGCCATGAGTGCGCTCAGTCTGGGTGTGGTGGACCACGACCCGCTCGTGCTCTACGCCCTGCGGGGCCTGGTGCAGCGCTCGTCGGAGAGGATCCGTCTGCTGTGGTCGGTGCGCAGCCGCCGGGCGGCTCTTCGCCATCTTGCTGCGGACGAGCCGACGCCCGACGTGATCCTGGTCGATGCCGTGTCCGATCGCTCGGAGGAATCCGCTCCGCTGGAGAAGGAGGCGTCTCAGGCCGGAGTGGCGGTTGTCGCAATGTCCGCCTCCGGTGCGTTGGACCGCAAGGCGCCGCGCCCCGAGGGCGTGCACGGGCCCCGCGCCGTAGTGCCCAAGGAGGCGTTGCTGGGCGGAGGGACGATACGGCAGGTGCTGCTGCGCGCCGCGACGCCGGTGGCATCAAAGGAGGCCGATGACGGAGACGGCGGGGCCGCGGAGGCGCCGGGAGCCGCCGCTCCTTCCGCGGCGAGGCCCCTCAGCGCCCTTCTCAGCGACAGGGAGCGCCGCGCGATTGAGCTGTACGCGCAGGGAATGACGACTCAGTCAGTGGCTCACCGGATGTCCGTGTCGGAGACCACGGTGAAGACCTATGCGCGTCGCGCCTACAAGAAGCTCGGGGTCGGCTCCCGCGCGGAGGCGGTGGCGGTTCTCGCCCGTCGGGGCGTCATATGACCACGTGCGCGTCCGGGCGGTCTGCCTGCGGGCGTGCGGTCGTGCGGCACTCCCGTCGAGATAGACATTTTCGTACGAGATAGACGGTGACACCGCCGACCTCGTACGAGAATGTCTATCTCGACGGACGAGGATGCGTCGGGGCGCGCCTTCAAGCCGTCAGGCTCCCGTCGGTCATGGTCAGCACGCGGTCGCAGGCGCTCGCGACCCGGGGGTCGTGCGTGGCGACGACCAGGCAGCCGCCGGCCCGACGCGCCTGCGAGACAAGCAGCGACGTGATGTCCTGGGCGGTCTGCGAGTCCAGCGAGGCGGTCGGCTCGTCGGCGAGTATGTACCGCGGATGATTGATCAGCGCCCGCGCCACGGCCACCCGCTGACGCTCCCCTCCGGACAGCTGCGACGGCCTCTGGGCACCGGCCCACTCGATCCCGACGTCGGACAGTGCCCTCCTCGCCCGCTCTTTCCTCTCCCGCCTGCCGACGCGCGGGCGGGCGTACTCCAGGGGGAGCGAGACGTTCGCCAGCGCGGTCAGATGATCGACGACGGCGTAGTCCTGCGGGATCATGCCGATCAGACGGTTCCGGGCGCGCGCTCTGGGCGTGCGCCCCGCCGGTGCGCGTCTGGAGTCGATGAGCAGGGTGCCGCCGTCGGGCTGGATCGTCAGCCCGAGAACGCCGAGCAGAGTCGACTTCCCGCACCCGGACGGCCCCATGACCGCCACCGACTCGCCCTCATCCACCGATAGCGACGCGGAGCGCAGCGCGTGCACGGTGCTCCGGCCGCGGCGGTAGTCGATGCTGATGTCGTGCAGCTCGAGGACATGCGCCACAGCGCCCCTTCGGTCCTGCTCGTGCGTCATCATCGGTTTCCTCACCGGTTCCTGCCGGAGCCCGAGAGGCTCCTGGATACTCTGCGCGTCGTCCGCACCACCAGCACAAGGTAGATCGGTATCAGCGACGCCTCCGCCACCGCCGCGGCGGCCGTCATGGACGGTCCGGCCAGGGAGAACAGCAGGATCGCGCACGTCGGCAGCACGAGCATGGTCGAGGCGAGGAAGACGGCGACCCGCACGCATATCTCGGCGGTGGTGGCGCCGTACTGGTGGCGGAGGAGCAGCTCGGCCCTCTCCCGGCGCAGCGCCGAGCGGATCGAGGCGCCGTACGCGGAAAGGATGAGAGCTGCCACCGCCAGCAGGCCGAGGCCGTACAGACTCGCCCATACAACGAGCTCCCGGTAGCGCTCCGGCTGGTCGGCGGCAATACGGTGCGGGACGAGCGCGAGTCCCTCACTGTTCGCATCGTGCACGAGCTGCGCGACGTCCTCGTCGGAGGGGGCGAACAGGACCGTCCGGGTCACCGCCTCCTCCTTCTCCATCGCGTTCAGCTGGTCGAGACTGCTCGCAGGAAGCCTGATAAGGACCACGGAGCCCAGTCCGATTCCCGCCATGTTCGGGTCGAAGAGCTTCGTCGTCGCGGGCATGCGCGCCACGACGGGGACGGTCTGACCGCCGATGCGGAGCGGACCGTCGAGCTCGTGCCTGATACTGTCCCCGGCCATGGCGCACGGTGCCGGCGAGCACAGCTCGACCCCGGACACGGCCGCCTGCGCCGAGTCTCCGATGAGGATGACGGCATAGTTGCCGCCGGCGAAGGAGTGGTCGCCGACCTCCACACTGTTGATCACCGCGGTGTACGCCGATCCGGCGTCGATCCGCTCCCCGAGGCCCTCCATGAGCCCGGTGCTCGGGTTTGAGGGGCCCGGGGGCAGGCGATAGTAGTAGGTTGAGAACGTCACGGCGTCGTGCCGGCGGAGCTGGTCGGCGCCGATGACGACCGACGCCTGCGTCATGACATAGGACAGCAGCACGGTGAAGGTCGTGCACGCGGCGGTAACCATGAGCGCGACGCCGACGGCGCTCCAGCGGTGACGCCAGGCGGTTCGGACCCCTCCCGATATCTCTGTGCGGATCATGGTGCGGTTCCCCGGACTCGCTTGAGGAAGGAGGGCAGGACGGCGGCGAAGGTCGCCTGGCGGGCCAGCCACATGAGCGCTCCGCCGGCGAGCGCCCCCAGCGCTGTCGCGACGGCCTCCCGGGCCCTGGGGGCGCTCGCGGCGGTCAGCGATGTGGCCGCCAGCGCGATTCCCGAGCCCGCTGCGGTCCCGACGACGACGGGGACGAGCTCCCGGCGGGCACGGTCGCGGACCAGGGCGGGCCCGGTAGCGCCGACCAGAAGGCGCAACCGCGTCTCCTCGCGCCGCTCGGGCAGCCTCAGCACGAGGGACGCCATGGTGCACGCAAGTGCCAGGAGCACGAACAGCGCCGAGACCGCGACCGTCGTGTCGTATATCAGTGAGATCAGCAGCGGCTCCTGCCGGGTGCCGCGCACCTGCAGGCCCGAGGCCTTCACCAGCTCGACGGCGTGCGACACCGTGGACGGGTCCGTCGTCCCCAGGCGCAGCGACCCCGTGCCGAGAGGCCCCGCGCCGAGCGCCTCGACGAACTGCAGATTGCTGTTCGACGACGTCATGCCGGGAATCTCGACGCTTCCGAGCATGTCGTCCTCTGCGATCCCCGGCGGTGCCAGCGGCGCTTGCCCGGCGGACGCCCACGTCCTGTCCGAGTAGGAGCCGCTGATCGTGTACACCCCGGGCTCCGGATCCCCGGTGCTGCCGGCGTCGTCGAGCTGCGCCGTCCACCCGATTCTGCGGCCCGGATCGAAGACCACAAGGGTAGGAGGGGCGTCGCCCTCCGAGACCTTGATCATGCTGACATCCTTCTCGGCCAGGAAGGCGCGCAGCTCGCGTGCTGCCTCGATCTCCTGCTCCTCGGTCGAAAGATTGTTGCCTCCCAGCGTGATGGTGGTCATGGGCCCGTCCATGCCGTAGGTGATTGTGGATCGGGAATCCGCCCACCAAAGGAGCGCGATCGCGAGGAAGGCGATGAGAACCCCGTAGGGAACAGCCAGGAGCCCGCCTGAGTCGCTGTCGGGGGCGAGTCTTCCGGAAGCTGGCGACAATAGTGTCGGCCGGAATTTTCGGTGATCTCGGTGCTGTGCTGGTGGATGTGGCATTGTGCGTGTTGCGCAGAGCCCGAGGACGGGCCGGAAATAGTGAATAGCTGAGGGCGAGGCGCGGCGGTGAGTGTGCAGGTTGTTGCACGTGCGCCTGCAGCAGGCTCACAGTGCCGCCCACGGGCTCGCCCGCGCAACCGTCTGCGGCCGAGGCCGACTGTTCGGACGACATGCCGTCTACCGCGTCTACCGTCCGCCTCGCCGCCCCTTCCCCGAGATCGGTCGTATTCCGCGCCGAGATCGGTCGAGTTCCGGCTCGAGATCGGTCGAGTTCCGCGTCGAGATCGGTTCACTTCCGCGTCGAGATTGGTTGCGGCCGGTGCAGGCAGCGGCGCGGGCGCGGCTGCAGGACGCGACGTCGGAGATGCAGGCCGGTTGCTGCGGGGCCAGGCCGCCAGAGCGCCGCTCGGAGGCGGTGCCGGTTCTGTGCGAGGCGGGCGAGGTGCTCGCGCACGGCGGTGACGAGAGCAGGGTGAGCCCGGCTTCACGGGGCCGGCCCGGCCGGGGCCATGCGGCCCGTGAGCACCCGAGTGTCGCCATCGTGGTGGCGCAAGACCGGAGAACCATCAGAGAACCAGTCGTCGCACTAGGAGCGTTGACGACTGGGCGCCGGTGTCAGCTCCTTCCCGAGCGGCGCTGCATGATCCTCGTGGACAGCCACCAGCAGTACCACAGCAGAGGTCCCAATACGACCAGAAATGCAATGACAAGGGTCCAGGCGGACTTCCCCAGGACGGGAAGCTCGGAGCGCCACCACACCTGGAGGAGGGCCGGCACCGTCAGTGCGATGACGACGAGCAGCACCACTATGTGTCCGGGATTGAACGACATTATCGCACCTTCTCAGTTTTGCCGGGCAGAAAGGCTCCATCATGATTCATTGCCCGTGACGACAGTGCTGTCCCGTACGTCGCCGGCGCAACCATCTGCGGCCAAGACCGACCGTTCGGACGACATGTCGCCTGCCCAGCCGCCCCTTCGTCGAGATCGGTTCACTTCCGCGTCGAGATCGGTCGCGGGCGGGTGGTGCGGCTGGTGCGTGCGGCCAGAACGGGGGCGCGGGCGAACGGCGTGCGGCCAGAACGGGGGGGGCGCGGGCGGGTGGTGCGGCCGGTGCGTGCGGCAGGAGCAGGGGCGGCGCGGGCAGTCGGCGCGGGCAGTCGGCGCGGGCACGGATACGGGACGCGACGTCAGAAACCCTGCTCGCCGGGCTACCATGGGCCCGGACCGCCGGTCCCGCCCGGAGGCTGTGACAGGCCGCCGGCAGTCCGCCGACACCCATCAGCCCACGACAGGGAGCCCACAGTGACCCAGTCCGTTTCGCGCGCCGCACGTCTCCTCACCGCAGCCGCCGCCGCGGCGCTGGCCGTAGGAGCGCTCACGGGGTGCTCCGCGCACCCGGGCGAGGCCTATGCCGGAACCTACACAGGTGTTGACGGGAAGACCCATGCCGTCTCCGTGTCCGAGGAGGACGTCCAGGTCGCGGCCTCCGAGCTGTCCGACGTCCCGGACATGAATGCTCCGACGATCATGAATCTTCTGGTCTCGGGGCAATTCCTCGAAGGAGTCGCCGAGAAGTACGGCATCACCGTGACCGACGATGACGCCCGGGAGATTATCGTTCGTGCGGTTAAGGCGGCCTCGGGCCAACCTGCCGATGACTACACCTACTCCCGGGCCAGCATCGACGTCGCGCGCTCCGCGCTCATCATCCAGGTCTTGAGCTCGACGGATCAGGACCCTAGGGTCCAGCCCGCTGCGGAGGCCGCCGCTGCCGTACAGGCGTCGCTGGTCGGCGAGGCCTCGCCGCGTTACACCCTCGGGCAGCAGACGTGGCGCGTGCCCACCGCCGCATCCCTCACCGGGGCCGGGCCTGCGGGCGGCCCGCGCTCCTCCTGACGCCGTCGCCCGCCGTCGGGTCGGGCCCGTGCCGCCCGCGTGCCCGAGCGGCGTCGTCTTGGTGCTCGCCGGGCGTGAACAGTACGGTAAATGAGGGACCTATGCCCTCGAAGTGACGGACGGCGACCGGTAGGCTGAACCTTGCGTCCGGATCACCTCGATCGATCACAGAACAAGGAGCACCAAGTGGCCCTCATCGAGACAGTTAAAGCCCGCGAGATCCTCGACTCCCGTGGCAACCCGACCCTTGAGGTCGAGATCCTCCTGGAGGACGGCACCAGTGCCCGTGCCGCCGTCCCCTCCGGTGCCTCCACCGGTGCCTTCGAGGCCGTCGAGCTGCGCGACGGCGACAAGTCCCGCTACGGCGGCAAGGGCGTCGAGAAGGCCGTCGCCAACGTCAACGACATTATCGCCCCCGAGGTCATCGGCTTCGACGCCTCCGACCAGCGCGGCCTCGACCGCCTCATGATCGACCTCGACGGCACCCCCAACAAGGGCAAGCTGGGCGCCAACGCCATCCTGGGCGTCTCCCTGGCCGCCGCCAAGGCCTCCGCCGAGTCCGCCGGCCTGGAGCTCTTCCAGTACATCGGCGGCCCTAACGCCCACGTCCTGCCCGTGCCCATGATGAACATCATGAACGGCGGTGCCCACGCCGACTCCGACGTGGACATCCAGGAGTTCATGATCGCCCCCATCGGCGCCCCCACCTTCCGTGAGGCCCTGCGCTGGGGCGCCGAGGTCTACCACTCCCTCAAGAAGGTCGTCAAGGAGCGGGGCCTGTCCACCGGCCTGGGCGACGAGGGCGGCTTCGCCCCCAACCTCGACTCCAACCGCGAGGCCCTGGAGCTCATTGTCGAGGCGATCGAGAAGGCCGTCCCCGTCCTGGACGCCATGAGCCGCAGGCGTCGGATCGCCGAACGGCGCGAACTCGTCGGCAGGATCGATCGCCTCTCCTCCCAGATCCTGGCCGCCAGCCTGATCGACACGGTCGAAGACGCCGAGATCGTCGGCGAATCCGACGGCGCCGATGAAGGCGGCACCGAGACCGAAGGCCCCCGAACCGGGTCGGACGCGGCGGGCGGCCGCAGCGACGGTGAAAGCGGGGCATCGGCCGAGCCCGGGGCCTAGCCGGGAAGCCGAGCCGGAGCTGAGGAAGGGGCCCAACGGGGAGAGGCGCAGGGCAAAGGATTGCCGGCGGGCGTGCGACTCCGGGCTTATGCGGTCGCAGACGCGCGGCCCTATCATGCTGTTACGACGACACTCACCCAAGCGCGCCTCACCTTCCGCCGACGGCTCACGGCCCGCGTCACCGACGACCGGGACTCCGCCAACCGGGATGCCGTGACGACGTGCCAGACGCAGACGAGGAAGCCACCGCCATGCTCTCCAGGAAAAGCCAACAGATCGAGGACCTCCGCAGGCAGCTCGAGGAGGCCCGGGCCGCACGGCTGGCCGCCGAGGAGATCCTCGAGAGGGCCGGAGGTCGGGACGCCTCGCACGTCCAGAGACTCGTCAGAGACCTCCACGGCCAACGCGAGGCCCTCCAGCGGGAGATCGACGGCCGGCGGGAGGCTGAGCGCAGAGAGATCCAGGAAGTCCAGCACGCCATCTTCCAGGCGCGGAACCATCTTGCGCAGATCCAGCAGCAGACGGCGGCGCTGAACGCCTCCTATCAGGACGCCGCGACCATGCTCGACTACGGGTTGGTCGACTACGCGCATCCCGCCCGGTCCTCCGTCCAGCTCCAGAGCGAGCTCGCCGGAGTCCGCTCACGCATCAAGGAGATGGTCCGGACCAGGACGGCCACACTGGCGACGACGAATTTCACCTTCAACAATTCGACGGCCAAAGGGCGGAAGTTCATCTCGGACATGTCGAAGATGATGCTCCGGTCCTACAACGCCGAGGCGGAGAACTGCATCCTCACCCTCAAAGCCGGGAACGGACAGGCGGCCGTCACGCGGCTGGAGCGGGCCAGAGAGCAGGTGAAAAGGCTCGGGGCGATGATCGATCTGCGCATCGCCGACGAATACCCCCGCCTGCGCCTCCGCGAGCTGGAGCTCGCCCTGCACCACAAGAACGCGGTCAAAGTCGAGAAGGAGATCGAGCGCGAGGAGAAAGCCCGGCTGCGCGAGGAGGCCAAAGCTCGAAAGGAACTCGAAGAGCAGCGCGAGAAGCTCCTCAAGGAGCGCGGGCACTACGAGAACGTCGTCAACGCACTCCTCTCCCAGGGGAAAGCCGAGGAGGCCCGGGAGATCCAAGCGAAGATCGACGACATCGACTCCCAGATCGAAAACGTCGACTTCCGGGCCGCGAACATCCGAGCCGGTTACGTCTACGTCATCTCCAACATCGGGTCCTTCGGGCGCGAAATGGTCAAAATTGGCATGACGCGCAGACT
>ERZ772921.1467-NODE-1467-length-13544-cov-3.314256_pt1 | contig 13544 bp, 15 predicted proteins | sample MGYA00512117_ERZ772921 | MGnify/ENA primary metagenome ERZ772921 (study PRJEB29015, sample SAMEA2737944) | human oral metagenome | biome: human oral; feature: human-associated habitat; material: dental | place: China | collected 2150 ... | reverse complement strand
GCTTTAGAATTAAAAGGAGATATTCTTTCTTATAGCACCCGAACATTTTCTTTTGTAGCTACTGCCCAACAGTTTCTCAACCGCACAGAACCTGTGATAAGCAAACCTACCCCCATACTGATAGAGGACTACAAAGGACTTAAAAAAATGTTAGGAGTTATGAAACTTATGAAGATTGATGATAATCCTAAACAGAGTTTTCACTTATGTCAAGGAGATAATGAGTTTTATTTTCGGTCTTTAAAACTGATGCACAAAAAGATACGTCCTAATCACACTTATCTTTTTTCAGCTATACAGTACACCTTTGTCTCTACAGAAGGACAAAAAGATATGATTTACATCAAAGAAGCAAAACCTATTGATAAATGACGACTCATAAAGTGAAACATATCATTGTTTTTATGTACTTTTGTTCTTTTTTCTTGTACTCACAAGAAAAACATTGCATTACTTTTACGGATAATACCTATATTTGTAAGTCTTGTTATACTGATTATTATGCTTATACAGATATAGATGTTTACAAAATAGATGCTATTCATTATACTCAAAAAGAATTTAAAGCGAGTTCTTATCCTTGCGGAGATGGACAAAAGGGAGATAATTTCTTTCTTTTAGATACCGTAGCACGCTTTTTACCTAAAAAAATAAAGAAGAAAGTACATAACTATTATCGCAAAAAAGGACTTGACACCACTGCTTATCTATTTATACAAGAAAAGGATTCTTTTCCAGCAGTTGTTTTGGAGAAAAACGCTTCTTTTATAAAGCGAATGTGCAAAAAAACAAAGTTAGATATGAAGAAAAATATAATTGCAACAGCTTTAGTTTTTCCCATTTTTATAAAAGGTGAAATCTACCACCAAATAGTAGTCGAAAAATTGAAAGAGCAATAAAAGCAGTTGACTGCCCTGATTATCAATCGCTTTTTGGTATATTGTAGGGGCGAATGGCAATTCGCCCTCTATACCCTCTATAGAAATTCTAAAACAAAAACAAACATTATACATTATGAAAAAACTTATACTTTTACTCCTACTCCCTTTTACAATGCAAGCACAAGCATTGGTGGAAAAAACCCCACCCGACTATATCAAAACGATTATTTTCAAAGCCGACGCCAACGACAAAAACCAATTTCCTATCGTGCGCCGTAACGAATCGTTTAGCTTGCAGTTCGACGACCTCGGGGGGAATGAGGAAACTTACTACTATAAAATCACCCATTGCAACGCCGATTGGTCTGCCTCTTCTCTACTGAAAAGCGAATACCTTAAAGGCATTGATAACCAACCGGTACAGCCAGAGAGTAACTCCTACGGCACCCTGCAAGGCTATTCGCATTACCGCCTTACTTTTCCTAACGAACTCACTAAAATTACTCTCAGCGGTAACTATATGCTCTCTATCACCGATAGTTATGGCACAGAGCTCTTTTCACGCCGATTTGTGCTTTATACACCCCAAGTAAATGTACTCACCGAAGTGAAACGCGCTCGCGATTTGCAGTATTTCGATACCCAACAAGTGGTACAGTTCACTATTAAGCAGAAAGATTTTAGACTTGATAATCCTAATGTAGCGGTGAAAGTAGCCATACTGCAAAACTACCGTTGGGATACGGCTATCACGGGTGTAAAACCTCAGTACGTGATGGGTAACGACCTCGTGTATCGCTACGACCGCGAAACGGCTTTCTGGGGAGGCAATGAATACTTCTATTTTGATAGCAAGGATATACACGTGCCTGCATCGGGAGTCTATCGTTTGGATAGAAGCAAATGGGTAAATAGCTACTTGTTTACCAATGTAAGCCGTGCGAGCAATGTCTATACTTATTATCCCGATATCAATGGCGATTTCTTGGTAACCACTATCAACGGAATGAACCCTGCCAATGAAGCCGATTACACCCAAGTGCATTTTGCCTTAGAAGGGAAATCTACTTTTTGGGGTAAAGAAGTGTATGTATACGGCAAGTTTAGCAACTACGAACTCCGTGAGGAATACAAACTCACTTATGACGAAAAAGACGGTCTTTTCAAAGGAAAAGTACTCCTTAAACAGGGATTTTACAACTATAAGTTTGCTACCAAAGCAGGCAACATAGTTGATTTCAACGAAATAAGTGGTAATTTTCAACAAACTGAAAACACTTATCTCGTGCTTGTGTACTACCGCGCTCCTGGCGCTCTCTACGACGAGCTGGTAGGCATCGGCTCTGCTTCTAGTACCAATATCACAAAATAGGTCGTAATACGACAGGCAGTTTATACATTACTACACTTTACCAAAGTTGATTTCATTAATCATTAAACATTAATCATTACATCAATGTCTTCTCCTTTAGCAGAACGTATGCGCCCCACTTCCTTAGCGCAATATGTGGGACAAGAGCACTTAGTAGGAGCTCAAGGGGCTTTGCGCCAACAGATAGAACGCGGTCTTTTGCCATCGCTTATCTTTTGGGGTCCTCCAGGTACGGGTAAAACTACGCTGGCTAATATCATTGCGCACCAAAGCAACCGCGCTTTCTATACCTTGAGTGCCATTAGTTCGGGGATTAAGGAAGTGCGCGAAGTAATTGACCAAAGCAAACAAAGTGGTGGACTCTTCACTACCCAAAACCCTATCGTTTTCATAGACGAAATACATCGATTTAACAAAACCCAACAAGATTCCCTTTTGCAGGCTGTTGAAAAAGGTTGGATTACCCTCATTGGGGCGACTACTGAGAACCCTAGTTTCGAGGTGATTCCCGCCTTGCTTTCTCGTTGCCAAGTATATATACTGAACGCTTTTGAACGCAAGGATTTAGAGCAACTGCTTCACAATGCCATTACCCAAGATGCTATTCTTAAAACCAAAGATATCCAACTGCAAGAAACTGAAGCTCTTTTGCGACTCTCAGGTGGCGACGGGCGCAAATTGTTAAACACTTTTGAGCTCATCGTCAATGCGACTCCTGAAGATGAACCAGTGGTGATTACGAACGACAGCGTCCTCAGATTGGTGCAGAAAAACACCGTACTCTACGACAAAACAGGTGAACAGCATTACGATATCATTTCGGCTTTTATCAAATCGATACGGGGCAGTGACCCTAATGGCGCAGTCTATTGGTTGGCACGAATGATTGAAGGCGGTGAAGATGTGAAGTTTATCGCACGCCGTATGCTCATTCTCGCTTCGGAAGACATTGGCAATGCGAACCCTACGGCAATGATTTTGGCAAACAACACCTTTCAAGCAGTAACCACCATTGGTTACCCCGAGGCGCGTATTATCCTCAGTCAGTGTGCTATATATCTCGCTTCTTCGCCTAAGAGCAACGCTTCTTATAAGGCAATTAACAAAGCCCAACAAGTGGTAAAGCAAACAGGCGACCTGAGTGTACCTATCCACTTGCGCAATGCCCCTACCAAACTGATGAAAGAGCTCGGCTATGGCAAAGACTACCAATATGCTCACGATTATGAGAGCAATTTTGCCTTTCAGGACTATCTCCCTGATGAATTGCAAGGTGAAACCTTCTATGAACCTTCTGATAATCCACGTGAAAATGCGCTGCGTGACTACCTCAAAAAACTATGGGGCGACCGCTACGGGTATTAATTTGCTAATTTGCTAATTATTTTATACCTTTGTCTAATCTTTAATCATTAAAAAAATGAAAAAATTAAGTATTGTAGCCGTAATGGCAATGGCAATGGTAGCTTGCAACAACAGCAATTCAGCGCAAACTACCCAAACAGAAACCACTGAGGTAACCTCTGCAACTACAGAAGAGATGCCACCTATAGAAGGTGGTAGAGACGCACACGGCTGTATAGGCAGTGCAGGACAATCGTGGAGTGAGCTCCTGCAAGAGTGCGTACAAGTATTTGAAGTAGGCACACGCCTCAATCCTATAGAAGTTAAAGACAATGACGCTGTAATCAGTGCCTTTATTGTAACCAAAGAAGGGGATAACAGCCAAGTAGAGCTATTCATCACTACAGAAGAGCCCAATCCTCTTTTAAAACAAGAAAAAGACGGCACTTACAAAAATGGCAAGTACGTTTATAACCCTAAAACGCAAGAACTTTCTATCGACGGTAAAGTCGCGTATAAGGGAGAGAAAAATAAAATGTGAAAAAATGCAAACTCCTTCTTATCCCAAAAATAAGAGGGAGTTTTTTATATTTATTGCCAATTGAAAAAAAGTTTATACCTTTGTGCCAATATTGGTGTATCACTACACTTAGCCAAAGTTTAAGATTTTGGCTAAGTTGATTAAAAAAATAATATTATGGCATTAGAAATCAAAGCAATACCCACATTATATGGTAAAGAAGCACGTCGCTTTCGCAAAATGGCGGAAGAGAGTGAACGTAAATATGATTTGCGTACCAAAAAAGATATTACTACCGACCCTCGCTATAAAGCAATGCAAAACATTTTGAGTAAATCTCCTATTTTCAATAAATAATGACATTTCTTGAAGAAAATTGTATTCTTGAAGTTTTAACTGATAACATTTTATCTGAAAGTTACCCTTTTGTTTGTGGTGATGATGATATGGACGACTTTTTTCAAAATGAAGCTATCACCTATACTCAATATAAAATGGGTAAGACTTATTGTTTTAGACTGAGAAAAGACACAAGGCAAATTGTAGCTTGTTTTACCATATCAAATGATAGTATTCGCATTTACGATTTACCTAACAGCAGAAAAAATGCAATGTGGGGAATTACGCATCGTGAAAAAATGCTTACACGTTACCCAGGTGTACTCATAGGTCGTTTAGCAGTTGCTTCCAAATTCTCAAATAAAGGGATAGGTTCAGAAGTGTTAGATTTTATTAAAATATGGTTCTTAAATGATGAAAACAAAACAGGTTGCCGATTTGCCATAGTAGACGCCAAAAATGAACCTAATATTTTACATTTTTATAAAAGAAATAGCTTTAAAACTCTATTTCCACACGAAATAGATGAGAATCTTTACTCTAAGCCTCCTAAAGACGAAAATGAACGTTCCGAAAGAAAGACCAATCCACGAAAATTATATACCCGCTTAATGTTTTGTGACTTATTAGATGAAGAATAGGTTAATTGTGAATTATTAATTGTCAATTGTTAATTGAAAAAGATGCTTCTCTTCTTTAAAAACCCCAAAAACACTATCTATGTGGTAGCTACCGAAGTTGCCCTTACTGAGACCGACCTCAACAAACTGAAATGGCTGTTTGGCAATGCCCAGCAACTCCCCTCCCCTACCCTTAGCGGTACTTTCGTTGGTCCGCGTGCGGCGATGATTACCCCTTGGAGTACCAATGCGGTGGAAATTACCCAAAATATGGACATTTACGGGATTACCCGTATCGAGGAGTTTCACGAGGTAACCGACCCCAATACACCTTTCGACCCTATGCTCTTTGAGCGATACAACGGTCTTACCCAAGACAGCTTTACAATAGCTATCACCCCGCAAACAACACTCGAAATCGATGATATCAAGGCATATAACCAGCAAGAGGGGCTTGCGCTAAGCGTCGAAGAAGTTGCCTATTTGCAAAATCTCTCTCAACAATTGGGGCGCAAACTCACCGACTCGGAAGTGTTTGGCTTCTCGCAAATCAACTCCGAACACTGTCGCCATAAAATCTTCAACGGCACTTTTGTTATCGACGGTGAGGAAAAACCTTCTACCCTCTTTAAACTCATTAAAAAGACTTCACAAGAACATCCTAATAGCATTGTTTCAGCTTATAAGGACAATGTGGCTTTTATCAAAGGGGCTACCGTGGAACAGCTGGCACCTAAGAGCGCGGATAAGCCTGATTTCTACCAAGTACAACCCTTCGAGGCGGTGCTCTCTCTTAAGGCGGAAACGCACAACTTCCCCACTACAGTGGAGCCTTTCAATGGAGCGGCTACAGGTTCAGGAGGAGAGATTCGTGACCGATTGGCAGGCGGACAGGGGTCGTTGCCGCTGGCAGGAACAGCAGTCTATATGACAGCTTACCCACGCTTGGAGGAAGATCGCCCTTGGGAAAAGGGTATGGCCGAGCGCGCTTGGCTCTACCAAACACCTATGGATATACTGATTAAGGCTTCCAACGGAGCAAGTGATTTTGGTAACAAATTTGGTCAGCCACTCATCGCTGGTTCTGTCTTTACTTTTGAACATGAGGAGGGCGGACGCAAATTAGGCTTTGACAAGGTAATCATGCAGGCCGGGGGCGTGGGCTATGCCAAGGCTTCCCAAGCTATCAAACATACTCCCCACGAAGGGGACAAAATTGTGATTCTCGGTGGGGATAACTATCGTATTGGTATGGGAGGTGCAGCTGTCTCCTCAGCCAATACAGGGGCTTTCGGCTCTGGGATTGAACTGAATGCTATCCAGCGTTCCAACCCTGAGATGCAAAAGCGTGTGGCTAACGCCATTCGTGCCCTTGTGGAATCCAAAGAAAACCCAATTGTCTCTATCCATGATCATGGGGCTGGCGGACACCTCAATTGTCTTTCCGAACTGATAGAAGAGACAGGGGGGCGTATCGACTTGGATGCACTTCCTATAGGTGACCCGACACTCTCGGATAAGGAGATCATCGGCAACGAATCCCAAGAACGTATGGGCTTGGTATTGCCAGAAAAGGCTTTGAACGAGCTTAAGGCTATTGCCGAGCGAGAACGTGCCCCTATGTATGAGGTGGGAGAGGTAACCGCCGATAAGCACTTTAGTATCACCTCCCAAAAGAAAGGTTCTCGTCCTATGGACTTAGACCTCTCTGCCCTCTTTGGCAGTTCGCCCAAAACGGTGATGACGGACAAAAAAGTGTCTGTTCAGTATGAGGATCTTACCTATTACCCCAGCCAAATATACACCTATCTAAACCAAGTGCTACAGCTTGAAAGTGTAGCTTGTAAGGACTGGCTGACCAACAAGGTGGATCGCTGTGTGGGGGGCAAGGTGGCCAAGCAACAATGCGTAGGAGCACTCCAATTGCCCTTGAACAACGTGGGGGTAATGGCACTTGACTATCAGGGCAAAGAGGGTATTGCCACCAGTATCGGCCATTCGCCCTTAACCGCCCTTATCAGCCCTACCGCAGGTAGCCGCAACGCTATAGCGGAGGCTTTGACCAATATCCTCTTTGCTCCTTTGGAAAATGGACTTGCAGGCGTTTCTCTTTCAGCCAATTGGATGTGGCCTTGTCGCAACCCTGGCGAAGACGCTCGTTTGTACGAGGCTGTACAAGCAGCTTCTGACTTTGCTATAGAGCTGGGTATCAATATTCCTACAGGTAAGGATTCCCTTTCTATGAAACAAAAATATCCTGATGGGGGCGATGTGATGGCCCCTGGTACAGTGATCATTTCGGCTGCTGCCCATTGTACCGATATACAGAAGGTAGTGGAACCTGTATTGAAAAAGGACGGCGGTGCGCTCTATTATATCAATTTCTCTGGTGATAACTATCAGTTGGGTGGTTCGGCCTTTGCGCAGATATTAGGTAAAGTAGGAGCTACAGCACCTACTGTGAAGGATGCCGCTGAGTTTAAAAAGGCTTTCAATGCCGTACAAGCGCTCATCAGCGAAGGGAAGATACAGGCAGGACATGATGTAGGAAGTGGGGGACTCATTACTACTCTTTTGGAGATGTGCTTTGCCGACAATGAGTTGGCTGCCGAGATTGACCTAACGACTTTAGCGGAAGAGGATCTTCTCAAAGTGCTCTTTGCCGAGAATGTAGCCGTGGTACTCCAAGCGGATCAATCCATTGAGGACGATCTCAAGGCTCAAGGGGTTCGCTATGCTAAGATAGGAACAGTGACCCAAGGCGAGGAGCTTATCCTTACACATCAGGGACAAACCTATAGGTTCAATATAGCCGAGTGCCGCGATGTATGGTACTTGACCTCTTATCTGTTAGACAAACAACAAACGAAAAACGACAAGGCAACCGAGCGTTATCAAAACTACTCCGAACAGCCTTTGCAATACACTTTCCCAGCGCATTTCACGGGCGAAAAACCCATACGCCCCGCAGGCAAACGCCCTATAGCAGCAGTGATACGCGAAAAGGGTAGCAACTCCGAGCGCGAAATGGCAAATGCCCTATACTTAGCAGGCTTTGATGTGAAAGACGTGCATACCACCGACCTTATCAGCGGACGTGAAACCTTAGAAGATGTACAATTTATAGGGGCTGTAGGTGGTTTCTCTAACTCCGATGTGTTAGGCAGTGCCAAAGGTTGGGCAGGTGCTTTGCTTTACAACGAGCAAGCTAAAAAAGCGTTAGACAACTTCTTTGCTCGCCCTGATACCCTTTCAGTAGGTATCTGCAATGGCTGTCAGTTGTTTATGGAGTTAGAAGTCATCAATCCTGAGCACGCAGAGCACGGTAAAATGTGGCATAACGACAGTGGTAAGCACGAAAGTGGTTTTGTATCAGTAACCATTCCAGAGAACAACTCGGTGATGCTCTCCACCCTTGCCGGTAGTACCTTAGGGGTATGGATATCACACGGCGAAGGAAAATTCCATTTGCCATTGGCAGAAGCCGAATATAATATCGTAGGTAAATACGCTTATCAGGAGTATCCTGCCAATCCTAATGGCTCTGATTACAACACAGCTATGCTATGCGACAAATCAGGACGACATTTGGTAACGATGCCCCATATAGAGCGTTCGGTTTTTCCTTGGCAATGGGCGTACTATCCGAGTAAAAAAGCAGCGGTTAGTCCTTGGTTAGAGGCATTTATCAATGCCCGCAAGTGGATTGAAGCACGTAATGCCGAATAAAAATGGTAAACAAAATCTTAAAAAAATAAGTGCATAAGTATTAAATTTACGCTAAAAAGGGGCTCTATAAGCCCCTTTTATATTAAACTTTTGTTAAACTTAAAAATACGCTTGACAAGTACTGTTTTATTCGTACCTTTGCATCGCAATGAGGGTGGTAGCTCATTGTAAACTTCAAATAATAGTTTTCATAATTTAAAGTTTTGGTTGGTTAATGAAGAAGTCCGATAATTCTTTTATCGGACTTTCTTTTTTAATTCTTGCAACACTTCTTCTAAATCAACAGAAAAAGAAGGTAATTGTATTGTAATAGTACTGAAAGGGCAATTACCTTTTAGTTTCTTTATGATATGAATATGCAAGGCATTGGCTTTCAATTCAAACACTACATCTTGGCACAAGGCATAAATATAATGAGTTTGCTCATTGTATTCAAAATAGAGTTCTTCTTCATAAGCTAATCTACTTATAGAAAAATATTGTTCTTTATTTACAAAAGTTATTTGTAAAAGCTCTGCCCAAGACGCACGAGGGTTGAGGTCTATTTCTTCACAAGTAAAAAATAAGGATTCGGTCATAAAATTATTTTGTTAATCTCCTTGAAAAACGCCTATGTATTTTAGCCCATTGTAACTATCTTTATAAGGCGTAGGAATGGTAAGTTCGGCATCGGCATACCAAAATAGGGCATTGGCTTGATAAATGCCTAAATCATTGCAGAGTAATTTTATTTTGCCCCATTCACTCCTATCAATAGAACTAAAAGGTAATATATCTTCCAAAGGCAGTTCTTTTTCAAAACGTGGGATGATGCTTATAAAATCTTGGTCATACCACAAGCTACCTATATCTTTACAAAAGCCACATACTTTATAATTAAGGGCTTCAAAATCACCTTCTGTTGAATAATCTAACTCAAAATATTGTTGGTAGTTTTCTTCTTTTTCAAAATTGCTACCTATCCAAAGATGTATTTGATTGTATCTGTCCATAAATTAATTTACTCTTCTTTTTTTAAAGGATAAGGGTATGCCAGTACTGCTAAATAGGTTTCTTTCTCCTTATCTGTTAGGTTATTATAATATTCATTATCGGTAAGTCTTGCCTCTATCATTTCCATTATATAGCTATTGAGAGTGGTATAACGATACTCACGATCGGGAGCTATGGCTAATACTTTTCTAAAAACTTCGTTAATTAGTGGGCTGCCTCTGAATATATCGGCTTCAAAGTCATCGCACTTAAACTTAACAAAGTGTAGCAGTTTTAAGAGTGCATTAACTTCAAACCAATTAAGGGTTATGGTTTCTGTAGGGGTGTTGTTGTTTTGGGGTGTTGTTGTCATATTTTACATATTTTATAATTTCGACCTATAATCGTCTAAAAATCCTTCGGCACAGCGGTATTTGGTATAGAATATTACTTCATTACTCTCAATTTTAAGATCAAATATTTTAGTGGCGTTTTCTTTAAGGCATAATTGAAAGGCAGCAATTTTTTCTTCAGCTATATCAGCAAGAATAGGACTAAAGGTTTCTATACATTGGTGGTATTCCTCACAAAGGTGGATAAGTTCTTGGCTTAACTTATTTTCAAGCATAATAGCGCGATAACAATAGGGGACATTAGGTACTTTGCTAATATTTGTTATCAGGGCATAATCGGGGTGAGAGGGTGAGAAAATACAATCGGGAGTGAGCATAGAGTTTTCAAATTATATAAGGCAAAAGTACAAAATAATTACTAAAAAGCAAGGAGAGAGTATTATTGGGGAGTGTGGTTATAGTACCATTCTTTTAAATGAGAAGCGCCTATATGTATTGTATTGGTGAGTTCTTTCCATTGCTCGGAATTAAAAAGAAACTTATATAGCTTTGCGGTATCGGGATATTTTGTGGCAGTAGTATTCCAAAAGTTGTATAGAAAATCGGAAAGGAGTTTGAGTTCTTCAAATAAATGGGCTGGAAACAAGTTTTTATTGTCGTTTATAAAACTTTTGAAATCTAAATTGGAGTACAAATATAGTATTTCTTCATCAAATGATGATATTTCACCTTCGTTATTATTAGGATGTAACCAAAGTGCTTTTTGTTGTTCTATATTGGATAAAAAATCAAGTGATTGGCAAATTTGATGAAACTGATTATAGTCCATTAGTTTTCATTTTCTATTTGGTTATTAAATATTTCTATGGGGTCAATGAGGCCGAGTTTATATAGCTGGGGAGTGGCTTGGTGTAGCTCTATGTGAATGTAGGCATTGAGGGCTTCGTAGGTTTCATTGTCTTCCATTCGCCCTGATACGTAAAATTTCACTGAAAAGCCTTTATATTCTGCATTGTTAAAGGTGTTGCAAAGGGTAGGTTCTTCATAGATACACTCTAAAGATTCACCTGTTATAATAGCTTGTGTTTCATAGGGTTCGGAGAAAATTCCGTAGCCTATAGCGCCTACTTGCTTACCTATGGGGAAGGGGGTGAGGGAGGCTTCGGTAACAATGAGTCGATAATAGGCAGGAGTGGAGCCCCAGACGATATACATTAGTCCTTTATGGGCTAAAATTTCGGAGATATTGGTGGTTTCTATAGAGGGTGACAAATCACTGGGGAGAGATTGTTGTGAGAGGTATTGTGGTAGTTTTTCTTTGTTGATGATGACAAAGCCCATTTCGATAAGGAAATTTAAGCTATGGGCTAATACTTTGAAATCTTGTTGCAAAATTTCACCTTGGGTTTCGATATATATAAATGTGGTGCGGATGGTATCTGAAAAAGATCGAATTTGGATTTTCTCTACTTGTATTTCGGAAGAGAAAAGAGTATTATCAATTTTTGCTATGGGGTGTTTGACCTTAAAAAGGGTGACTTTTTTGTGGATAGTGAGTGTTTTTTGATAGGTTTCCTCTCCAAAAGCGCTTAGAAACTCGTCATTAAAGGTAGTATTACGGCATATTACTACCTGATTTTTTATATTTTTACTCTCTATATCGATGATAAGGGGTTCATTATCAATCTCAAAGACTATTTTTTCATTGTCTTTGCCAAAATAACTATAAGAAAAGGGTGTTTGCATAGCCAAAATGTATTAGTGTAATCATATTATTAGGTATGAAAATTTTCTTGCGTCAAAGATACAACTTTTTATTCCCCCTGACACCTGTCCCCTGACACCTGAAACCTAGCTCCTATCTCCTGACTTCATCGCTTTATAGAAAGCTGCGCGACTCAAAGGTTCGTAACTATCGGCTTCACCGAGCATTCGCTGTTGGTCGTTAGCGACTTTGCGAAAACTGTAGTTGGCGAGGTTCCCCGTGCGGGTACAAACGGCGTGCACCTTGGTAACATATTCGGCAGTTGCCATCAAAAAAGGCATAGGGCCAAAAGGTCTGCCCTTGTAGTCCATATCGAGTCCCGCTACAATCACACGCATACCGCGATTGGCGAGTTCGTTGCACACATTCACAATTTCATCGTCAAAGAATTGTGCTTCATCTATGCCCACCACATCACAACCATCGGCTAAGAGCATAATACTAGAAGCAGCTTCCACAGGAGTTGAGGGGATTTCATTGGCGTTGTGTGACACTATATTGGTATCGTCATAGCGAGTATCGAAGGCAGGTTTGAAGATTTCTACCTTCTGTTTAGCAAATTGAGCACGGCGCAATCGGCGAATCAGTTCTTCGGTTTTACCCGAGAACATCGACCCACAAATCACTTCTATCCAACCCGCTTTTTCGTTGTTGTTTACTGTATTTTCTAAAAACATCGCTTAAAAAGTATATAATACCCCTACTCCCAAGATTTGTTTGAGCTGAGTGCGTGCTCCATAATTGTGTTTTTCGCCGTTAGGAGCTGTGTACGAATAGAATTTCACATCGTCATCGTATTTGATATGCACCCCTATACGCGCTTGTACATAGCTATTCACCTTTAGGTTGAGGTTGGTTTCCCAATCCACATCTATATTCCCAAAGTTTCTGAGATAGTCGCCATAGAAGTTGAAGGTGGTGTTGAGCATCATATTTTCCATTATCTTTTTATCCCAACGCCCTGATACTGAAAAACCAAGCTCATTATGCGTGCGTTTTCCTTTCTTGAGGATAGTACCATCGGGGGCACGCTGGGCTTTTTCTACCCCAAAAGCACCGTCATCGGCTAAACGCTGATTGAATACAGCAGTGGTTTTGAGCGTAATAGGTGAAAGAAAGAGGTTGAAATTGATTTTAGCAGGTGCGTATTCAGCTCCCAAACCGAAGGTAATGTAAGCTGGCGCTAAGAATTTAGAGATAGGTTTCTCTACATCGGGATAGTTATACCCATTGCTGATTTGCGATAAAAACTGATAACGTGCGGTGTAATACCAAAACGACTGAGAGTCGCCGCGATAGCCAAATGAAGAAATGAGTGACAACTTATCATCAGTTTTGCGCACTTCGCGCCCTTTTTGGGCATTGATACCATAGTTGATTTCGAGTTCATTATCCCAAAAGAAAGTGCGTTCTGTATAACGGCGGCGGAATTTGGCATTCATAATACCCGAAATTGAAGATTCCCCCCCTGCATTCCAATTGGAGAAAGCTACCTCGCTCATATTCAACCCTACTTGGTTGAATTTAAACCATTTTTGTTGAGCTTGTTGGTATCGGTTGAAGGTAAATTTAAGAGCTTCGGGGTCTTCAATTACCCTGATGGTCTCGCTGCTCATCGCCGTCTTCATTGTGCCCATCCTTGAGTTTGC
>ERZ772921.1464-NODE-1464-length-13582-cov-5.713536_pt1 | contig 13582 bp, 12 predicted proteins | sample MGYA00512117_ERZ772921 | MGnify/ENA primary metagenome ERZ772921 (study PRJEB29015, sample SAMEA2737944) | human oral metagenome | biome: human oral; feature: human-associated habitat; material: dental | place: China | collected 2150 ... | reverse complement strand
CCTAAATCATTTGTAAACAGCTCTTCTCTAGCCTTCGTATTCGTATCAAACGATGATTATACTCGTCAATACGATATCGATATCTTAAACGAATTACACGGCGACCAAATTGCACGCCTCGTTCTTGCGGTTGGAGTGGATGCAGAGAGCGACTTTGAAGGTCTATCCTTCAGCTTTGATAAAGAATATCGTTTCGTTCCAGATGCTTACCTTGCACTTCCATATGCGGTATTTGGACAAACCGTTTCTCTACTTTCTTCTATCAAAGTTGGAAACAAACCAGACACTCCTTCACCAACAGGTACTGTTAACCGTGTCGTTAAAGGAGTAACGATTCACCCATTAGAAGCATAAATAACTTTATTGAAAAGAGATGATCCTATGACAACTTATATTTATGCCAAAGCATTTTATTTTGAAGACGAAGTGAAAGGTCCAGGATACTTACCAATCTTGGATAACGGAACTTTCGGAGCCTTCCAAACCGAAAAACCAGAAAGCGGCGCTACGATTATCGACTACGGTAACTATCAAATTGCCCCAGGTCTTGTGGATACACATATTCACGGATTCAAAGGCGCTGACGTAATGGATAATGACGTAGAAGCACTTCGTACCATTTCAGAAGGACTTCCTTCATGCGGGGTTACTTCATACTTACCAACAACCTTAACCGCATCTCGCGAATTATTAGCGGATGTTTGCCAAACTGTCGGCGATAACGCAACTACACTTGGCGGGGCTAAAATCAGAGGAATTTTCTTAGAAGGTCCATTCTTCTGTGAAAAATACAAAGGCGCGCAAAACCCTAAATACATGGGCGACCCTAAATCTGAAATCTTGGATGAATGGCAAGAACGCGCTGGCGGTTGGGTGAAGAAAATCGCGATTGCGCCTGAACGTGAAGGGGCCGTTGATTTCATCAAACACGCGAAAACAAAAGACATCTATGTGGCTCTTGCCCATACAGATGGCACTTACGAAGATTGTAAAAACGCCGTTGAAGCCGGTGCGAACATCTTCGTTCACACATACAACGGAATGCGCGGCTTACATCACCGTGAACCAGGTGTCGTTGGAGCGGCGCTCACATTACCAAACGTATTCGACGAACTGATCTGCGACGGTCACCACGTACATCCAGTGAGCGCAAGTATCGTGATGAAATGTTGCGGTCACGACCATGTAGCCCTTATTACAGACTGCATGCGTGCAGGCGGTATGGGCGAATGCGAATCGATGCTTGGTGAATTCCCTGTTATCGTAAAAGACGGTACGGCTCGCTTGAAAGACGGCGGTAGCCTTGCTGGAAGTATCTTGGAACTTATCCAAGGGGTTCAAAACGTTGTGAAATGGGGCATTGCGACTCCTCACGAAGCTATTACAATGGCCAGCCTTGTTCCTGCAAAATCAGTCGGTATCGACGACGTTTGCGGACGCATTGACCCAGACTATGCAGCAGACTTCATCGTATTAGACGATGAGTTACAACTCAAAGCGACTTACTTAGACGGTAAGCCTTATTTCGAAGTATAATAATCAAAAAGACAGTGAGTACGAGGCGTGAGAGTGCCCCAATCCATAACTTAAGGAGTGTTATTATGTCAAAATTAGTATTAACAAAAGGAAAATATGATCACTTAGTAAAACTTTCAAACAAAAACCATGTCATCGGTGCTTTAGCAATTGACCAACGTGGTTCTTTGAAAAAAATGATTGCTGCAGGAAACCCAAATGTAAAAGGGGACGAAGGCATCATCCGCTTCAAAGAATTAATTTCTGAAGAATTAACAAAATACTCTTCTTCAATTCTTTTAGACCCAGAATATGGTCTTCCAGCTGCAAAATTACGCCACGAAGACTGCGGACTTTTAATCTCTTACGAAAAAACTGGTTACGATGCAACTGAAATCGGCCGCTTACCAGACTTACTTCCAATCTGGTCTGCAAAACGTATTAAAGAATTAGGCGCTGACGCTGTTAAAGTTCTTTTATACTATGATATTGACGAAGATCCAGCCATCAACGACATCAAACATGCATGGGTAGAACGTGTTGGTAGCGAATGTGTGGCAGAAGATATTCCATTCTTCCTTGAAATCCTCGCTTACGATGAAAAAATCGCTGACGCTGGCTCTGCTGAATACGCAAAAGTGAAACCACACAAGGTTATCGGTGCCATGAAGGTCTTCTCAGACCCACGCTTTAACATCGATGTCTTGAAAGTGGAAGTTCCAGTCAATGTCAAATACGTTGAATGCTTTGGCGATGGTGAAATCGTGCATACTCGTGAAGAAGCAGCAGCTTTCTTCAAAGCACAAGATGAAGCAACTAACTTGCCATACATCTACTTGAGTGCGGGTGTATCAGCTAAACTCTTCCAAGAAACTCTTGTCTTTGCCCACGAATCAGGCGCAAACTTCAATGGAGTTCTTTGTGGCCGTGCAACCTGGGCAGGATCAGTTGAAGCTTACATCAAAGACGGTGAGGCAGCAGCTCGTGAATGGCTTCGCACAACTGGATTTGAGAACATTGATGAACTCAACAAGGTTCTTCAAACAACAGCGACTTCATGGAAAGAACGCATCTAATTTAATCTTGAATGTAGAAATCAAAAAACGTAGTAAGTTTCAGGACTTACTACGTTTTTCTTCTATATAAGCTAGTTTTTCAGCTCGTTTCTTCTTTTTGAAAAGAGCTTCAGCCGACATGGCTGCAGATTTGTCGGGATGTTCCTCTTGATAGATGAGTGTGACGGGCAATCGGGCGCGAGTGTACTTGGCTCCTTTTCCAGACTGATGTGTTTTGAGACGAGCTTCTACATCGGTAGTATAGCCTGTGTAGAGGGTGCCGTCTCCGCATTCAAGGATATACATATAGGCTTTATTTTCCATAGTAAATCTCTTGAATTTCTGGTGTATAGCTGCCGTCTTGCTCGTGGATAAAGAGAGGTGGGAGGATTTTCAGGCCGTCTGGTGAACCATCTTTAATAGCCTCGATTAAGAGCATATTGGCTTCTCTCCCCTGCTTGGGATAGACAAACTGGATGCGCTTGGGCGCTAGATTATGGTTTTTCATAGTTTCTAAAATATCCAAAAATCGGTCAGGACGGTGAACCATTGCTAAGCGACCATTGGACTTGAGAACTCGCTGGGCAATCGTGCAAATTTCTTCTAAATTCGTAGCAACTTCGTGACGCGCTAGCAGATAATGCTCACTGCCGTTGAGATTGGAATGTTCATCGACCTTGAAATAGGGAGGATTGCAGAGAATGATGTCAACCTTACTGCCAGAGATGTGGTTGCCTAGATTTTTCAAGTCGTCATGGATGACCTGCATCTGTTGAGTAAGGTTATTTAATTCAATGGAACGCTGGGCCATATCTGCCAAACGTTCCTGAATTTCCACCGCTAGAATCTGGGCCTGAGTCCGTGTGCTAGCAAAGAGACCAACAGCCCCGTTTCCAGCGCAGAGATCAACGATGAGCCCTCGTTTGGGTAATTTTGGAAAGCGAGAAAGCAGGACACTATCGACTGAATAGCTAAAAACCTCGCTATTTTGAATGATTTTAATATCAGTGGAAAAGAGCTGATTAACTCTTTCTCCGTCTTTTAATTTTGTTTCTGTCATACCAACATTATAGCATGATTAAGTGCCATTCCAAAGAAGAAAGAGAAATTTTATAGGAAAAAACACCTGACAGAAACAGTCAGGTGCGAATTTTAGTTGAATTCATATTTTTGCTTGATGGTGCAAGCGATGAAAATTCCGATAAAGAAAACCATGAGAATCAGGTAGACTGGCAAGGTTGCGGCTGTCAGCGTTGCAATTTCCAAAAGGTGTTGCAGGACAAAGGCGGATAGATAGAAGCCTGCGACTGAAAAAATGATCAGAAGAGCGCGCCAGAGGTTGAGTGGCAGGCAGGCCCGAATGACTGACAAGAAGCTGATGCTGCCTAGCAAGTAGTAGGTCAGGGTGGACATTTCTATGTTGCTCCAGCCATGGCTGCTGCCCCAGATACGGACAAATAGCACGCTGAAGATAATCATGAGGGAGCTTGGCAGAGCCAGCTGTAGGGAGCGTTTGAGGAAGTGCTTTTCAACTGGTTTGATATTGCGCTCAAAAGTGAGGACAAAGGGTGGGAAACCTTCGACAAACTGGTCAATCAAGGTGATTTGAATCGGAATGAATGGGAAAATCAATAGATATTCTGGATTGCCTAACAGGACGCTGGCGATACAGATAATAGCCAGGATAAAGGAATAAATGGTCTTGATGAAGAAAATCGGAGCAATCCGACCGATATTGTTAACGACTCGGCGGCCTTCAAAAAGAATCTCAGGTACATCGTTAAAGTCGGAGTTAAGAAGGACCAAGTTGGCAATCTGCCGAGTTGCGGGGTCGCCCTCTGCCATGACGATGGAGCAGTCCGCTTCGCGCAAGGCCAAGATATCATTAACACCATCTCCCGTCATGGCTGTTGTCCGACCGGCGGCCTTAAGAGTCTGGATGAGCAGTTTTTTCTGATGGGGAGAAACACGGCCAAAGATGGCTGTTTCTTCTGCTTGCTCAACCAGTTCTTGATCGCTGATTTTAGAGCAGTCGATGTAGCAGTCGTAGTTGGCAAATCCAGCCTGGCTCGCGATATGGGAAACGGTCACAGGATTGTCACCAGAGATGATTTTCAGATCAACATCCTGAGAGCGCAGGTAGTCCAGCGTCTCGGCCGCTCCCTCCCGAATAGGGTCGGTGATTTCCAGAACAGCTAAAGCGGTCATATCTTCAGGCAGTTGGATACTGTGTTTGTCTAGCACTTGGTCGCTGTGAGCCAGCACCAAAACCCGCGATCCGCGTTTTTGAGCCTCTCCAACCGCTGCAGGATTGCTGTCCAGCAGCATTTCGGGCGCTCCCAGAAAGATGGTTCCAACACTTGATAAATGCATAGCGCCCCATTTTCGGTCACTAGAAAATGGGATGACATTGTCGCTAGTATAGGTGTGCTCCAGGTGGCCGTAGCGCTTGCGGATAGCTTGGGCAGTTGGGTTATTATCCTCGCTGGTTTGGATATAAGCTGCTAAGATTTGATCGACGGTCTCATCAGAAAACTTATCTGAGAGGCTATGCAAGGCTTCAACAGTCATCTTACCTTGGGTAATTGTGCCGGTCTTGTCCAGACAGAGAGTATCCACACGAGCCAAGGTCTCAACAGAATACATTTCCTGAACAAGAACCTTGCGCATACCTAGCTTAATGACAGCTGTCAGGAGTGATGTGACTGTCAGCAGGGCGATTCCCTTAGGCAGCATACCCAAAAGAGCTGTCGAGCTGGTAATGACAGAGTTTTTGACAGGCAGTCCCTTTATCATCAGAGCTTCAAAGAAGAGAGCCAATCCGAAAGGAATGATGATTTTTCCGGTAAAACTGGAAATTTTGCCAAGATTGTATAGAATCCGCGAGTTGATAGGCTTGAGGGTTTTAGCTTCAGTCATGAGCTTGTTAGCATAGTTGTCTGCACCGACATGGTGTACCTCAGCATAAATCTGCCCACTGGCCAGAAAGCTACCAGACAGCAGCTCAGCGCCTTCTTCCTTGAGAACCAAGTCACTCTCCCCTGTCAGCATGGCTTCATTGGCCTCGGCAACACCCTCTACCACACGGGCATCACTGGGAATCTGCTCACCGGCTGACAGCTTAATCAAGTCACCCAGTACAATTTCTTCTGGCTGAATCTTGACTTCCTGGCCGTCGCGGATGACTGTGACCAGCTCTCGGCTGACCAGATTGAGCTTGTCAATCATGTGTTTGGCTCGCAGCTCTGTAATAATACCAGTAACGGCGTTAAAGCTGATGACTGCGAAGAAGACTAGATTGCTCCAGGCTTGGACAGAGACCAAGGCTACAGCAATAACAAAGTTAAGGGCATTAAAAAGGGTGAAAACATTTCGCTTAACGATTTGCCAGTTACTAGTACTGGTGTCACTTGTAAAATCGTTGGTCAAGCCCTGCGAAATCTTTTCATCTACTTGGGTTTGGTTTAAACCAATTAATTCTTTCTTATTCATGAAAATAATGATACCATTTTTTTATAGAAATAGCTATCAGAATCAGCTGTTACAGCCAAAGTTTGGAAAAACATTGCAGACTATAATGGGATAGGGTATAATGAGAAAGGATGTAATAAATTTCAAGTACAATCACAGTTTGAAATAAGGAGAGTTTATGTTTTATACCTATTTGCGAGGATTGGTAATTTTTATCCTCTGGGCTCTAAACGGCAATGCCCATTACCATAATAAAGAAAAGATTCCTTCAAAAGATGAAAATTATATCTTGGTTGCCCCTCACCGGACATGGTGGGATCCGGTTTACATGGCTTTTGCGACCAAGCCCAAGCAGTTCATTTTCATGGCCAAGAAACAGCTCTTTGAAAATCGGGTGTTTGGCTGGTGGATTCGCATGTGTGGTGCCTTTCCTATTGATCGGGAAAATCCTGGTCCGTCAGCGATTAAATACCCTGTCAATATGCTGAAAAAGAGCAATCGTTCCCTGATTATGTTCCCGAGCGGTAGCCGCCATTCTACAGATGTCAAGGGAGGAGTGGCAGTGATTGCTAAGATGGCTAAGGTTCGGATTATGCCAGTAGTCTATGCTGGCCCCATGAGCCTTAAAGGCTTGGCAGCTGGGGAGCGCGTGGATATGAATTTCGGCAATCCAATTGATATTTCTGATATCAAAAAGATGAACGATGAGGGAGTTGAGGAAGTGGCTCGTCGGATTCAGGCTGAATTTGACCGTTTAGACGCAGAAGTGGCGCCTTATCAGACAGGTAAAAAAACAAATATCTTTTGGCGGATTTTACGAGCAATTGCCTTTATTCCAGCAGCATTGATTGGTATTCTGACCTTCATTTTTAGTTTCTTTGCAAGCTTTGTCTGGGATCCAGATAAGCATAGAAAATAAGATACGAATCAGCTTGCTGAGCAATCTTGCTTGGGAGCTGATTTTTTAAGCGAGTGAGCTATAATGTTGGTATGTTTTATAAGGAGGATGCTATGTCTCTTGCATTTTTATCTTTTGTAACCTTATCACTGTTTATGTTGCACGAGTTTGATGAGATTATACTGATTCGGCCTTGGATTTCTCAGAATCAAGATCATCAAGGCTATCAAAAGGAGATGTTCATTGCTAGGAGAGGAAGTTATCTTTCTGCTGAAAGTATAGCTCTGATGATTGCAGAGGAATTTCTACTGGCTTTTATCCTTTTGTTGCTTGCGATTCTATTTCGCATTCCTGAGCTAGCTTTGGCTATTGGTTTCTGTCATACCCTCCATCTGCTGGTCCATATCATGCAAGTGTTTCGCTTTCGTCGCTGGGTACCGGGCGGCTTCACAGCTCTGACGACTTTTCCTATACTCATCTTAGTCTTTGTCCTTTATCTGAGTCAGCAGTCAGTTTCTTGGCTGCTGCTTCTGATTCTAAGCGTGCTTGTGATGGCTTTTCTTTTGGCAAATCTGGCTTTTTTACATAGCAGAGCTCAAAAGGTAGAAGCTTGGATATACAGGATAAGCAAAGCAGACTGATATTACAGCTCCTATTTTCATCAATGTCCTTTCTATCTACTACTTCTTGCAAAATAAAGATTTTAAAATATGACAAGCTGAAAATTCTCTCGGTTTGTCATATTTTTTTGAATTTTTTACGAATAAAAAGACAAAGGAGAAAAATTATGTTTGAAGAAATAGTTGAAAAATTGAAGGAATACAAGATTTTTGTTGGACTTTCTTTACTGGGAGTCGTCTTGGCTGGCTTTTTCTTGCTGAAGGGCAACGCTCAGCCACAGAATCAGGTCAGTGCACTGGCTCAGGAAGTGGTCACATCAGCTTCATCTGAAACCAATGCAGAAAAAAGAAGTGCTAATCAAGAAAAAATCAACTCAGAAAAGGATATGGATTCAGAGGAATCTGAGGAAGAAGTCACCGTTGATGTCAAAGGTGCTGTCAAAAATCCAGGAGTTTATCAGTTGCAGGCAGGAGCGCGTGTGCACGATGCCTTACAAAAAGCAGGGGGCCTACTGCCAGATGCCGAGTCAAAATCTATCAATCAAGCTCAAAGATTAACAGATGAGGCGGTTGTTTATGTAGCTAGAGTCGGTGAGGAAGGGGCAGATGTGACACAAGCTAGTCAGACGCCCGCTGGAAATGGAGAAACGGCAAAAGGGAAGTCTGGCTTGGTCAATCTCAATACGGCGACCGAAGCTGAACTTCAGACAGTTTCAGGCATCGGTCAAAAGAAAGCGCAAGACATCATCGCTTATCGGGAAGCCAATGGCAAGTTTAAGTCAGTAGATGAGCTGAAAAATGTTTCAGGAATTGGTGCAAAAACCTTAGAAAAGTTAAAAGACTATGTCACAGTGGATAAATAAATTTCCCATCAAACCCATCTATTTTGGTCTTTTGCTGGTGCTAACCTACTTTGCGATTTACACTAGTAGTCTACCAGCATATCTAGGTTTGGCAGTTCTCCTTGTTCGGCTATTTTGGCTTTATTCGACGAAGAATAGTCTGCTTGTTTTGATGCTTTTGAGTCTTTTTGCTGGATTTTTCCTATTTCGGAGAGAAATGGCTAATCAAGCCTTTCAAGATGAACCGAAAACTATCTCTGCCATTGTGATGAAGCCAGATACAATCAAAGTCAATGGGGATTCGCTTTCTTTTCGTGGCTATTCCAATGGTAGGACTTATCAGGCTTTTTATAAAATCCAGTCAGAGCAGGAAAAACAAGCTTTTCAAAAACTGAGCGATCAACTGCTTTTGAAGATTGATGGAGAGCTTAGTTTAGCAGAAGACAAGCGTAATTTTTCAGGCTTTGACTATCGGGCTTATCTGAAAACGCAGGGGATTTACAGAATTTTGAAGATCAATCAAATCAAGTTTAGTCAACATTTTAGCAGTCTTAATCCTTGGGATTGGCTGTCGATCTGGCGCAGAAAGTCCTTGGTTTATATCAAGGAAAATTTTCCTAGCCCCATGAGCCACTATATGACTGGACTCTTGTTTGGTGACTTGGATACAGATTTTGCTGAGATGAATGAACTTTATTCCAGTCTGGGGATTATCCATCTCTTTGCCCTGTCAGGCATGCAGGTTGGCTATTTCATGGATGGTTTTCGCCGGATTCTCCTGAAATTTGATTTAAAAAGGGAAACCGTCGATTGGTTGCAACTGCCCTTTTCCTTTATCTATGCGGGTTTGACGGGCTTTTCAGTATCGGTTGTGAGGAGTTTAGTGCAAAAGCTGCTCTCGCAGTTTGGTGTGACTAAGCTGGATAACTTTGCTTTAACGATCGTGCTCCTAGCCATTTTCATGCCCAATTTTCTATTGACGACGGGTGGCGTTCTTTCCTGTGCCTATGCTTTTGTCATTTCGGTCATGGATTTTGAGCATTTACCTCCCGTGCGAAAGGTGCTGGCAGAAAGTCTGACCATTTCACTGTGGATTCTACCGATTCTGATTTTCTATTTTTCCGAATTTCAGCCCTGGTCTATTCTGCTGACCTTTCTATTCTCAGTCATTTTTGATCTTTTTATGCTTCCAGCCCTGACCTTTATTTTTGCCCTATCGCCTCTTTTGAAAATTACTCAAGTCAATGCCTTATTTGAACTGCTGGAAGAGTTGATTCGTTGGACGGCGGCTATTTCCTCACGGCCAGTGGTTTTTGGTCAGCCATCTATCTGGATGATGCTAGGCCTGCTTATCACTCTTTGCTTGCTCTATGATTTTCGCAGACTGAAGAAGGTTTTGATCCTACTCAGCTTGGCTCTAGCTCTGCTATTTTTCCTCACTAAGCATCCCTTACAAAATGAAATTACCGTCATTGATATTGGACAGGGAGATAGCATTTTCTTGCGCGATTGGCGGGGGAAATCTGTTCTGATTGATGTGGGTGGTCGAGTGGAGATTGGCAAGAAAGAAGCTTGGCAAAAGCGGATTTCTGCGACAAATGCAGAAAAGACCTTGATTCCCTATCTGAAAAGTCGGGGAGTGAGTCACTTGGATGTGCTGGTTTTGACCCACACCGATACCGATCATATGGGCGATATGCTGGAAGTAGCCAAGCATTTTTCTATAAAGGAAATTTATGTATCTAAGGGAAGTTTGACCCAGTCAGATTTTGTGGAGAAACTGGAGCGGATGCAGACGAGAGTCCATGCGGTAGAAGTGGGAGATAGCCTTCCAATTTTTGATGGATCTTTGCAGGTTCTCTATCCTGAGGATACAGGCGACGGTAGCAATGATGACTCTGTCGTTTTGTACGGGAAGTTTTTTGGAACTAGCTTTTTGTTTACGGGAGACTTAGAGGAGAATGGCGAAGCTACCTTGATGCGGCGTTTTCCGCAACTCAAGGTGGATGTTTTAAAAGCAGGCCACCACGGTTCTAAGGGCTCCTCTAGCCCAGAATTTTTACAACAGCTTCAGCCCAAAATTACCCTCATCTCTGCCGGCAAGAATAACCGCTACAAGCATCCTCATCAGGAAACTCTGGACAGATTTAAGAACATTCAGACACAGATTTTTCGGACAGATGAACAAGGAGCTATTCGCTTTAGTGGCTGGGATTCATGGAAAATCGAAACGGTAAAGTAATACTCGGTTTCCTTGCTCTAAGAGTGAGCCAAAATTAACTTACCTTGATTTCGAGCTAAAATTATGATACAATGAATCCTGTTAATAAAAATTTAGAGGAGATTTCTATGTTTTCTGCTTATAAAAAATTTTGGACTCGTTATGCAGACTTTAGTGGTCGTTCTAGTCGTTCGGATTACTGGTGGGTTTTCCTATGTAATGTTTTGATTACCCTACCATTTTCGTTGATTGCCCTTTTCGGTTTTCTCATTCCGCTTTTTAGTGAAGTTTATTATGCAGGGCTATACGGTTATGAACCAGATTTTTCTGGAGCTATGGCTGGCGCTGGTTTTGCTGCGTTCATAATGTTCTTGCTTGCTATCTATGGACTTGCAACGATCGTTCCTCATCTTGCTATCACAGTTCGTCGTCTTCGCGACGCTGGCTTCCACTGGGCATTTATTTTTCTGGGAGTAGGGCCATCAATAGCTTCTTTCATTCCAGTTTTGAATATTTTAGCTGCTTTGGTTTCTCTGCCATGTGGTATTGCTCTGATTGTCTTGCTTTGCCAAGCTAGCAAACCAGCTCAGCCAGTTAATGGGGCTCCATATGGTCAACAAGGATTCCAAGGTCAGCAATTTGGTCAAGCTCAACAACCAGTTCAAAACCAACAGTTTGCTCAGCCTGGATTCCAAGGACAACAACAGCCGACACAAAACCAACAATTTGGTCAAGTTCAACAGCCAGCTCAAAATCAACAGTTTAGTCAACCTGCTAGCCAAGAGCAACAATTTGGTCAAGTTCAACAGCCAGCTCAAAATCAACAGTTTAGTCAGCCTGCTAGCCAAGAGCAACCAGTTGCTCAGCAACAAGCACCCGTTCAGAATCCAGAATTTGGTCAGCCTCAGCAACCTTTTGGGCAAAATCAAGTAAACCAGCCAACTCAACCGTTTGCTGCTAGCCAAGCCCAAACTCAAGAGTCAACTCAATCAGCATTCTCAGCATCAGTTTCAGAACCAGCTGAATCAGTTCATTCAGTAGAAGCTCATCAGTCTCAAGCTGAAACTGCAGAACAAGCTCTGGGAACTGCTTCTGAACAAATCACTAACTCAGAGTCAAACTCTCAAGAAAATCTATAAGGTATCGACCCTAGATAGTTTCCACCTATCTAGGGTTTCTTTGTCATGTTTGAAATTTTTGTAACCAAAATAACTTTCGATTCGTTATACTAGTAGAAAGGGGGATGAATAGAAAAGTATTAAATAGAGAAAAGCAGTTTCAAATGAGAAGTAGCAGCTGCGAGCTTTGGATTAGAAAGACTTTTTACTATTATTCTGCTTTTTAAAGGAATGCAAGTAAGGAGAGATTTGAGGAGAAGTTGTGGGGAGGTGAGATTATCAAACTGGATGAATACGAAAACATCTTGATTGGCTTTGCCCGAGAGATTGTTTTCTACTTGCAAAAGTCAGGAGCTTCTAAGGCCGAGGCAGAAGATGTAGTGCAGGATGTTTTTGTCAAAATGTTAGAGACTGATCTGGTCATCCCAGCAGAGAAGATGCGAGCTTGGATGTATCGGGTTTCCATCCGCCGCTACATCGATCGCTATAGGCGCGATCAGCATTATCTAGAAATTTTGCAAAAAGAATTCTTCAAACAAGATGTGATTCAACCATTTGAAAACGACCATTATGAGCTGCTAAGGTCGACGATAGAAGAGCTGCCAGCTAGAGAAGCAGTGCTTTTAGATCTTTATTATTTCCAAAATTTTACAGTAAAGGAAATCGCTCAAATCATGTCGTATTCGGTAAGTAAAGTGAAAGTACAACTCATGCGTAGCCGAATTAAGCTCCGCCATAAATTGGAAAAGAAAGGATATAAAAATGGAAACATTTGAAATATTAGCGAAGAAAAGTAAAAGAAAACGACTTTGGAAGACAGTTGCCATCAGTAGTTTTGTCTCCTTAGCTTTATTGCTTTTACTAGGAAAGGGATTGATAGAATTAGCCTCGAGTAATGGTCGAAATTTGCAGGCAGAGTACGAAGTTATGTCTGAAATCGCCTATCCTAATGTTGACTATGATAGTCTTTACCACACTCAAAATTCTTTGTTTTCAGGAACCTTACATTCTGATCGTTTCAAAGATTTAGATGGAGTGAAGGTGGCTTATCCTTCCTATGAGGGAAACTATTCACTCATAGGTGCTTTTAAAGATCCGACTGCGGAAGGGACTTATTTGTCTCTCTCAGGGACCTATACGCGAACCCTGCGTCAAAAATATCCGGTCTTCTATAATATCAATGCCAAAGGGACAAAGGATAGTAATTCTATGCCTAAGGAGTTGGCTTCTGTCAAAGAAATGCCAAATCAATTGGTAGAAGTAGCTTTGACTTTTGATAAAGCTTATACCTATAAGGAAATTCAGCAGATGATACCGAACAATCTCAAGATTAACTGGTACTGGATTGGCAGTCAGTCAGAAAATGATATTGAACAGTATTCAGATCCCCAGTTCACCTATGGAGCTAACGCTAGTCTTCTCTTTACTTATGATTTAGATTTTAGGAAGAAGGCAAAAGAGGCTAAGAAAGAGCAGCAGACTTTCTTGGATTATCTGAAAAAGGCAGATAAAAATCTTTTCCCAAGTCTTAGTGGGTACAACATGTACAATGAGGTTGAGTCCTATCTCAAGAAATTTGGTCAGCTAGATATTCGTGAACCAGAAAATCGGGATCAATTAACTTTCTCCGGCGTTATCTTGACAGGAAAAGCTGAAAATTTCGCTCAATTAGAAGATAAAGAATGGATTTATGCTTCCAGTATTGGTGCTTCCGTTCCCAATCAGCCTTACTATAAGCTAGATAAGGAATAATTGACAAAAAATGTGTAAAAGGCTTGCATTTTCAGTGAAATTTGATAAAATAGTAAGGAAAGTTAGACTGTATTGCCTACTGTCTATCTA
>ERZ772921.1463-NODE-1463-length-13595-cov-5.712777_pt1 | contig 13595 bp, 8 predicted proteins | sample MGYA00512117_ERZ772921 | MGnify/ENA primary metagenome ERZ772921 (study PRJEB29015, sample SAMEA2737944) | human oral metagenome | biome: human oral; feature: human-associated habitat; material: dental | place: China | collected 2150 ... | reverse complement strand
GATTTGGTCGCAGTGGAAGTAGTGGGTTTGTTGGCGGTTTTCGCCGTTTTCGTTGATGCAGTTGTGTACCTGTGCAGGGGTAAGTAGCTGTCGGGGTCGGTGTAGATATAGGTATACTTGCCATCCCAAACGAATCTGGTGGCATCTTCGAAGCCGTCTGAAAAGCAGAAACCGCATGCGTGCGTATCTCACACACCCTACGTAGGGACTGAAGGTTTTATGTGGGCTACGGCTGCTCAAACATCTTAAGTATTATAGTTTAGATAATCTTTAATAAAATATTCAAAGTTATCCCAATGTTTGCTAAATTGTTTATTTTCTATAAATTTTTGAATAGTGGGAGCCTCTACAAAAAAAACTTCATCGGTATTTTTATCATACAGGATATAATCATCCAACTCATTATTCAACAGGGAAAAATAATTATCAGGTAAGCCAATATTTTTTCTCAAAATTTCTGTTTGGCTACTTGAAAAATCCTCTAAGTCCATTGCTAAATCAACTAAATATCCAATTTTCCCATAAATTTCATCACTATATGTTGCCCAAAATTCAATGAAGTCATGATTTACCTCCCCAAAACCTAACCCTTTGAATAATTTACGATATTCCTCCTGACTTTCTGGGAATATTCTACCAAATTCATCATTAAGATACTCCTTAAAATCATCATCTAACATAACAAACCTCTCTTTTGTAAATATGGGTAAATTAACATTAACATCCCCCAACTTTCCTTCTTTGCCTTTTTTCTGCTTTTGCTCTATCTTTCCGATATTGCCTTCTATCTTTACCAAATGCTTTTCTATCTTCTGCAAAATATGGATGCTTGCCACTTCCATCAACTTTATAAGGATGTAAAGCATTTGTTCTATCATATTTATTATGTGTTGTTTTCGTCAACTCAAACAAAGAACCTCGTGTATCTTGTTTGGAGTGGTGCAGATTTATTGATTTTCCATCAGGGCCTAAAATGGAGCTTGCCATGTAGTACGGTAAACCTATTCAATCCTCAAGGATCAAGCCACATGGCCGCATTAGGCGCATACCAATAAAGATTCTCTTCACCAAACAACCCGATCGAGTCCTGGTTTACAAACCGACCCGCTTCAGACTTATAATACCTGAAGAAGTAGTAATGCAACCCTGTTTCTTATTCGAGGCCGTCTGAAAAGCGGAAACGGAACAGAAACTAACATCAGAATTTGAAGGTTTTGTGCGGGGCTTGGGCTTACTTTGAATGTGCAGACTGCTTTTGAACCGTTTTGGGGCTTTGAAAGCAGCCTGCACTTTTTCAGGTAGCCCGAAGGGGGACGCTCACCCCACGTCGGGACTGAAGGTTTTGTTCGGGCTACGGCTTGCTTATCACACTTTATTTCCTTTTTAATTTATTACTAATCTCTCTTACTACATTAGAAGGACCACTTAATGTTACTCCTATGTATGTTTCAATTTCGACAGTTAAAATTAAATTATTTACTTCGTATCTTGCCAAATAGTAATCCTGAGAACCTACTAATGCTGAAGATTCATCCTTTTTAACCGCACCTATTTCTTGCAAAGTTAAAAATAATGATTTAATAAGTTTTTCATCATATTCATTGCCAATAACAATAGACTCATTGATCATAATCCTAAATCCTTCCCGCCTGTTCGTGATGCAGACTCAATAATATCATCCCAAGATTTTCCTTTTTTTAGCAACCAATCTATAGATGGACCTAGTTTATCACCATATTTTTCTACATTTCTAGCATATATTTCTTTTAATTTATCAGGTGGGGTTAAGTTTTTATACTTTACTCCTAGCTCACGTCTTTTCGAATGCAACGTTCGTGCAATAATTTCCTTATCGATACCCTTACGAGCCATTTTTTCTCCTAACGCCTTCAAACCATTCACTTCTTTAATATATGCTTGGCGTAATGGATGTACATGAGAAGTATTTTTTACACATTTGCCACATTTTAGCTTTGAAGCAACTTTTGATATTACTTTAGAAACAACCCCAACAACTATGGGAATTACACGAACCAAACCAGATTGTCGTCCTTATCGGTTATCTCTCTTGGGATGCCGATTTGGTCGCAGTGGAAGTAGTGGGTTTATTGGCGGTTTTCGCTGTCTTCGTTGATGTGGCTTTGATAGGAGTAATCGCTTACATTTGTGCCACACACTCTATGTCAGGACTAAAGGTTTTGTGCGGGCTACGGCTTGCTTCAATTATTAAACTGGAATCATTCTGCTAAAGCAATCATATAGATTTTTACCAATTAAATAGATATTTTGAAATTTCACTTCTTCAGGCATTGGCACACCAAATTCATCAAAATAATCTTCTTCATCCCATTCATTTTCATGATCCCAATAGAAAATTTGCCCAATTCTTTTTCCTTGAGTACATAGACAAATCAAATCACCAAATTCATTACTTGATATCGGTAGAAAATTATCTGGTATTCTATTTTTATATTTTTCAAGCCTCTCACTAATTAGGGAGTTTTTTTGGTAGTTTATATTTTCACCATAAAAGAAACCTAAATCGCCTCCACTCCATTCAATATTACCACCCACAGGAACATCATCATCCGGATAACAATATTCAGGAAAATTACTATATGGTGTTAACTTAAATTCTTTTATAAATCCTGTCTCTCCACCAAATAATTCAAGATAATCCAAATAATCAGAAAATTCTTCTTTAGTAATATCTATTTTATCCAGCTTCCTTATATCGAAATTTATTGTTTTCATATCTTCTACTAACTTATTAAATATTGAAGAGCTAAACTTTTTATTTAATAATTTTTCACACTTTTGCTTTTCAGAATCATAACATTTTAAAAAATATATAAATGTCTGTTTTTCCAGCTCAATATACAAATCTTCCTTTAGCTTTTTAAACTTGACTGTATTCTCGTCACTTGAAATTCTTGGTTTTTTTGGAGATTTTTCTGGTGTTAAATTTCCTAATTCTTCTTTTAGAATAAATCCATCAATTCCAAATTCTGTTGATAATTTTTGTAAATAAAGATTTTTTCTAAGATTATCTGTAACATTTGAAAAAAAAGGCTTAAATTTTCTGATAAATTTAGTTACATTGTCTACATCTTTCAAATCCATTTCCTTTGAAAATTCCAAAATTAAAAAATCAAATATTTCCTTTGACTCTTTTACAACTTCTATAAATGCTTTTTTCCCATTTTTTCGTAAAAATTCATCAGGATCCTTTTCTTCACCTTTTAGGACAAGACATTTTATATCAAAATCATATTTTTTTAGAATGTAGCCAGCTTTTATTACGGCATTTCTCCCAGCTTCATCATTATCATAAGCAATCAAAATTTTATCTGTATATTTTTTCAGAAGTTGTGCCTGTTCTTCAGTAAAGGCTGTTCCAAGGCTTGCTACCGCATTTTCAAATCCATTTTTTTGTGCCGTCAGTACATCTAGATAACCTTCCATCAGTATAGCAAAACCTTTTTTCTTGACATTCCCTCCTTGATACTTTATTCCAAAAAGTTCTCTTCCCTTTTTGAAAATAGGTGAATCTGGAGAATTAAGGTATTTTGGCAAATTGGAATTTTTCTCAATTATCCGTCCTCCAAATGCCACTATTTTACCTTCAATATTGTAAATTGGAAAAATTATTCTGTTTCTAAAACTGTCATAAATTTCTCCATTTTCATTTCTTTTAGCAAGTCCCAGCTTCATTATCTTATTTTCTGAAAAATTTTTTTCTATTAGATATTGAAATAATCCATCTCGTATACTAGAAGCAAATCCAATTTTGAATTTTTTCATATCTTCTAGTGAAAAATCCCGATTTTTCATATATTCTAATGCTTCTTCATATTTTTCCACATTATTTTCAAAAAAAGTCTGTGCTTCATTCATTATTTCAAAATATTCTTTGTTTTCGGCTTGTTTCTCGCTTATTTTCTGACTAACTATTTGAGACTTTCCACTTTTCTTTAATGGAATATTGTATTTCTGTGATAATTCCTCTACCGCCTGAACAAAGCCAATGTCATTAATTTTCATATAAAATGAAATTACATTTCCGCCAATTTGTGTACTAAAGTCTTTAAAAATATTTTTTACTGGACTGACTGTAAAGGATGGAGTTTTTTCATCTTTAAAAGGAGATAAGCCTTTATAATCTGAACCTGCTTTCTTTAAATTTACATATTCGCCGATTACTTCGACAATATCCAAATTATCAATTAATTTTTGTATCTCTTCTTCACTATAAAACATATTTTTTATTCCTCCATCAAAAAACACAGTTCCATAAAAAATACTTACACTATTAGTATAATTTATTTTTCTAAATAGTCAATACTTTGTACATAAATTTTTTTAATTTCCCATATTTTCTTCATTAATTTCACGAACAACTTCCACTTCATCATCCATTATGTCCTTAAAAACTTCATCCATTATTTCTGATTTCTGTTTCCCTTTAGCAAATTCCTTTTTTGCAATTTTTCCTGAAACGATTGCAAGTTCGTATTTATTAGGTATTTTAGTCAATAGTTCATCTATTGTTATTTTTTCTTTTTTCATTTTTATTCTCCTCTTATTAGTAAAATCATCTTAAAACCAAACTCAAGAATTATAAGTATTCTACTAAAACTTTAAAATTATCTTATTATTAGTTCGATTTTAAAAGGATTCAAGTGTATTATGAATTAATAATATCTATTAATTCTTGGCAAGACTGCTCAATGTCATTATTTATTATAGTGTAATCATATTTTGATTCATATTCCAGCTCTTTTGCTGCATTTTTCAAACGTAGCTGAATAACTTCTTCCGTATCAGTTTTTCTGTTACGAAGCCTATTTTCTAGTGTTTCCATATCCTTTGTTCTAAAAAACACAAGAATAGCATCCTTTTTCTTTTCTTTCGCAATTAATGCACCTTGCACATCAATTTCCAGAATTACATTTAATCCTTTGCTTAAGTTGCTTTCCACAACTTCTTTCAATGTTCCATAATAATTTCCGTGAACATTTGCATATTCATAAAATTCATCGTTTTTTATTTTTTGTTCAAATATTTCCTTAGTTAAAAAAAAGTAATCTTTTCCGTTGATTTCTCCGGTTCTTGGCTGTCGAGTTGTTGCTGATATTGATAATGGGATATTTAGTCTATCTTTTACTAATTTTGTGACTGTTGATTTTCCTGAACCTGATGGTCCTGAAACAATAATCAATTTTCCTTTCATTAAAAAACCACCTTTATTTTACGTGAATAAGGGAAATTCATATTCATAAATCTCCCCATTCACAATATTTTATTCTTTATTTCCAAAAATTGACTTAACAGAAATATATTTTCAAAATTGAATTTTATTCTGTTTCTACTGTTTCTTCAATTTTATTTGAGTTGTCTTTAACAGTTTGTAAAGTTTCATCTATTTCAATTTTTCCTTCACTTGCCTCAGCTTCTATTTTTGCATTTTCTTCTTCCAGTACATCATTTTTTAAAACTGCATCCAAATATCTATAATCTTTAAATCCAGTTCCTCCAGGTATTTTCTTACCGATAATTACATTTTCTTTAAGTCCTTCAAGTCTGTCTGTTTTACCTTCAACAGCGGCATTTGCAAGAACTTTTGTTGTTTCCTGGAATGATGATGCTGAAATGAAACTTTCCGTATTTACTGCGGCTTTTGTAATACCTTGAATTACTGGCTCATATGTTGCTGGACGTTTTCCTTTTGAAATTAATATTTCGTTTTCACGTTCCACAATTTTCTTGTCAATTAATTCATCTTCTAGGAATAATGTATCTCCAGCTTCCTTAACTTTAATTTTTTGGAACATTTGTTTTACAATTATTTCAATATGTTTGTCATTAACTGCAACTCCTTGTTCTCTATACACTTGCTGTACTGATTCAAGAATAAATTGCTGTGCTTCTACAAGCCCTTTTATTTTAAGAATATCATGTGGCGAAACAGGTCCGTCAGTAATTTTGGCACCTTTTTCAATTAACATTTCGTTAGTTACAACTAAATGTTCTCCCACTGGAACTGTATATTCCTGAATTAATTCTCCACTTTCAGGATCTTCAATCAAGATTAATCTCATACCTTTTTTCTTTTTGTCTGAGAATACTACACGTCCTGCAAATTCTGACAGAATAGCTTTTCCTTTAGGATTTCTTGCCTCAAACAATTCCTGCACACGAGGAAGACCTCCAGTAATATCCTTATTTCCTTCTCCAGTTTTCAAAATTTTAGTAATAACTTGCCCTTTCTTAACCGTATCCCCTTCATTTACCATCAAATATGCTCCATATGGAACTGCATATTCAACTCTTCTGTTATCTTTTGTATAAATGATAATTCTAGGGTTTACATCATTACTCTCCACAGGTTTTATCGCAACTTTTTCAGTAACTCCATATTTTACGTCAATATTTTCTCTTACGTAAATATCCCTAAATTCCACTTTTCCTTCTTCAGATGTAATAATCGGTATTTGGTAAGGATCAAATTCTACAAGAACTTGCCCTTTCTCAACTGTATCTCCGTCTTTTACGTGTAAAGCCGAACCTGACGGTACTTCATATCTATGCTTTCCTATTATTACACGTCCATTTTGTGATACAACAATTTCTTTTCCTTCCTCATTTATAAGTGTAGTAATATCTCTAAATTTAACTTTTCCAGAAACATCAGCTTTAGCATCTGACTGAACAGAAGCTGCCGTTGCTACCCCTCCAGTATGGAAAGTACGCATTGTAAGCTGTGTACCAGGCTCTCCGATTGACTGTGCCGCAATAACTCCAACTGCTTCCCCTTTAAGAATTTCCTTGTGGTTAGAAAGGTCTAGTCCGTAACATTTTTTACAAACTCCTTTTTCCAATTTACAAGTCAAAGGCGTTCTTATTTCCACTTCACGAATATCTAGCTCTTCAATTTTCTTAATCAAGTCATCAGTAATCAAAGTATTTCTCTCAGCAATAACTTCTCCATTGTGAATCAAGTCAGTTGCCAAGTTTCTTCCATAAATTCTTTCACTTAATTTTTCAATAACTTCCCCTGCATCCATCAAGTCTGATACTACAATTCCATGCTCACATCCACAGTCATCATGATTTACAATAACTTCGTGTGAAATATCAACAAGCCTTCTTGTCAAATATCCTGAATCGGCAGTTCTTAGTGCTGTATCGGCAAGTCCTTTTCTCGCTCCATGTGATGACATAAAGAATTCAAGAATGTTAAGTCCTTCTCTAAAGTTGGCTTTAATTGGCATTTCGATAATACGTCCTTGCGTATCCGCCATAAGTCCACGCATTCCACCAAGTTGACGCATTTGTGCAATTGATCCTCTGGCTCCAGAGTTCGCCATCATGTAAACTGGATTAAATTCATCCAAGTTGTCCATCATATCCTTAGTTACTTTTGAAACTGCCTCATCCCAAATCGCAACTGTTCTTCTGTATCTTTCCGCATCAATGATTTCTCCAGCCTTATATTGTTCTTCAATTTCAGCCACTTCATTTTCAGCTTTTTCCAAAATAGTCTTCTTACTTTCTGGAATTTCCAAATCTTCAATCCCAACAGTAATTCCAGCAAGCGTTCCATAATGGAATCCAAATTCCTTAATTTTATCCAATAATGCTGATGTTTTCTCAAATCCAAATTTCTTATATAATCCAGCAATTAATTTCCCTAATTCACCTTTACCAAATGTTTTAGTATAATCTCTCACTTCTTTTGGAAGCATTGTGTTAAACATAAGACGTCCAGGTGTAGTTTGAATAGTTTGTCCGTCAATTCTCACATTTACAAGTGCATGAACTGCAACTTGCCCATTTTGGTAAGCTGTAATTAACTGATTTTTGTTAGAAAAAGATTTTCCTTCTCCTTTTACACCTTTTCTTTCCTTTGTCATATAATAACATCCCATTACCATATCTTGTGATGGAACTGCTATCGGTCTACCACTTGACGGTGCGATAATGTTATTTGTTGCAAGCATTAATAATTTTGCTTCCATTTGTGCTTCTTGTGACAATACCAAATGTACTGCCATTTGGTCACCATCAAAATCCGCATTAAATGCAGAACATACAAGCGGGTGAAGTCTTATTGCCTTTCCTTCTATCAAGATTGGCTCAAATGCCTGAATTGAAAGTCTATGTAATGTTGGAGCACGGTTTAAAAGAACAGGATGATTTTTAATAATTTCTTCAATCAATTCCCATACATTTTCATCTTCTTCTTCCACCATTTTCTTAGCCACTTTAATATTTGAAGCTAATTCCCTTTTTACAAGCTCTCTCATCAAAAACGGCTTATACAGCTCAAGTGCCATCTTCTTAGGAAGTCCACATTGATTCATTTTTAAACTTGGTCCAACGACAATAACCGATCTTCCTGAATAATCCACACGTTTTCCCAAAAGATTTTGTCTAAAACGACCTTGTTTACCTTTTAACATATCAGAAAGTGATTTTAATTCCCTGTTGTTTTGTGTAACAACTGGTTTTCCACGTCTACCATTATCAATTAATGCATCCACAGCTTCCTGAAGCATTCTTTTTTCATTTTTAATCACAATTTCAGGAGCTTTTATTGACATCAATTTTTTAAGTCTGATATTTCTATTGATTACCCTTCTGTACAAGTCATTTAAGTCAGAAGTAGCAAATCTTCCACCATCTAATTGAACCATCGGACGTAAATCAGCAGGGATTACTGGTAACACAGTCATAATCATCCATTCTGGTCTATTTCCAGCTTCTATCAAATCTCTTACTATTTTTAATCTTTTTATAACTTTTCTTCTTTTTTGAGTAGAGTGTTCTGTGTCCATTTCATTTTGAAGTTTTTTCTCTAATTCAAGCAAATCAATTTCCTCAAGTAAAGCTAAAACTCCTTCAGCTCCCATTTTTGCTGTAAATTCATTTTTAAATTGACTTTCATAAAGTTTATATTCCCTATCAGTCAAAATTTGACCTTTTTCAAGTCCCGTTTCTCCTGGATCAGTTACAATATATCTAGAAAAGTACAAGACTGATTCCAATTCTTTTGTGCTTATTCCAAGTAAAAGACTCATTTTATTAGGTGTTCCTTTGGAATACCAAATATGTGCAATTGGCGTAGCAAGTTTAATGTGTCCCATTCTTTCACGACGGACTTTTGAAGTAGTTACTTCAACTCCACATTTTTCACAGACCATTCCTTTGTAACGCATTCTTTTGTATTTTCCACACGCACATTCATAGTCTTTTGAAGGTCCGAATATTCTCTCGCAGAAAAGCCCTTCCATTTCAGGCTTAAGTGTTCTGTAATTTATTGTTTCCGCTTTTGTAATTTCTCCGTATGACCATTCCAATATTTTTTCCGGCGATGCCAGTTTTATTTGAATACTATCAAAATCTCTTATACTCATTAATAAGAGCCTCCTCAATATTATTTATTCCGCTTTTTTGATAAAGAAAGCGGGAAACTTTTTATCTTTTTTTATGCATCAACATTTTTATCTAATTCAATTTGCTGTCCATCTTTATCATAAAGAGCCACGTCTAATCCAAGTGACTGGAATTCTTTTATAAGCACTCTGAATGATTCTGGTGCATCTGCTTCTGGCATTGCTTCTCCTTTTACGATTGCTTCATAAGTTTTTGTTCTTCCGCTGATGTCATCTGATTTAACTGTAAGCATTTCTTGAAGGATATTTGACGCACCGTAGGCTTCCAATGCCCAAACTTCCATTTCTCCAAGTCTTTGTCCACCAAATTGAGCTTTTCCTCCAAGTGGCTGTTGAGTGACAAGTGAATACGGTCCAATTGCTCTGGCGTGCATTTTATCTTCTACCAAGTGGTGAAGTTTTAACATATACATACGACCAACTGTTACAGGATTGTCAAACGGTTGTCCAGTTCTTCCATCAATTAATTTTACTTTACCAGTTCTACTGTATCCAGCTTCTTCTAAATAATTTTTCACATCATCTTCGCTAGCACCATCAAATACAGGTGTTGCAATATATTTGTCAATATCTCCAATTGCAAGTCCCAAGTGAACTTCTAATACCTGTCCGATATTCATACGTGATGGCACTCCAAGTGGATTAAGGCAGACATCAATTGGCGTTCCATCTTCCAAATGCGGCATATCTTCAATCGGCAACACTCTTGAAATTACCCCTTTATTTCCATGTCGTCCCGACATCTTATCTCCAACCATTATTTTTCTTTTTTCAGCGATATAAATTCTAATTAATTTATTTACTCCAGCTTTTAGGTCATCTCCGTTTTCTTTAGTTAATTCCAATACATCGACAACTGTCCCTTTCACTCCATGTGGAAGTCTAAGCGATGTATCTCTCACATCTTTTGCTTTTTCCCCGAATATTGCACGAAGTAACTTTTCTTCGGCAGGCGGTTCAGTTTCCCCTTTAGGTGTAACTTTTCCGACTAAAATATCATCTGGGACAACGTGTGCTCCAACTCTTATAATTCCATTTTCATCAAGGTTTTTAAGCGCTTCTTCAGATACATTAGGAATTTCTCTTGTAATTTCTTCATCTCCCAATTTTGTTGTTCTTGCTTCAGTATCAAATTGTTCGATATGAATTGAAGTAAATACATCATCTTTACGAAGTCTTTCTGAAATCAAGATTCCATCTTCAAAGTTATATCCTTCCCAAGGCATAAACGCAAGTAAAATATTTTTTCCAAGTGCTAAATCTCCTCCAGCTGTTGAAGGTCCGTCAGCAATTATATCACCTTTTTTAACTTTTGCCCCCAAATCTGTAATTGGTTTTTGGTGAAGACACATAGACTGATTTGATTTTTCAAAATTCAAAAGTCTGTGTGAGTACTCTTTTCCATCTTCATCTGTCACAACTATTTTTCTAGCGTCGACATAAGTAACTGTTCCAGCTGCTTGTGAAGTAATTACTGCTCCAGAATCCACAGCCACTTTTCTTTCAAGTCCTGTTCCCACATAAGGTGCTTCTGTTTTAAGCAAAGGTACTGCTTGACGTTGCATATTTGACCCCATTAGCGCACGATTGGCATCATCATGTTCCAAAAACGGAATAAGTCCCGCTGACACTGACACAAGCTGTTTAGGCGACACATCCAATATATCAACTTTAGATTTGTCAATATGCACAATTTCATCTCCGTAACGGCAAACAACTTCATCTGTTAAGAAATTTCCATCTTTGTCAATAGGAGTATCCGCCTGTGCGATAAATAATCCTTCTTCTTCATCCGCTGCCAAATATTCAATGTCATCAAAATCCGCTTTACCATTTTTAATTTTTACAAATGGAGTTTCGATAAATCCATATTTATTAACTTTTCCATAGGTTGAAAGTGAAGCGATAAGTCCGATATTTGGTCCTTCTGGTGTTTCTATTGGACAAATTCTACCATAGTGTGAATTATGAACGTCACGCACTTCAAATCCCGCTCTATCTCTTGAAAGTCCTCCAGGTCCTAACGCTGAAATTCTTCTCTTATGAGTCAATTCAGATAATGGATTTGACTGATCCATAAATTGCGATAATTGTCCACTTCCAAAAAATTCAAGAATTAACGCATTTAATGGTTTTGTATTTAGCAAGCTTTGTGGTGTCAAAGTTGTAATATCTTGGATTGTCATTTTTTCTCTTACCATTTTTGACATTTTTAACATTCCGCCTTTTATCTGAATGGATAAAAGTTCTCCAACTCCTCTCACACGACGGTTCGACAAGTTATCAATATCATCTGTAAATCCTTCCCCACTCACAAGATTTTTTACATATTCAATTGTGTGTAAAACATCTTCTTTTGTAAGTACAATTACATCTTCTGGCACATTAATTTTAAGCCTTTTATTAATTTTATATCTTCCTACATCTGCTAGATCATATCTTTGAGGATTAAAAAACATCTGTTTTACAAGTGATCTAGCACTATCAACTGTAACTAAATCCCCTGGTCTTAGCTTTCTAAACACTTCTATTACAGCCTCATCATTTGTCGTTGTGCTGTCGTTTAACATTGCATTCGCAATAATTCTATCTTCAGGTTTTACTTCCCAAATATCAAGTTTTTGAAGTTTTTCATCCAATATTTTTTCAATGACAACTCCGTCAATCAATTCTTTAGATTCAACAATAAATTCCCCTGTTTCTTCGTCAATTACATCCTCTCTTACAAAACTTCCTTCCAGTTTTAAACGCAAAATTTCGTCTAACTCGTTCCCCTTATATTTTTCATAAATTTCTGACAAATCAATAGTTTTAGCTTCAAAAAACTCATCCATAATTTGTTCGTTTGATTCAAAAAAGTCAACTGCTTTTAAGAAAACTGGAAGTAAGACTTTCTTCCTTCTATCAATTTTTACATTAAGAACATCATTTTTATCCGTTTCAAACTCAAGCCAAGTTCCTTTATAAGGAATTATCTTTCCAATAAATACATCTTTTCCCGTCTGAATGTTCAATTCTTTATTAAAAGTTATTCCTGGAGATCTATGTAACTGTGAAATGACAACTCTTTCTGCTCCATTTATAATGAATGTCGCTTTATCTGTCATTAAAGGTATATCTCCAAAATGAACTAATGTTTCCTGAATTTCTCCTGTTCTTTTATTAGTTAATTTTAATCTAACTTTTAATTGACCGGAATATGTTTTACCTCTTTTTTTACACTCTAGTTCGTCGTTTAATGGCTCGTCATTTTCGTGAATTTCATACCACAAATATTCTAATTTTAACAGTCCGTTGCTTGATTCAATCGGAAAAATTTCGTTAAAAATCGACTCAAACCCTTTATTTTCTCTTTTTTGAGGTGGCAATTTTGTCTGTAAAAAATCTTCGTAAGAATTTATCTGAAATTCTAAAAAATGTGGCATTTCCCCTCTGTCTACTATTTTTCCAAAACTATATCTTTCAATAAGTTTGTCCATTTAAAAATTTCCTCCCTGTCATAGAACATATTCACTTTTATTAAAATTAAATTTAAAAATTAAACTTTACTTGAATGTTCTTATTTAATTTGATTTTTATATTTAATTATTTTCAAAATTCACAAAATAATTAAATCTTAAATTTATTTCAACATAAAAATTAATACAAAAAAGACCGTATTTACACGATTTTCTTTTTATACTGCAAAATATATTTATCAAACTATATAAAAAATTCAATAAATATACTTTAATTTTTATATTCAAACACAAAATAGTGGAAAAAGACACTCCCTATTCTTTCAAAAGAGTGTCTTAACTATTGATTTGGCTTAAGCGAACTATTTTAATTCAACAGTTGCTCCTGCAGCTTCTAATTTACCTTTAATTTCTTCAGCTTCTTCTTTAGATGCTCCTTCTTTAACTGCTTTTCCTCCATCTTCAACTAATGCTTTAGCTTCTTTCAATCCTAATCCTGTAATTGCTCTTACTTCTTTAATTACTGCTAATTTAGCTCCACCTGCGGATACTAAGATTACGTCAAATTCAGTTTTTTCTTCAGCTGCTCCACCTGCTGCTGCACCTCCTGCAACTGCTACTGGCTGAGCTGATACTCCAAATGTTTCTTCAATAGCTTCAACTACTTCTTTTAATTCTA